>OFRC01000254.1_pt1 | contig 15281 bp, 11 predicted proteins | sample 1543051 | NCBI WGS metagenome assembly OFRC01 (sample SAMN07774231, study PRJEB24372) | wastewater metagenome
ATCATCGAAAAGTCGCTCGCAGGGCTGGTTTGGATGTGCATCCTTGGCATCGGGTCAGTCTTTTTGTCGTGGGCCACTGCTCATGGGTTTAAGCCATGATCACCCAGTGCGTATAGAAGCAGCCAAAGTAATGGACAGTTACAAGATAACAGCTACACATAAAGTTATTGCAGCTATTGTTGCCGTTTTTATGTTGTTTTTCTCTACAGGAGTTACGACTAAAATCCAGTCTCTTGTGGCTCAAACCAAGGAAGTTAAGTGATGTACCTCGACATTTATATTGAAGCTTTGATTGGCAAGGAGGGTGGATTTTCTAACCATCCTGTTGATAAAGGTGGGCCAACTATGTACGGGATCACTGAACAAGTGGCCCGTGCTTTTGGCTATGATGGATTAATGACTTTGTTGCCCAAGGCAACAGCTATTGCTATTTACAAGCAACGGTACTGGCAAGACCCACGCTTTGATAAGGTAGCTGAATACAGTCCACGCATCGCTGAAGAGTTGTTGGACACTGGTGTAAACATGGGTGTCGGTACTGCCTCTAAATTTCTACAGAGAGCACTTAATACTCTGAATGCTGAAGGTAAATACTACCCAGACATTACTGTTGATGGTGCTATTGGTCAAATGACTCTTGCTTCACTGAAGGCATTCTTGGCTTATCGGGGTGATAATGGTCATGTTGTCTTGGTTCGTATGTTGAATGCTTTGCAAGGTGTAAGGTACATTGAAATTGCAGAGGCTAAACCGAGTCAAGAAGCTTTCATTTATGGTTGGTTCTTGCGTAGGGTGGCTTAACATGGAATTTCTTAAAACGCTTGCTCCCATGGTGGGCAGTGCTTTTGGTGGTCCCTTTGGTGGAATTGCTGCTGGATTCATTGCAGAGAAGCTTGGTCTTGAAGGTAAAACAGTTGATGCTGTGACCAAAGCACTGACTGACAATAAGATGACTGCTGATCAAGTGTCAGCTATTCGCTTGGCTGAAATTGACTTCACCAAGTTCATGGCTCAGAACGAAATTACTATTGCTCAATTGGACACACAGAACACTGCAGATGCACGTAAACGTGACATGACATTGGGTGTGCGGAATTACAGAGCAGATTCAATGTACGTCCTTGCAGTAGTTCTGATTGCAGCCCTTGTGTATGTGGTGCTTAACTCTGGTTTAGATGAGTACGCTAAAGGTATTGTTACCTTGGTTCTAGGACGATTCCTTGGCTACTTGGATAATATTTACAACTTTGAATTTGGCTCAACTCGGTCTAATAAAACTAAAGACGCTACTATTGAGAATCTTTCCAAGTAACTATACTGAGTATTGAATATGACTGATGATTCTTTGAACCATGACGAGCCAAAACAAACAATTGGTAATGTTCCTTTGGACCCAAACCAATCTGCCAAGATTACTTCTTGGAAGAAGGAACCATCCATTGCTCAACTGAAGTACGACATGGAACAAGCATCTGGTGCACATAGTGCCCAGATGACTAAGATTGCTCTGTGGAATGACTTGATGTATTGCAAAGGTAAGGCACGTCCTACGAAAGTGAAGGGACGTTCTTCAGTTCAACCCAAGCTGATTCGTCGTCAAGCTGAGTGGCGATATGCTGCGTTGACTGAACCTTTCCTTGGAACCAACAAACTCTACAAAGCTAACCCTGTAACCTTTGAAGATTCTCGTTCTGCAAAACAGAATGAGATTCTGCTGAACTACCAATTCAGAACCAAGCTGAACAGGGTCAATCTGATTGATGACTTTGTGCGTGCTACGGTAGATGAAGGTACATCTGTCTTGCGTGTGGGTTGGTGCCGTAAGACTGTAATGGTCAAAGAGATGGCTCCTGTGTACTCGTACTTTCCAGTACAGACACAGGAACAGATAGATGCACTGCAGCAAGGCATGGAAGCAAAGCAGTCTGATCCTCGTATGTATGAGGAACAAGCTGATCCTGCATTGAAGGCATCCCTTGACTACTATGAAGAGACTGGTCAAACAGTTATTGCTCAACAAACAGGTGAGCAGGAAGTTGAAGTTGAGAAGGTAATCTTCAACCATCCTACTGTTGAGGTAATGAGTCCAGACAATGTGGTGATTGATCCTTCGTGCAGTGGTGACATTCTCAAGGCCAAGTTTGCTGTTGTCTCCTTTGAGACTTGTAAAGCAGACCTTGAAGCTGAGAAAGATCGCTATACCAATTTGGATAAGGTGAATTGGGAGGGTGCTGCTCCACTGTCTGACAGTGAGTTCTCGACCAAGACTCCCACTAACTTCCAGTTCCAAGATGCACCACGTAAGAAGGTTGTGGCTTATGAGTATTGGGGTTTCTACGATATTGATGGTAAGGGTGAACTAACCAGCATTGTTGCTACTTGGGTCGGTAACACCATGATTCGTATGGAGAAGAATCCATACCCGGACAAAAAGCTTCCTTTCGTCATTACCAAGTATCTCCCGGTCAAACGTGAGTTGTATGGTGAGCCTGATGCTGAGTTGTTAGAAGACAACCAAGCAATCTTGGGTGCTGTAACTCGTGGAATGATTGATTTGTTGGGCCGTTCAGCGAACGGTCAACAAGGTTTTGCCAAGGGAATGTTGGACCCATTGAATCGTAGGCGTTATGACAATGGTCAAGACTACGAGTTCAACCCAACAGTTACTCCACAAGCAGGATTGATTGAGCACAAGTACCCAGAACTTCCGCAGTCAGCATTGATGATGTTGAACTTACAGAACCAAGAAGCAGAAGCACTTACTGGTGTGAAGTCTTTTGGTGGTGGTATCTCTGGTGAAGCTTATGGTGACGTAGCTGCTGGTATCCGTGGAGTATTGGATGCAGCTTCCAAACGTGAGATGGCAATTCTTCGTCGTTTGGCCAAGGGTATTGCTGATGTTGGGTACAAGATTATCAAGATGAACGCAGTCTTCCTGTCTGATAAGGAAGTTGTTCGTGTCACTAATACTGAGTTTGTAGAAATCAAACGTGATGATCTGGCTGGTGACTTTGATCTTGAAGTGGATATTTCCACTGCTGAGGTTGATGATTCCAAAGCAAAAGACTTGTCTTTCATGCTCCAAACAATTGGGCCAAATGCAGGACAGGAACTTATGCTGACTGTATTGGCTGAGATTGCTGATTTGAAGCGTATGCCTGACTTGGCTCAGAAACTCCGTACATATAAGCCTGAACCAACACCTGAACAACAGGAGATGGCCAAGCTTGAAGTGGAAGAGAAACGTGCTCTGGTGGCCAAGATTAATTCTGAGGCTGCATTGAATGAAGCTAAAGCTGCAGAAGCAATGGCTAAGAAGGATGCTATTGACTTGAATTATGTTGAGCAGGATACTGGCACCAAACATGCCCGTGATATGGAGAAACAGAAAGCACAGGCAGAAGGTAATCAGAATCTTCAGATTACTAAAGCACTGACTACAGCAAAGAAAGAAGGTGAACAAGCCCCTGATCTAGCTGCAGCTATTGGCTTTAACCAACTTAGTGATAAACTAAACGATGCACCGAGACAGAGTACTCCTTTCCTTGGTTCCAATCCCTTTAACTCTTAATAGAAAGACCACTCAGCATGTCTGAAGTCACCGTACAACAACTGGAAACTCAACGTGAAGCCATGAAACAAGCTGTTGAAATGCGTCAAGCAGTTCAACGCTTGACACAGAATGCAGACTTTCGTAAAGTTATTACTGAGCAGTTTATGGAGAAAGAGTGTGCTCGTTATGTACACGCCTCCAGTGATCCTGCGTTGAGTGAGCGAAATCAGAAGGATGCTCTGTCTATTGCACAAGCTGCTGGACATTTGAAGCGTTATCTTTCTGTGCTTATTCAGATGGGTAATGCTGCAGAGAATGAAATGGAATCAATTGATAATGCTCTTGATGATGCCCGTGCAGAGACTGCCATTACTGACGTACTGGAGTAATTGACATGGCCATTCTTGATGACGCTGCCTTTTTGAATGAGCCTCCACCGGAGGTTACGGAAACTGTTGCTCCAGTAGTTGAAGCTCCAGAGACTGTTGTAGAGACTCCTGCTCCTGAAGTTCAGGCAGTGGTTGAGACTCCTGCAGTGGAGCCAGAAGCAGAAACTCCTGCTTCTGGGGAAACTGTTGAGTTGCCTAACCAAGATAATGGTGTGGCAGATGAATCAATTAGTCTTCCAAAGGCTGATGAACCAAGTGCTGAAGTAGCAGCAGTTAAGCCTGAAGTTCCTGCTCCTGTTGAAGCAGTGAACTATGAAGCTAAATACAAAGAAGCTTTGGCTCCTTTGAAAGCTAATGGTAAAACTGTAGAGATTCAGTCTTTGGAAGAATTGCGACAGCTTGCTTCTATGGGTGCAAACTTCACCCGTAAAATGCAGGACATCGCTCCGCATCGCAAGATTCTTGCTATGCTTGAGAATAATGGTCTGCTTGATGAAGCGAAGTTATCTTTCTTCATTGATTTGGACAAAAAGAATCCAGAAGCCCTCAAGAAACTGATTAAAGATTCAGGTGTTGATCCGCTGGATATTGATGTGAGCGTGGAACCAGCTTATCAAGCAGGCAATCACAAGGTTAGTGACAATGAAATTGCGTTTCGTGCTGTGTTGGAAGATTTACAATCCACTCCAACTGGACAAGAAACTATCTCATTGATTAATTCATCTTGGGATCAAGCTTCAAAGGAAGAGTTGTGGAAAGCTCCAGAAGTAATGGCTACGATTCAACAGCAAAGAGAAAATGGCATTTATGATGCTATCTCCGCTGAAATCAACCGTCAGGCTATGTTGGGCAAGATTCCTGCGGGTACTCCTTTCATTCAGGCTTACTTGAATGTAGGTAATGAAATGAATGCTCGCGGTGCATTTACTAAAGTGAATGCTCCAAATAGTAATGGTGTGCAAAATGCGCCAATGCAAACTACTGCCCTTGTTAATGCGCCAGTAGCTACCCGTGTGGTGGCTCCTAAACCGCAAGTAACAAATAGTGCAGCAGCAAATGCAGCAGCCTCTACACGCCAAACCCAAAAACGTGTGCTACCTGTCGTGAATTTGCAAAATATGAGCGACGATGATTTTCTTAAAAACTGGCAAAACCGCCTATAAGGATTGAACAAAATGTTGAACTACAACGCCCCTATCGACGCAAGCAAGTCGTCTATTGACGGTTCTGGCTCCGATCAAATGAACTCGTTTTACTGGCTGCGGAAATCTCTGATTGAAGCTCGCCGTGAACAGTTCTTCATGCCTCTGGCTTCTGTTACGAATATGCCAAAGAACTACGGCAAGACCATCAAGGTCTATGAGTATGTGCCTTTGCTGGATGTTCGCAACGTGAATGACCAAGGTATTGACGCTTCTGGTGTCACCATTGCCAACGGTAATCTGTATGGTTCGTCCAAAGACATTGGTACGATTTCCAGCAAGCTGCCTCTGATTGGTGAAAACGGTGGTCGTGTGAACCGTGTTGGTTACACTCGTTTGTCTCGTGAAGCTACGCTGCACAAGTTCGGTTTCTTCTATGAATTCACCCAAGAGTCTATGGACTTTGACAGTGATGACATGCTGAAAGAGCACTTGGCTCGTGAGTTGATGAATGGTGCTACCAAGATCACTGAAGACGTGCTGCAGAAAGACTTGCTGGCTTCGGCTGGTGTGATTCTGTACGCTGGTGCTGCTACTTCCAATGGCACTATCACTGGTGAAGTTGTTCCTGAAGTTGTTGGTGTCTCCCCTGAGATTCCAGCTTCGATCTTGAGCTACAAGAACATCATGCGCCTGTCTTCGACCTTGGACGAGAACCGTACACCGAAGCAAACCACTGTGATTTCTGGTTCGCGTTACATCGACACTAAGGTTATCGGTGCTGGTCGTATTGCCTACATTGGTTCGGAATTGGCCCCTGTTGTGATGGAAATCAAAGACCCATTCAACAACCCTGCTTTCATCGCTGTTCAGCATTACTCTGATGCTGGTACTGTGTTGAATGGTGAGATTGGTTCTGTCGGTCCTCTGCGCTTCGTGCAAGTTCCTGACATGCTCCATTGGGCTGGTGTTGGTGCTACTGTCTCGGACAATCCGGGCTACCGTACCACTACCGTACTTGGTGTTGAAAAGTACGATGTGTACCCTGTACTGGTTGTTGGTGATCAGTCCTTCACTACTATTGGTTTCCAAACCGATGGTAAGACTGTGAAGTTCACTGTTATGACCAAGATGCCGGGTCGTGAGACTGCTGACCGGAATGATCCTTACGGTGAAACTGGTTTCAGTTCGATCAAGTGGTACTACGGTATTCTGGTTACTCGCCCAGAACGTATCGGCCTGATGAAGTCCGTTGCTCCTATCTAATCAGATAGGTAATTGAGAGGAAGGGGAATTCTCCCCTTCCTTTCTTGGTTCCAATAAATAGGTAAACAACATGACAAATGAACAACTCCTTGCAGACCCGGAGAATCAAGTTGAGCAAGAACAACCTGAAGTGGTTGAAGATGAACTTTCCTTGCTGAAGGATCGTGCCAAACTGATGGGGATCAAATTCTCCAATAACATTCGCATTGACTCTTTGCGTGAGAAGATTGCAGCAAAACAAGCAGGTGAAGATGAACCTGCTGATGAACCAACAAACAAAGTGAATCCTCTGGCTGCTGTCGGTGCTGCACAAGAAGCTCCTGCTGGCAAGAAGATGACTCTGCGTGAGTACATGGTCAAAGAACAAATGAAGCTGGTACGTGTGCGTATTCAGAATCTGGACCCAAAGAAGAAAGACCTTCCCGGTGAAGTACTGTGTGTAGCCAATGAATATCTTGGCACTATCAAGAAGTACATTCCCTATGGTGAGGCAAGTGATGATGGCTATCATGTGCCGTTCTGTATCTTCACGGAACTGGAATCACGTCGCTTTCAAAATGTGCGTACCTACACGGATAAGGCTACTGGCCAAATCCGTATTGATTCGTCTTGGGTGCGTGAGTTCTCTCTGGAAGTACTGCCTCCATTGACCAAAGCTGAACTGGCTCAGTTGGCTAATGCACAGGCTGCTGCTGGAAACAAGTAAACTACTGTGACCCACAATGAACGGCCCTTCAGTTGGGCCGTTCTCTTTTAAGGAATTGATATGAGTAATGGCGCAGAAATCGTAGCAGATGCCTTAATGGACTCTTTGTTGACTGGTGAAACATTCACTGTACCTACAATTAACTTGAATGATCCTGCATTCAATTTCCCCAGTATTGTGGGAAACCCTCTTTACAATGCGGTAGCTGAACTGACGAATGAAGACCTAACCACACGAACTGTTGGTGGTTCAGGTACTTATGATGCAATCATGGCATCACAGGCTGCTCATCTGAAGGATGAGTTCAACCAAGGTCGTATCACTGGTGCTGAGTACACCAAGGCTTATATTGCCTTGGCTCAAGCTGCTGCTGGTCAAGCTATTCAATTCCTTCTGGGCAAGGATCAAGCTTATTGGGCATCTGTTATTGCTCAAGGTCAGGCACTGACTGCACGAGTTCAGCATGAGACAGCCAAAGTACAGTTGGCTATTGCTCTGGTTGAAATGAACAACCAACGTGCTACGTTTGCACTTAACAAGATTCGTCTTGCCAATGAAGATGCTCAGTATGGCATCAACAAGTACAACCTTGATAACATTCTGCCTTCACAGAAAGCACAGATTCTCCAGCAGACTACCAATTTGGTGGCCGAGGCTCTGAACATTCCGAAACAAGGCGATGTTCTTGATAAGCAGGCTCTACAAATTGTCCAGCAGACTGCTAACTTGGTATCTGAAGAATTGAACATCTCTAAGCAAGGTGCTTTGATTGATGCCAACAAAGCTGTTCAAGATGCACAGAAACTCAGCATTGAGAAAAACACTGAGGTTGCTGACTACAATCTGGATAACCTGATGCCTGCTCAGTTGACCTTGATCAAAGAACAAGGTGAAGTACAGCGTGCACAGACTCTGGATACTCGCTCTGATGGTGTCACTGCTGTGGCTGGTTCTGTCAAATCTCAAAAAGATTTGTATGCTCAACAGGTCATTAGTTACCAGCGTAGTTCACAGACAAATGCAGCAAAAGTGTGGGTAGATTCTTGGGTGGCAGACTCTGCTTTACAAGATTCGCCTACTGTACCTACAGGGTTCACATCGACAAATATTGGATCAGTTTTGACTACCCTTAAAACTACCAACGGTCTATAAGAACCAAGTAGAGGAATCTCATGTGCTTTGAAGATGAAGAACGAATCACAGTAGGTTCCTCTGCCTACAATTTGGCGGGGGATGTTGCTCGTCGTGGTAATTTTTTGAAGAACAATATTCTCAGTCTTATTTTCTCAGGGATAAGCAAGAACGGAATGGGTGATGGAATTGTTGATGCTCATTTGGCAGGGCCAGCAACTTCATTAATTCGATTCTTTAAATGGGCAGAGACTTCAGGATATAACACCCAAGTTGGTGATATGGGTGGTCTGATTTATAGTGCTGGTGCTTTATCTGAAGCAGGCTTTCAGTACTTGGTTCCAGTAAAAGCTACTCATTCTCAGAGAGCTATTAGCCATACTATTGGTGCAATAGATTTGCACCTTATTGCCTTTGAATGGATTCTCAACAATACACCAGACAATCGAGATTTAGCTTTCACTGCTACTCTTGAGAAAATAGGTCTGTCATTAACAGGCAAAATTCTTATTCACTATACGGTGTCAGGAAGTGAAGTATCTTTCACTCCCTCGTATAACTTGAATAACAATATGCCCTTCTTTTATCTATATCACGAGGAACGGGAAATAGCTGTTCCAGTGGTTACTGATACTGGATGGATAACATTAACACCTCCAGATACTCCACCGTCTAGGGCAAGTTTTGTAAACGGAACCATCTCTGTTATACAGGATGGAATTACTGTACCTGCTACAGTAGTAGCGACTGGTTCTCCAGTTACTGTTGTTGAAACTGTTCCACGGACCAAAACAACAACAACAGTCACCACATATTCAAACTCAACTCCTACAGATACAGTTGTCACAACTGATACTCTGAATCTGAGTTTCAATAAGATCACTGGTACATACACCAAAGTGACTACTGTAACTGCTACGCCTACAGTTAAAGAGTCAGTGACTACCTTGGTTCAAAATGAAGAATCTTTTTACAACACCCTTTATGCAGATACAGTAAGTTCAAGCTCGTCAGTTATCACTCAAACTTCAACAACTAGTTTTGGTGTAACACCAGACGTTAAGATAGATAGCGTTGGTGCAGTCATAGCTGCTGTGGGATCAAGTGTGGCAGGTCCAATACCTATCTCAGCAGGGGAAACACTCGTAGCAAGCCATGCACCGGGAGCAGGTGGATACAATGATTTTGTTGATTCTGGTGGTGTTCCTATTGCTGGTTCTTTGACTACTTCTACTACCCTTGTTTACACAAGTGGGGCGGTGAATGCTTACTTTACTTACCCATCTGCTACTGTTGGATTCACGATAACTCGCTATAGTCCGGTCACCCAAACCATAACAATCACTACAAATACTCCCTCCCTTGAGACTTATTGGAAGTACAAGCAAGTAACTACTTTGGTTAAGCAAGATAAGTGGTTGCCTTACTTGTTGAAGATTTATCAGAAAGGTAGCAGTGGTACTGGAGACTCCCTGCTATTTAATCCTCCTGCTGTGGCACAAAAGTTCTTCCCCGTTATTCCTCTTCGTAGGGATAATGTCATGGTTGATCTTGCCAACTTTCCAACACAGTATGGTTGGAATAGAAAAGCAACTAGAAAAGCTTTTGGCAGTAAGAAGAAATACAACGACTTAATTGATTCTTTGGCTGATAATCCTTCTCTTGGGGATATTGATCATGCTTGGGTTGTCTTCGGTGTATCTCTTAGTACCAAGCAACAGGATGGTATAAGGTATCTGTATGAGTTCTTTGAGGATTTAGCCAACAATACAGTTAGCACTGTAGGTGCTTATAAGAGTCCTTCTGGTTATGAATCTGCATGGGCAGCTTTTGTAATAGCAGCACAGGCAACCACTAATGATGAATTTGGTGCAGAGATTACAGCTCGTCCTATGCCTCCAACAGTGCAGGAATATACCTTTGCTATTAATGCTTCAGGGGGAACACAGGATTGGTTATTCAATACAACTATCACAGCTAAAGGTGGTGGTCAAGTTGTAGGTACTGGTTTCCATGCTCGCTCTAATGGCAAAGTTGGCAACTCTTGGTTGTATGCAAAAAGTACAGTAACACTTAGTGTGCCTACTTTTAATAATGATGGTGTAACAGTTTACTCACCTTCTGTTACAACAGTCATTGCTTTTGGTAAACAGGTAACTACAGACAACTGGGTAGAGTATGAGTTCTTTGATTTGACTCACATTAATAATGTGTATCAAGGGATAACTGCAACTACTCCAGCAACAACTGTTATTGCCAGCACAGATGAAAACTCTAGTTTCATCGTTCCTTTAACTGAGACTGTACTCAAGGATTTAACCTTGATTCGTAGAACACAACTCAGTTTGGAATGCTCATTCCTTGTAGTCAATTACTATGACAAACAGACAATTCCTTGGTACTCAACTGGCTTTTTTCAAATTGTTCTTGTCGTTGTCATTATCGTTGTTGCTGTATATACAGGCTACATTGGCCCAGAATCAGCAGGAGTATTTGGAACCAATGCAGCAGTAGGAGCTACATTAGGCTTTACAGGTACTGCAGCAATTGTGGCTGGTGCCATCGTTAATGCTGTAGGTGCTGCCATCGTAGCTGGTATGATCACCAACGCTGCGATCCGTGCTTTCGGTCAAGAGTTCGGCAGGGTTGTTGGCTTTGTTGCATCAATGCTTGCCATCAATGCAATGAGTTCAAACGGTCCATTTAGTTTGGCTAACACTTGGACAGAGATGACCAAAGCAGACAACCTGATTCGGATGTCTATGAGTGGTATCCAACAGTACGGCAACTACATGCAGAGTCAGGCAATGACGTTGAATGCCGAGACTCAAGCATTGCTGGAAGAAACCAACACTGCTCTGAAGGAAATTAACCTGCTCATGCAAGAACTGTTAGGAGACACGGGTGTTGATGCAAAGACAATCACTGATGCAATGCGCTATGCTGCAGAAACTCCCTCACAGTTTCTCAGTAGAACTACAATGACTGGCAATGAGATTGCCGAAATCTCCATCAAACTTGTGGAAGACTTCCCTGCTCCACAGCTTGCACTCCCTTACCTTGATCAATAAGGACACACAGCATGACTAATTACTCTCTTGTGCCGAATGCACAACAACAAATGGGTTCTTGGGGTCAACCTAATTTGAACCTTATGGGTCAAGTTCCTCCTCCACCTATGTTTGACTACAGCCTTGGTGGACAGGGTATAACACCTGCTATGGGTATGGGTGGTGCTCAAGGTCTTCAGCTTGGTGGTAACAATGGCTATGCTGGAATGTCCAATTGGGAAGTAGGCTCTGCAGGTAATTCCCTTGGTTCAGGCTTCGGTATGAATATGCCTACATTTGCTCTGGGCCTGCAAGGATTGAATTCCCTTGGTTCCTTGTATATGGGTGCAAAATCTCTGGACTTGGCCAACAAGCAATTCTCGTCTGCCAAGAATATTGCTGATACCAATATGCGTAATCAAACCCAGTCTTACAACGATACTTTGGAAAACAAGCTGCGTCGTATTGGCTCATTCAATGAGACTAGCAAGGAAGAAACTGAAGCTGAAATTGCTCGTCGCAAACTGCCAGCTTACAACGGTTAATTAAGGGAATATCATGGCTCAACTTACATGGCGTGATGTAGCCGCCCCTAATCTGGGTAATCCACAGGACAGTATCAATGCTGCAGCAAAACTTCTTGCTGCTAGTACTGGTGGTGCATCTGCTGCATTGACACAGTTTGGGGATCAACAAGCTCTACAGCAATTGGCTGCATATACCGATGCTCAAAAACTGCAGGCAGATATTCAATCTGGTCGCTTCAATACAGCCAATGCTTCTCCTGAAGCTCTGGCTGATATTATGAAACGTCCTGCTAGTTTGATTGAGAACCAAACAAACCAACAACAGGCTGCATATCGTAAAGAATTGAATCCTCTGTTGCTTGCTTCTCAGGGTACTCAGAATGAGCAAGCGAGTTACAACCTGCTTCAAGATAAGGATGCTCAAACCTATCTTGAGAAGGTTACTCGTCCTAATGCCAAGACTGATCGTGAACGGGCTGATGAGTTGTGGTCGCGTAATGACAATAATCGCAAACTCTTGGACAGTGCAAAAGTTGATGTCAACAAGCGTCTGACTGATGGCTCACTGAGTACAGTGAAACAAGCACGGGACTTGCTCAAGTCTGTCAGTGCTGGTCCACAAGAGATAACTGCTTTCTACACTCAAGCATTGAGTGGTCGCTTCCCAGAACTTACTGCTGCTCCAATCGCATCTCCAATTGCCAGTGGCATTGGTTCCTTTGGTTCAGTACAAGTTCCGGGTACTTCTGTTGGTACTGTTACTGCTGGTCTGTCTTTTGACCCTGTTGTTCTTGGTAATGCAATCTATGGTCAGGAATCCAGTTCTGGTAAGGCTGATACTACGAAGGTAAATTCTCAGAATGTCACTGGGCCTATGCAGATACAGCAAGCTACCTTTGAGGGGCTGAAAAAGAATGGTGTCATCCCTGCAACTGCAGATTGGAAGAATCCTGCAGACAACAAAGCTGCAGGGTTTGCTCACATTGCTGATCTGGCCAAGACGTACAAAACACCAGAACAAGTAGCTGCTGTTTACTACAGTGGTCCTGCTGCTGTGAATGCAGATGGCACTATCAATCGTGATCGTCGTAATCCTGAAAGACCTAATGATCCAACTGTGGGTCAGTATATTGATCAGGTGATTGGCCGTATACCAACTACTCAGCAATTGAGCAACTCTGCTGCCAGTTCTGCTGCATTGAATAGTATGGCAAAGCTTGGTGCCAATACTCCAGAAGTTGAGCGTTGGTTGGGTGCTATTAGCACACCGGGGGATGGTTCACTCGCCGCTGTAGCTTCTTCACTGAAGAAGGGAAATCTTGCTGATATGGACCTTGGTCGTATTCGGCAAAAACTTGCGGAAACTGCTAGGGCAACAGAAACAACAGGTGATTACCGTTTGGCAGCACAACTGCTTGAAGCCTCTGCTGGTGGAGATACTACGTTGAATATTTTTGGTCCCGGTCCAATGGGATGGCAGAGTGATACCAACGATGATTTGCTCAATGCTAACATTGAAAAGTACAACAAGCGTTCAACAACCACTGATGCAATTCAAACTGGTCGTTCCTTGGATCAAGGAACTGCTGCTTTGGCTGAGACTCAGAAACAAGTTGAGGCTCTTAAAGCATATCTTGGTGCCAAGAAGATTGAACTTGCCGAGGGTGTATATGGTGTCACTCAAGATGATGTGACCAAAGCTGATGTTGCTTTGAATCAAGCATTGGGTCAAGCCACGCAGATTCAATCTGCAATTGAAAGCTTTCGGCCACGTACTGCAGGTGAGAATAAACCTGCTGCTGCTGCTGCTGCTGCTGCTGCTGCTGCTGCTGCTGCTGATCCAGCCGCACTTATTGCTGCGGCTGATAAAGTCAAAGCTCCTGTGCGCACTACAGATGGTGGTAAAACTTGGTCGTTGGAAGTTGATGAGACTATTCGCAATCCTGCGGTTAAGTACTACCAAGAAATTGCAAATCCTGTTTACACTAAGTTGAATGGTAGGACTTTTAAGTCTAGGGCAGAAGCTGAAAAAGCATATAAAGATGCGCTGAAGACATAAGTCTTATTGCTACACTTACCTCTAATAAACCAATGTAGGAATATCCTGTGAACGACATCCTCAATGAAATATTGGCCAATGCTGTCGCCCAGAACCAACAAAGAAACGTTGCACAGCCTCCTACATTGAGTGCTGTTAAGCAGGCTCAAGTAGCTGAAGCTAGTGCCAACAAGATTGCAAACATGGGTGGTGCAGTTCCCACTGCACAGCAAATGTATGCTCCTTTGGTGGGGGTGAAGACTGGTGCAGGTGCAGCAAGTGCTGACCCAATGGAAACAGACATTCGTACTATGGGTACGTCTGATCTGGAACGTAAGTATGGGTATGGCACTGCTGCTCAGATGATTGCTAATCGTGCTACGGCTAACAATTCGATCTTTGCTGACACCACACAACAACGTAATGCAAGCCAAACTGCTGCTGATCTAGTTAGTGGTGTTGGTCTTGGTGCTGTCAATTCCATTGGTGGAATTGGTGCAATGGGTCTTGGTCTTGTCAATGCTGATGCTGGACAAGCTGCTGCTACCAAGTTGGAAGACTTTGGTAGCTTTGTTCGTGGTACTCAGTCACCTGCATTGCAGCAACGGCGTAATGTGTTGGCTGCTGCTGACCAGATGGACAAGCGTGACAATGACCTCCAGTATGAGAAAGACAAAGCTGCTGGCAAGGGAATCACTGCTGACTTGGCTCGCTTTGGTCGTGGTTTTGTAGATGGTATTGCCAATGCTGCTGCTGATCCAATCACTCTTTCTGATGGAATTGCTGAAGGTTCTGGTTCATTTTTGGCCTTGGCTCCTGTCAGTCGTGCTGCCAACGCATCCAAACTTCTGAAGGCTGCTGCTGCTAAAGATGCAGCCATTGTTGCTGGCAAGTCTGCTGATGAAGCTACTGCCATTGCTAAAGGAATCATGGCCAAAGACGGTATGGCTATTCCTGCTGCCATTGGTGCAATGGAAGCTGGTGGTTCATATCAAGGTACTGTGGCTGAAATCGGTAACATGACCCATGAGCAATTGCTTGCTGGTTCACCTGACTATGCCAAGATGATTGCTGCTGGTGTGTCACCAGAAGAAGCACGTACTTCTGTAGCTAACAAAGCTGGTCTACTTGCTGCTGCCATTACTGCACCACTTGCTGTGGCTGCTGGTTCATTGGTCAAAGGCTTTGAAGGTAATCCATTGAAGATGGGTACTGGCAAAGTTGCTGCTATGAACATGGGCAAAGAGACTATTGAAGAAGGCTCACAAGGTATTACTGGTGCTATTGCTTCAAACTTTGGTATCCAACAGTTTGCAGATAGCAACAAGTCTCTGTCTGAGAATGTGGGTGAACAAGGTGGTCGTGGTGCTCTGTATGGTCTGGGTACTGCTGGTGTTATGGATGTACCTAGTGTTATTGGTTCAGCCATCAAGACAGCAGGTTCTGCCATAGGTGGCGTAACTAATTATCTTGTTGAAA
>OFRC01000255.1_pt1 | contig 15230 bp, 16 predicted proteins | sample 1543051 | NCBI WGS metagenome assembly OFRC01 (sample SAMN07774231, study PRJEB24372) | wastewater metagenome
TACCACCACCACCACCACCACCGAGGGCGCGTTCGTTGTATTTCCGGGTATCCAGAGCCAACCGATCCCGCGCAACACCATTATCAGGAGGTGCCGTCTTTCGGATCACCTGATTCGGAGTGAACGCGGCAGTCATAGGGTTGACGGACCCCACTTGGACTGTTCCCCCGGCGTCGATCTGCTGGTACTTTGGTGTCATCATTTCCAAACGCTTACCGACATCGAGCGCCTTCATGTTGACTTCGTTACCCTTGACTACCAGGAAGTCACGCAGAGCATCCGGGTCAGACGGCACCGCCTTGACCATAGCGTGGCCGGTTTGGGTGTCAATCAGCCCCCGTTTATTCCAGCCGACAATGGTCGTAATGATATCATCATGAGTCACATTCGGATTTTGAAGCAGTCCGGCAATATCACCACCTACAGCATCAAGTTTTTGCTTGGTGACCTTGCCTTGTTCAATCTCGTTCTGTGTACCCTTCAGATCGATGTCTTGTTGGTCTTTTTCTGCATCCAACATCGATTTGCGGTAGGCAGGGATCATGTGACCCAGACCAGAAGCGGCCAGATTATCGATGATTGCAGCGTGATTCACCTTACCACCGGTACCTGCATGGGTACGGTAGATATCGGCCAATTGTTGTTGTTCTTGTTGCTGGCGGGTAGCCGCGTCGAGTTGTACCTGTTGCAGTTGACCTTGAGCGGCAAGCTGCTTCAGGGTCATAGCTTTCGCGGCCACGTCCATGGGATTGTCAAGCTGGGGAGACCGAACTTGCAAGGGGATAGTTGCGTCAATCATGTTGGCTCCTCAACCCAAACCACTGAACACCGTGCCGTCAGATAGGGGCACTGAATTGCTCACACCACCACGCACAGCGCTGGCACTACCGTTGTTGTACCACATCGGTTGGCTGGCAGCCATTTGGTTCTGCATGTACCAGTTACCGAGTGTCTGAATACCGCCATTGACAGCGTTGGCTGTGCCGACATATCCCGATGCGCGCGCATTACCGGCACCAATCTGATTGTTCGCGATGTTTCCGGCCACCTGGGTACCCATGGTAGCAACATCACGCGTTGCTGTTTGACCAGTACCGGCCAGCGACGACAGCCGATTGAACCGGGTGGTCTGATCGTTGTTGAACCGGTTGTATGCGTTGTTGTACTCACCGGATGCGAAATCTTGCCCGTACCGAGTCAATGCTTTCAGAGTACCACCATTAAGTACACCACCACGGGCAGCGGCCCCTGCTTCGATCCCGCGTTGACCTTCATCCATCCGGAATTGGTATCCTGGATCTTTGTTGAAGTCAGCCAGAGTGAATTTGCGATCGAACTGACCCCCAGGTATAGTACCGGCGGTCAACTGATCCAGAGCCTGAGTACCAGCATCCCGCCAAGGTTGCATGTCCTTTCGGTTCTGGTTGAACATCGCCAGTTCAGTTTGACTGGCTGTCCGTGCCGAGTCGGCCTGAGCATCGGCGGCATCGCCGGCGGCGTTCGACGCCACAACACCACCGACGACAGCCGAACCGATAATTGCTGCAGCAACCATATTCAGTCTCCAATCCATTTGGAGTAATAGATCTCAACTCGTTCGAAGTCCAAAAACTCGAACAAAGCACTTGCATCGGCTTTGACTTTACTGCCGACGAACCAGCGTTGTACGCCGCGTCTTTTTAACTCTTTCTCAACTGCCCGGAACAGACGAACCCCCGGCAATCCCTGTGTGCGCTTGTCTGGGTGGACGTAAAAAATGTCCATCGTACATGTCAAGCAATCTTTGTAATGGAGCCCGGGAGCGATGAACCCGATGAAGTACCCCACAGGGACACCCAATTCACGCATCGTGACGAACAGAAGTTCACCCCGAGCTTCACGTGCTTTATATATGTCATATTGAGGATTGAGCGGAACCTTATCTTGGTTCAACGCCAATTCTTCCCAATGTAACGGGAAGAGAGGCCGAAATTCTTCAAGCCTCTCCGTGAAAGATTCGATCTGACAAGTCAGCATGGCTTGCTCGTGCGAATATCGACGATCATGTGGATACGCTCGGAGTCACTGTTGTTGATGACTTCGTGCTCGATGCGATTGTCAAACCACCAGATATCGCCGGTATTCATGTGGACCCATTCGTCACCCGTGCGGAAATTGGCTCCAGGGGATGACTGAAGCACGATATGGAACCGGTCCCAATATTCAGCGTGAACGGGAGTATCAGCGTGGGGGAAGATCACACCGCCCGGGTTGAGCTTGTTAATCATCACCCTACCAAGACGTTCCCCGTTGACCGCCGCCATCAAATTGAACACCAGCACCCGTGCCTCTGGTAACATATTGAATACCGGCTGGTCGTAATTCTCATGTTGGTCGAAATTCGCCAAATGGTTTTTCAAGGCTTCTTCGGTTTCATGAACGCTGCGATCAGGGAACCGAAGAATGATCGATTCGGTATCGCCGAAAGGGCCTTGGGGATAGTCACGAAGGTATGTATCCTCTTTCCAAATCTTGTTTGATTTCTCCATTCGATGGATGGCCAACATGAGCGGCAGAACGGCGGCGTTTGAAGCGATTTGGAGGAAGTTCTTCATAGTTAATCTCGAAGGTAATTGACGGTGGGGGCGACGATGTATGTGATCCTGACAACATCGCCCCGCGATACAGGGAGCACTGCCGTGATCAGGCCGGTGGTCACAAAAGTACTTCTACGCCCGATCTCGATCAGGGATACAGTACCCCCCTGTACCACGATTTTACCACTGCCGGGTACTATGTAGGAAGATGGTGACGCACCTATTGCTACCACCTGGACAGCGGGGGCGTCAGAAAGTACAGCCATTACTTCCCCGACATGTGGCATTACGACACCTCACGACCAGAGATACGAAGGCTGATGGCCGCAGCCGTATCTGCCAATGTGCTGATGAAATCCCCTGGGTTCAGGACGTGCCCCACCACTTCCGGGAAAGTGTATGTCTCCCCCGGCTGTAGGGTCTTGGCCGACACAACGGTATTGGCTGCAGACGCGACTCCCCCGGACTGGACCAGCTTGATGGTCAAAGTCGCATTCGCACCGGTGGTATTGGTACCTGTGCACTTGTCGATGATGGTGCGAACACCTGCAGGAGTTGTGTACTGAGTCGTCTCAGTACTCTGGGCCTGGAGGGGGGTGAAAAGTGATTTTGCTGTGACTGTCATGATATATCCTTAGATCATTTGACCTTGCTTCAAGCCGTCAATCTCTTTTCGCATTTCAGCGATCATATCTCGTTGGGTTGCGAGTTCTGCCGTCAGATTTTCGACTGCTTCGATCAAAGTTTGTGGGGGCTGCTGCCCGAAACCCTGTCCAATAGAAAAGAGAGCTGCATTTGTCTCGCTACTCCCCGCATCTTCAAACAAAGATACTGCCAAATCCGGGATGCTTGCAGCGATTGGACCCCCGACTCTCTCGTATACTTGTTGAAAGAACAAGATCCACGGACGTGTGAAAGTCACGACTCCCCGTTCATCTGCCAGAGTTACCGGCTGGCGAGCTGACGGAAATTTGATGGGTTCACTCATGACTTGCCAACACCTACAGTGACATCAGCATTGATCAACACCCTCTTGACGGGATCAGTGATCGTGACCCTGAAGACCCGAGAGCGACTTTTCCCAAGCCTACGGAAGATGACCCGTGACATCCTCTCCCCGAGTTTCCCCATCTTCGAGCGCACTTCGATCGGCCACGTGTTTCCACCATCATCTGACCAACTGAGCATCACTTCAGGGTCGGACCCTTGCCCGGTCACGGTACCCACGCCCACTTCCATGTCGATCCACAAACGGTTGAAAAACATCCATTCATTGTTTGCGGCAGCGTACGGGGTCTGACGGATCGCAGGAATCAAATCACCATTGTCGGTGTACGTGTCCAGGTCCAGGACATAGACATTACCGTTCTCCCAATCCCCGACCAAATTTTCGCCCGCGAAAGCGATTTGATTATTGGAACGATGTCGATTCAACGATGCATCGTCTGGATTCCGCCAAGCTCTTTCATGCCATTCGTCTGCAGATGTGTCATACACCCAGGTGGCGTTGGCCGTGGGGAAGTTCAGGACATAAAAGCTGTGACCTTCTTGCTGGTATGTATATCCGATGGCGTCCGAAATTGTCGAGTACTGCCCGATGGCATATTCAACAGCGTGGGTACTGACGCGCTGGGGCTGATACCCTTGCGCCCGCTGAACCATACCTTGACCACGTTCGTCTGCGGACAGCCAGTACACGGTATTATCCAGCTTGGCCGGGCTGAACTTCGCACCGCAACCTTGCTCGATGAACGCACCCTGGATACGCTCAAACGGAAAATCGGGGTTACCGCTGTTGAAGAACACTTCAGTACTCGCCTCACCGAACAACCAAATTTCTCGGTGGTCGACCAGGAGCGACAACAACAGATCTGGGGCACCTTCAGCCGTGGCGAAGTCAAGCCCGTCAATACCTGTGCCGTACAACTGTGTGATCTGGAACTGGCCGGTACCCTTCTTGTTGAATGCAAAGTATCCGTCAATGAACTGAACGGTATCTGCACCGATGAAATCAGCATCGACAATGGTAGACAGCGCGTTTGTGGTCGGATTCAAAAAGTACCCGTAAGCGCCTGTGACGATCATGATTGTCGTGCCATTGCTGGCCATCGAGGCGGGAGTAGTTCCGGCGTCAATTGTGCCCAACAGGGTCACCGTTTTACTGGCTGTGACCTTATAGACATTGGGACCACTGACCACCACGCTCAGATCCGCATTGAATCGGATCATCCCCCGGATATTTCCACCGGGGAAATTCAACCATAGCCGCAACCCCGGGGTCCCAATCAAAGCTGCGATGTTCTTACTTGTACCTGACTTACTGACTTCCGGGTACAGATTGATCGTACGCTGCGTATCGAAAGATTTCGACCTCGTACGGTAGCTGCCACCAATGAACCCGGGGAACTTCATATCAATACCCCCGCTGCCAGATGGCTGCGTTATGTTGGTTGGTCAGTACCCCATCGAAACTCATGATGGGGGCAGACATGTTGGCAGTCTTGATATTGCCCTTGCTGTCGCGAGCAATGGCAACAACATCCGCCGATGGGATGATTCCGTATTCTGCAGCCAAGTGCACTGCCAGGGAGTACCGAAGGGCTTTCGCATATCCCGGGGGGTAGACCAACTCTGTGACCAGTGATGGTATTTGCGACAGGATGCGACCACATGACAATGTGATAGGGGCTGCTGCAAAGGGCACCGGCCACAGAGTCAAAACCCCGAGAGGGTTCTCGTTCACGTACAACATCTGTTCAATGATGGACTGTTGACGTGTTTTCAGAGGAATTCGGTTATAAGCCGATTGATCGACCGGCATGATCTGGTAATCAACACCATTGAGGGTGCAATAACCACCAAAAATATCCACTGGACGATTCGTGTTGAAATCCCCACCTGGACCAACGGTATATACCGCTTGCCCGGGTACCATGGTGAATGTCTGATTCGATGAACCCCATACCGCGAGACTCTCGATTGACCATCCTTCGAGGATGTCATTCAACACCACCAGGGCATCGTTGGCTTCATCTGAAGTAGGAGTCTCACCGGTTGCAATCGCACCAATGAGTCGCATGGCTCTCTTGATGAGATCCAGGGCAGTGGTGGGACTTGGCATGGTGAGACTCCTGTGGGTTTCAGATTACTTCTTGGCGGCAGCAGCCGGTGCCTTGGGGGCAGCAGCAGGGGTGTCCACGGAAGTGTCCGACAGACCACCCGCTACCTGAGCCGCTGCGTCAGCCTGGACAGCCGAGGTGGCGGCACCCGATGGGGCGGGAGCGGCCACGGGAGCGGCCACGGGAGCACCCACGTCGGCCAGACGGGCTTCGAGTTGAGCCATGAAAGCAGCCTTTTGGGCTTCGAACAGGTCGCGTTCAGCCTGCAGGGTCTCCAGGGCATTGGAGACGTCTTCGATGGTCTTCACATTGGCCTTGACGACTTCAGAACCGGGCAGCGGCTTCGGGGTCCAGTCGCGGGCCTTCAGCTCGTCTTCTTCCGCTTGGGAATGGACGAGGATCTGGCCGATGTTGGGATGGGGTTGAAACCAGCGGGGGAATTGGTTCTTGGCTTGGAACACTTGGGCGAACATGTCCGCCACGCTGGGGGTCGCATTTTGATCCATGATGGAATCTCCTGGAAGTTGAAAAGGGACCCCCGAAGGGGTCCCGGGCATCACACCGCGTACAGGCAGGACAGTTCGGGGTAGGTCGCGGCCCAACCGAACAGGACGTCCAGACGCATGATGTAGTTGTCGTTCACACCGTCGTAGAACTCAGTGACCTTGATGTTCATGCCCTTGTAGGACTCGGTGGCCACATCAATCACACCCTTGCCAGAGGGAGGAGCGTACATGGGAACCATGGCCAAGGTGAACGCGTCCTTGTGGTAAGCCACGTTAGCAGCGTACGAACCAGACGCCGTACCGAAGATCGTGAAAGCAGCACCGTTGGTGGGTGAGGCAGTCACGTTCTGGAAGGCACCCGAAGTCACAATGGCGGGCGAAATCGGCAGGCTCGTTGCACCACCAGCCACATCAGCCGTCACAACGAATTGTGCCAGCACACCAGTCGATTGGCGCGACTGAGGATTCACCGCGAACACACCGGGCAGCGTGATCTTGGTACCCTTGGTAATCGTGCCACCCAGAGCCACCACATTGACGCTGGCACCGGTTTGGCCAGCGCCAGCGATGTTGGTGCCGACAACCGCTTGGGTACCATTGGTGTGCACGGCCACGTTCTGGTCCATCGCGTAAGCGAGACCCAGCGCGTCGACCATCATGCCCGATTGGTACTGCTCAGACAGTGTTTTCGAACTGTTGAACAGACCGGCGAAGCCCTGGACCATCGCACCGTTCAGGGCCGGATTGGTCACCAGCGAACGCATCTTGTCACGGGGAGCACCCATTTCGTCGAGACGTTGATTGATGCCCGTGGCGGCGGCAAGAGCCAGCGCTTGGGTCGTGGGAGCAGTACCGGGAGTGCCCAGGCAGTTGAAGGTCGCGGTACGAGCGAGGTCCAGACCTTGGCGATCGATCTCGTTGGCAACCGTGGCCATCGCAGCTTGGAGCTTTTGGCTCATTTGCTGCAGCGACAGGGTGCGTTCCAAGCCGTTGAAGTTCAGGTCGGTACCACCTTGTGCCAAGGTCAAAGGCACAGTCGACTCGACAGTGGACTGAGGCACTGCGACACGACCATTGCGGTACGTGTAGCGAGGGGGCCGCTTGATGTTGATCGTCTGACCGGGCGAGTAGCCACGCGACTGGTTGGCGGAGTATTCAGCTTCCCAATCGCGGTTCGCACCGCTGGAGAAGCTGAGCATGTTTTCCAGGACTGCCAAAGATTCTTTGGCGATGATGGAACAGGTGACAAGAGTGTTTGCCATGATGATTTCCTTAAAGGTGTGGGATTAGCCCCGTTTCGCCCAACCTGCACCTTGCGCTTTTCGGGCCGCGATATATTCATCCATCGACATGGCTGACATATCTTTGGATGTAGCGCGGCCTTGGGTCACAGGGCTGGGGGGAACCGGTGCCTTACTGACATTGGTCTTAGCAGCTGGTGCTGCCGGTGTAGTGGTGGTCGACGGAGTAGCTGTGAGATCGAATACTGCTTCCAGCTTGCCGATCTCTTTGGCTGCCATCTTCTCGCTCATTCCGTTGAGCTTCGCGGCCAGTTCAGGGTCTTGTGCCAGCTTGTATGCCAACGCAGGACCATGGTCACTGTCCAACAGAAGATCACCGACGTGAGCGGCAATGGCTACGTCACTCGACCCAACGACTTCATCATAATCCTTCAAAACCGCCTTCGTGGCGTCTTGTCGTGCATGCCAATTCTTGGTCCGGTCCGCTTCTTGTTGCGCAGCAGTTTGCTGTGTGGACTTTTCCTCGATCTTCGCATTCACGGTAGCGAGGGCTTTTTCAACCGCTCGATCGGATTTCCAATCAGTCAGGGCCTCGACGTACTCGTCGTACGCGTTGAATTGATCAGTTGTCGGTTTTGCGGGTGCAGCCGCAGGGGCCGGAGATTCGACAACAGGCTTAGACGTGGAAGCTTGGGCGACGCCTTTCCAATAGGCGGCTTCGCGTTCGGCTTCGTGGCGCTTCCGGACCAGTTCATTGATTCGGGGCTGGATGGGTTTTTTGCCCGGTTGCCCTTCATTCTCGATCTGGCCGGTTTCATTTTCACCGCCCTCACCACCTTCACCACCTTGATCTTCGCCCGAATTGGGATCCCCTTGAGGGACCACAGAAGTGGCGGGAGTTTGGACTTCGGTGACAACAGTGGTAGGAGTGGTGACAACAGTGATTTCTTGGTTCGCGTCAGGCATGACGATTCTCCGGCCCGGTGTTTATTTGCCCATCCGGTAGGCTCTGCTCGTTAAACGTGAACTCCATCATTGAGTCAGTGACGGCACGAAAATCTTTCAGACTCAAACACTGCTGCGTATATACAGGCGAGTAATTGAATCACGGTTACAGACCAAACCGTGCCTGCTGTGAGATAAACAAGTCGCGGATGACGTTGTGCCCCAGCTCGTTCAGGTGTTCGTCATCCACGATCCCCCCGCCCGAGTTGACCGTGAGGTACTGCGTTTTGATCGCCCCGTTGCTGTCGGTCACTAGGCTGCGGCAATCGAAAACGTCATACCCTTGCGCCACGGCCCCGGTCAAATACGCGTCAACCATATTGCGTTCGGTCGAACCGATGCCGGGGCCTCCATATGGCCAAATCAAAACCGGACGCACCCCGTTCTCGGCGCAAGCCTGCAAGATCATGCTCGTTCGCCCGATGGCGTCCCGCACACCTGGAACCCCTTGAGTCAAGTCATTAACCGTCCATGGCTTGAACAGCAAGTGGGTCAGCCCGCCGTTATAGATGGAAGTCAGCGCCTTGGATTGGAACATGCGAGAGGGGGTGCCCGGGTAGGTCATGTCGACAAAGGAGGTTGCCTTGCCAGACCCGTCGCGGGCCGCCACATACTTGCGCGGCCATCCGTCGATCCCCCCGCCCCACTGAGGAACTGCGGCGCTGCCGTTGTACCCCGACTCGATCGACTCAGAAGCGCAACCGACTACCTTGACCTCAGAAACCTCGCCGCCGCGAAGTAGGAACTTCACCTCAAAGGTAGGCATCCAATCCGTACCCTCGGGCGGGCCCCCCGGCGTGGTAACCGAGTAATCTGACCCGCTCCAGTACCCGCCGAACGTATCGGGCTCGCAGGTGCTGGGCAGGGAGTTCGGGCTACTGGCGCTCAACCCGCCGAAATTGATTGCGCCTTGGCCGACGCCAAATACCCGCACCATGAGCAGGCGCCGCCCGGCGGTGACGATATCCGATCGCGCCAGGGACTTGCACGGCATCCAATCCGACACAACGTACCCTTCAACGACGTTCGTGTTTGCGATGCTGCCCGTGCCGTTGGTGATCTTCCCACTGTCTGCCCCGCCGTTAGGGTTGTCAAAACGGCGCACATCTTGAGTGCCAAAAGTTACTTGCGTAAAAGGGACATTTGCCCCCTGGGAATCCTTTGGCTGCCACCCATTCCCAAAAACAGCAGAGGGCGCAATGCCTACCTTGAAGGCGTTGGACGCACTGTTCTGGTCGCTCACCAAAACGATTTGTACCGCGTCAAAATCTGCAGGGCTTGATATCGTCAAAAGCATGGTGTCCGTGTCAGAACCGTCGTGCCCTGATACGCCAACAAGTCGGCGCTTTGCGATCAGGTTGCGCGGCGCTTGTTGCGCGGCTCCGATCGGCGCGATGTCTGGAAAAGACAAAAATGGGGTGTTCGGAGTTGGGGGCAATACCCCATCAGTGTCCGCAGCCCTCAGTGAAAGGACAAGTGACTTGCCGTACTCATCACCGACAACTACGGTGGTCGAAACCGGCACGGAAATGCCGTATTCTGTGGTGACGCCGGGTTTCAAAGCTGTGATTCGCATGATTTATCCTCTGGATCAGGATTGATTGGGTTCGCTCAGATCTTCGCTGACAGCAGCTTCAAGAGCCGGGGGAGGAGCAAGCTTCATGACCAGAAACTCGACATATCCCTTGATTTCTTCAACATCTTTCTTGGCCTCAGCGCTGATTTCAGCCACACGCTGGTCAGATTCGGCCTTCATCTGGGCGATCATCTGGTTGGATTCGGCCTTGATTTGTTCTTTGTCGACACCGGTCTTCAAGCGAGCATTCTCTTCCTGGATTTCCTGGATCATTTGACCCATTTCTTCCATTTTCTGCTTCACTTCGGGAGGCAGAGGAGGAGGACCGGCGTTCGGATCCTTGGGGTCGTAGCGGATTTCGGGCGGGATGGTCCGCTCAATACGTTGCGCAATCTCTTGGGCGCCGGGCCAATCCATGGCCTTCACAACCTTGTCACCCGCCACGTCCATCAGCTTGGGCCAGGATTGGCCAAATTGGACCATCGCATCTGAAGCCTGCTGGCGCATGGTGGTATAAGACGGACCGGTGTCAACCACAACACCGTACTTACCAGTGGTGATGTCGTTCAGGATGGTCTTGATGGCGGCGGTGTGTTTGCCTTCAGCCTTGGATTGCTCTTCGGCCTGCAGCTGTTGCGACTCTTCAGGAGTCAGTTTCTTGTTGATGGTCACTGGCAGCACTTCACCATCATCACGCATGATCTTCACGATACGCTCGGTATCATAATAGTGCGGGAACATGTTGATCAGGCAGCGCCCGACATGGCGAAGGGTGCGAACCAGACCGTCCTGGTAGTGGAAGTTGGCAATGCTACCTTGGCGCTGCTGTGCCAATTCTTGTTTACCGGAAGTGGCGTTGCCCGCTGCACCCAACGACGAATCGAACAGACCAGTCGTGGCCTTGATGTTGTCGTTCGCATGCATGGCCATGGTCAACATACCATTCGGGATGTCCGCCATTGCTTGCCGCTGGGGTGGGGGAGCCAACTGACCATCAACAGTGGTAGGCTTGTACTGCAAGTACGCAAAGCTGCGATTGTTGGCCTGCATCCACTCGTTCTCGTGGCCTTCGAACTGGCCTTCGGCACCGATGAATGGGGTCTTCGGACGCATTGCCACCTCTTCGGTGGCCGATGTCATCCAGAAATCGTACATCAACGCAGGGTCACGGGCGTGACGGATGATACCACTACGAATGACCTTCCCGTCGATGTCCAACTCGGAACCATAGACCGGGAACACCGGGATCCAATCACACATGATTTCTGTGCGCTCCAGGATCTCGTGGGAGGTCAGCTTGTACCACATCACCCGCTTCTTATAGCTGCGACGGGAATTCACTTCGGTGATGCCGTATTTCTCCAGATCCTTCTCGTGGGGCAGTTCGTCACGCCAGAAAATGGCGTTGTCAGACAACATCACCAGATCCATCGGGGTGCGTTCAATCCGGTAGAACTCACCTATCCGGACATACTCTTGACTCAGCCAATTGACCGAGAAACCGGTCGAACCGTTCACGGCGAGGCTGTCGGAAGTGATCGAGGCGTCCGGGTACTCTTGCTTGAAGAGCTTCCGGTCCATCTTGGTATGCAACAAACAGCGCTGCTGGTCCGACCCGTCTGACTCGGTACTGCCAGGATCAAAGGCCACCGTAAATGGGTTCCGGATCCGCTTGAACTTCAATTCCTGGTCGAACGATTTCTCGTCACAATACTCAGGCATCACACGGAAATATCCGAAACCAATGGCAGCAGCGCTGTTCACGGCGGTGTCGGTGGCGACCTCAGCATTCGAATCGTATTCAATGTGCTTGATCATGCCTTGGATCACTTCAGCCGTCTGAATGTCTGCACCATCACCGACCGGACTGACCTTGATGCTGGCACGGTTCTGACGCGACTCGTTCGTGACCTGATTCAGGAACGTGGGGAGCTTGTTGACCGTCAGACAGGGCCGACCGTCCAATTCACGCTGACGTTTCTGCTTCTCGGGCCAATGATTGCCCGCCAGAAATTGCAGATCATCCAGACCTTGCCGAACATTGTCCCCGTCAGCCGTGGTGCACAGTTCCAGATACGCACGAGCATCAGCAATGATGTCTTCATCCGTCTGCTGCGAATCGGGGATGTCGTCAGACGGCTTTTGGGTCTCATCAACCATGACGAATACTTTCAATGGTGGCACGAGTGGTCGGGGCAAGCCGCAAACCAACACGAGGGGTAGCACCGGGGGAACGGGCCAGCAAAAGCGGGTCCTTCTGAACCACCTGGAAGCCGAAGGTAGCGCAATACCACGCTTCGAGTTGGTCCTGGGGAAGGTAGGCTTCGTCTTCCTTCCAGTAAGGCTTGGCGAAGAGCATCAAAGTGACGCCAGTGACATCTGCTTCACGGCAGAGGGAGTGCATCAGGGTGGTCGCGAAACCACGGTTGCGGTGCTCAGGGGCCGTCCATAAGTTGGTGACCTCCCGGGTAGCTTCTCGCATATGTTCGGGGAGTGCTTCACAGATTCGGACAGAGCAGGAGGCCCCGCCAACACGGCGGAAACCAACTTCCATAAGCTTCTTTTGTTTGCTCATATTCATCCGAGCCAAGAGGCCCCCTCAAATTGCGGTCTTTCGACCGGTTCGACATTCTTCTTACCGGCCACGACCCCGGGGAACAATTCCGTCAATGCCCAGAACAATGCGTCTGCGCGGTTCGGAGAGTTCGGACCCATGTAGCCAATGGTCGAGAATGCCGTCAACTCGTCTTCGAGGGGTTGGTAGACCCCAACATGGCGAATCTTGCCTTGTTCGTACAGTGCCGAGAATGGTTCAGCGCGAACAACCTTACCGCGAGTGGCGCTGACCATCTTGAATGCGGTCCGGGGGCGCGAAGTCATGATCACATGCTTCACCATAGCCCCGCCGTAATTCACCTCACCGACCATGATATCGGCTTCATGACGTTCGAATGCGCCCGTGGCGATCTTGCCCCACACTGCGGGACCCGCCTTACATGTCGCATCTTCCAGGACGTATGCGTTGCCGTCGATTCCGAGCCCGGCGACCACAATACCGATTGCGTCGTTATCCGCGTTATCACGGTCGCCACTACCGGATGGGTCAACAGCAACCACAATACGTTGCATGTCGGGCAAGTCACCGTCCAAGACGCGCCATTTGTCCAGGGTTTCGTCCGTGAACAGGGCATTGGGGGTGGCGTCCGCAAAATCACCATCACGGAAACGCTTACGCATACGGGCGGAAAGCGCCCCGAGGGTGTCCAAGTACCCTGCTGTCAGATTTTCCCGATTGTCTTCGGGGTTCATCTTGAAGTATGCGTAATCGTTCGGGTTCGGCAACGGCTGACGTGTTTCGGGATCCTGCTTGAGGATGAATTCCCGGTACGTCCAATGATTCTTGTTGGTGGGGTTGCAATCGTAGAAAGCCCGTGGCTTGAGCACCCCGGTAACCACTTCTTTGTCCCCGTCCATCATCACCGTCTCAGCCAATTCGGCCAAGCGGGTGATTGCGGTGTCACGGGCACCCTTGGGGATCTGGCTGGCTTCGTTGAACAGCATCGTACTGTACTCTTGGCCCAGGATCTTTTCGGTGCGCTCCTTGTCGTCCAGACCGCCGAACCACAGTTCGGACCCGTTCGGGAAGATGACATACCAGTCGGTCTTCGAGAGATTGTACTCCACACCGGGGAAGCACAACTTCATGACTTTGGGAAACGTCCCCAGGATCACCGAAGCCTTCAGGTGATTGAAACGGAACCGCAGAATGCAGTGGTGCGAATTCGGTGCCTTCAGAGCACGAAAAACGGTGTTACGGACGTGCAAGAAGGTCTTCCCGGAACGAGATCCACCGTACAGCATGTTGTGGGTAGCAATACCCGACAGGATAGCTTGCGCTTCCAGCTGTTTGAGGGTGAACGTGAAGACTTTATCAGTCATCAAATGCTCGTGTCATGGGTGGTGGAAATCGAGATCATCACCATAGGACCGCCCTTCGAAGGACCAGTATTCCCACGGGCGCTCGGGCCTTCCTTACCAACATACAAGCCGTAAACACGGCCCCGGGCCTCTTCAGCATTCAGAGCGACCTTCAGCTGGCCTTGATCCTTCGCCAAATCCCGAATATCCGCCAATTCCATCAGATGGGACCCGAGAGACATCAAGGCACCCTCGTGGGCAGCTTCTGTGATTTGGCGGATCCGGAAAGCAATCTCCGGACGGTTCATGAGTTCGCGGGCCTTGGCCGTGGGAGCGAAATCACCGATCCCGAACGCTTCCTCATACGCCTTCTTCAGATTCCCGCCGTATTCGATCACGGCAAGGGCAAACATATCCTCTTTGGCCGTCAACGGAGGCAATGGAGCTGCAACTTCGACAACTTCACCTGACGAAGCAGGTACTTCGTACGCTTCGGTGACGGTGGGTTCAGTCATAGCTAGATCCATACACGCGAGTGTACCACACACGAGGAACCGTGTCAAGTATATAGAAGATGCATTGCAGATGGGGGAACGAGGCATAAGTTACAAAACCGGAGGAGAAGGGGGCGCAGCCGAAAGACCAAAGAGCAGGGCACATGGGGCACGGACTATAAGTTACAAAGCAGGAATATACTCCACCCTACACGGGTCCCCCCGCCAAGCACCGGATGGTCGAGCCCGGCTTCCCGGCCCCCGGTGGCAGTTGGCACGCTTCTTGCTTGGCCCCCACCATACTTCGCCCCTAGTTGGCACGCGTCTTGCTAAGGCAAGAACCATACCAGTATGTGCGTGGCACGCGTCTTGCTAAGGCAAGGCCTGTTCCAGGGGGGTTGTTGGCACGAGGCTTGCTTGTACGTGTCCGGACCCGAATGGGCTGGTATGCCTCTTGCTTGGCCGTCTGTCCTCGGACCGGTCGTACTTGTTCCACGTGGAACAGTCTTAGGGCCTGGATGCGGGACGTTAAACGGACCATACCCACTCCTACACTCCTACCCCCTCCTATCTCTCGTCCCATGCGGTCTGTCGTCGTCGTCTCTCACCACCCCCCGTCCTCCTCTCTCTGCTCCATCGCCTCCACCCCCTCTATATATAGGAGGGGGTAGGAGGGGGTAGGAGTGTCGGGGGACAGATATCCCATGCTTCGCCTGGAGGGGGGTAGGAGGGGGTAGGAGGAGCCCAACGGTTGCCAAGGCGCTTTTGGAAGGCTTTGCCAGGACGACAAGTGCA
>OFRC01000256.1_pt1 | contig 15162 bp, 5 predicted proteins | sample 1543051 | NCBI WGS metagenome assembly OFRC01 (sample SAMN07774231, study PRJEB24372) | wastewater metagenome
TGGTTGCTTACCTGGCAATCCTCGATATGCGGATCAACGAGTTCTACTGACCCAAGCCAGCAAATGAAAAGCCCCCAAGTAATTCGGGGGCTTTATTTTGGTGAGGCAGTCAGCACCTGGAAAATTCTCCAAATAGCTCCTTGGATTTTATGGCATACGCTTGTGCTGCGTCTACAGCTGTTGGAAATGCACCCAAGTTGTGCCGCTGTCCGTCTTTGGTAATCTGTGCATAGTAAGGGTTGGTTTTTCGACCCTTCTTATATCCAACCCCTTTAGGCAGATCGTACTTTCTATCAGAATGCCTTGGGGTATTTCCAAGATTCTCAGACTGAGTACATATCCGTAGATTAGCCCTACGGTTATCTAGTCCATCGCCGTTTCTATGATCTACTGCCATACCTTCAGGGCATTGAGTTATAGCACGATGAAGGAGTACCTGTACCATTTTCCCGGCCTTTTTGAACTGACGGTATGCGTACTTCTTAAACCGTGTTTCTTTCAGTGTCCACTTGTACTGGGACACTTCATAGTAGTCTTGAATGTCAACCAAAGCAGTCTTACCTTTGGTTAATGGGATAGAAAAAGAAATGAGCATAAACACCTTTCAAAATGTTCATGCTCATTATACAGCCTAGTGGAAGAAGTTACAGCTTAATGCACTTCTTGCCGCCGCCCTTACCTTTACCTTTGGTAGCCATTCTGGTTTCCTTTATTGGTTGAGTTAAATACAACGAGTATATTGTATATTAAAAATAAACCCGCCGGAGCGGGTTTGTGGTCATCGTGCAGAGGTGATTAGATTCTTGCTTTGTTCAGCCAGTACAGGTTATTCACCAGTAGCGCAGCGAACGGAATAACGAGTAGCCACATGAAAGTCACCCCAACCTGACCTGTCAGCACGATATAGGCAATGACCGCCGTAATCGGCACCTTCAGCAGCGCCAGTCCGGCGTACAGCCCGAGCTTGGCGAAGAGCTTGCGCATGATCGGATTGGCTTCCTTGAGGCCGTTGCGGATGCCGTAGATGGTGGTGTAGGCGTCGGCAACCTGGAGGGCGAGGAATAAGATCAGAAGGGCATATATCATCATGATATATCGACAAACGTTCCGTTATTGACGACAGGCGACCGGGTTGCGTAATCCCTATCGTATAGCGTGCTACCCGCCCCGATATATAAGTCGTTCGTACAGCCTGAAACCGTGCAGGAATACAACCACGTCTGCGTCGCACCGCTACCATTGCCGGCAAGATAGCCAGCATAGTTCGCCTTTAGCCCATTATCTACAGCACATTTAACCATCCATGCCTTTGAGCCTGCACCAACGTCGGCAACCTGATCGTTTTCATTATGATGATAATGACCAAGCGCACGAACAATCTTCCCACCATCGTGCATCGTGCTTCCCTGATTCGCCGTACCTGTGAGAATTGTTCCGCACCGCCGCGCCTCGCAGTTAATTTCGATTGCCCTTGGCGCTGGATTCGCGCCGTATGCTTGATATGAGAAGCCATCTGCATGGCTCTCGGCAACGAGACAATCAACAAGTGCGACATCAATGTTTCCAAGAGCATGAACAGTTTGCGGATAGCTAACTCCAGCATACTTAAACGAACAGTTGTTAAATACCGACGTAGTAGTATTTGTGGCGTGTGATTGCTCAATAGCAAATGCAATAGCCCCACCAAAGAAGTGCACATTTTCAAAATAGCATTGAGCACTTGATGGCAACCCAGGGTAATCTTTATATTGACCTGGGCTGCTCCACGCCTCAAAAACATGAATATCTGCATCGGGCGCTCTATTGTCAGAGCAATGAACATAAATCCTAAGTGCAGCAGTGTCCGTATAGTATGAATTTGATGTTGATTTACATTCTGCAATGGACGCCACAGGAATCAAAGGAAGATAATCTCCAAAAACATCACCAATTTTTCCGTCCCATGCTGACGATCTATATTCAGAATAGCCATAACCAGAAACCGAAGCATAATACGTATTGCTACTGTCAAGCGTCCATGACGCTGGAACTATATTTGTATTTTCGTTTGAACAAATAACCGGCAGGTTATCCCATGAAATAATAGATAAGTTCGTTGCCTCTGGCCGCTTGTTGTTCATGTTTTCTGTTAAGTAGTAGGCTCCTCCTTTAACTTTAACAAGAACCGTTGTAGCATCTCCTCTTGAAAATGATATAGCCTTTAAAATCGTCTTGAATGGCTCTGAAGACGTTCCCGCATTTGTATCAAGGCCAGTCGCCTTGTCGACGTAGTACGTCGTAACGCCTGGGCCGCCTTCGACAAGTCGGTAATCTGTTGGATCAAAGTTCGTTGTTCCGTTGCTGTAGATGGTTGCCCCAAAAGGCACAGACCCAAACCCAGATGGCGGGGCTTCAGCAAAAATACCGCCGCCGCCAATCAACCTCCTAAGAATAAGCGGGTTCATAGGTACGCCCACTCGTTCGCGCCAACGCGCATGACACCCTGCGTGGCGTATTGCGCGGCGGTCGGTGCCGTGCCACGCAGCGTCACGCCTGAGCCTGCTGCGAAGCTCACAGCGCCCGCCCCACCTTGATATGCAGCCACGGCATTCAGCCCTGACCATGCAACCGTCGCATCGTTCTGGATCGTCAGCACAATCGCCGAGCCGCTGGTGCAGATCAGCGTCTGACCGGAGTCTTCCTTGATGAGATTGCGGGAGGCGGTGACGCTGCCGGTCATGGAATCAAGGGCGGGAATTGTGTTCCCCCCGGTGAGGGGATTGGTTGTGGCTGTGACTGCCGTAGAAGGCCCGCTGGCTGCTTCGGCATCACCCCACACACCTGCTACTTGCGGAATCTTGTGTTCACCTCCCAAGCTATCGCGGTAGCCGATAACTTTCCCGTCGCCATTCATGAGCCAGTTTGGCCCGTTTCGGTTGATATTCCACGTTGCCATGTTGGTTCTCCTGTACCCACCGATTGAACAGGCAAGCGCAAGGAAATCAACCCGGATTGGGCGTCAGCTTGTGTAAAACACCGCAGCAATAAAAATGAATATCAGAATGCCCCACGGCATGGTTGATATGCCAAGCCTGACTAAGCCCAACAGAACAAAAAAGCCACCCCAGTCTTTCAATGCAGTTCTCCACGAAGTTGTTCACGCACCTGTGAGCGTAGCGCCTTTGGTGCCGTGTCCGCAATACGTTGCTCCTTGCTTTTACGCATTTCGCGCACCTTTCGCAGCACAGTCGGCATGTCGATGGTCATGCGCTGGTCCGGGTTGTTGCGGTTCCATGCAATCACATCATCACGGGCGTCTTGCTTCATGTCATCGTCGGCCATGAAAATTGCCTGCGCCATCTTGGCCCGGATTTCACCGGATGCCAGCGTGTACTGCGCCTTGGCTTTTTGAACCTCCCTGGATGCATCCTGCACATTTTTGACGCTGCGTGGTTGGAACCCGATGGCCTTGGCCACAGCCTCAAAACCATCTGTGTCAATGATCTTGCTGCCCTTGTCGTCGCGGTACATGCCTGTTTTGGTCATGTCATACGCCTTGACAAGGTTCCTTGCGGCAGTGGGCGCTATGGTCTTGGCTGCACCAACAACATTGCCACCAAGCAACTGCTCAGTTGCTTGTCCTGTACGCTTGATCATGTCACCGGCTGGCCCCGCCAACTCCATCAGGTCGCGGGTGTGGTCCGTCTTCTTCTGGAACAGCCCGGTTCCGGGGATCAGGTTGCCCATGCCCAAGCGGCCCGACACATCAATGGGCGCACCCGGCAGGCCGGATATGCCACTGGTCACGAATTCAGCGCCATCCTTGCCCAACTGAGTAACCAGAAACGCCTTCATGCTTTGCTTGCTGGAAAAGTTGTACCCCATGCGCTGCAAGGCACCGTCCAGCACGTCTTCAATGTCTTCCACGAACGGCAAGCCCTCAGAGCCCGCCAGCATGAACAGAATCGCAATTGCCAGCGCCGCCGCCTTGCGCCCCGCCGCGCGCTCCGGTGATCCGGGCTCGCCAGCCGTGGCCATGCGGTGAACCATTTCAAGGTAGTTCACGCTGTACTGCTTGAAGGTAAACAGTGTTGCCCCGATGGCCCCCCGGCCCCAGCGCGGTTTATTGCCTTTGTTGTACACGAACTGTGTTTCCATCACAGCTTTTTCGGCAAACTTCGCCGGGTTGGCAATGCCCTGCTCGATGGCCGTGCGGTAGGCTGCAATAAAGGTCGTGCGCCGGTTGAACTGCTCGGCCAAGCCAAACACCTTGCCCCAAGCCAGCGACATTTTTGAAATCGCGTTATTTCCCATTGCCAGTGCGTTGCCCATGGTGGTGCCGTCACCCGCCTGAAGCTGTGCCCGCCCCATGGCCTGTGCCTGCAAGGAGTGGACCTCCTGCGGGCTCACAATACCCTCTTCCTCGGCTTTCTTGAGCGCAGCATCCAGCGCGGCATTGCCTGTTGTGTCCTTGGTTGCATCACGCACCGCTGCCACCATCTGAGCCGCTGCTTTCTTCACGCCGCCGAACTGGGTCAGGTAGGGCAGGGTGACGGTAAACGGCTGGGTCGCGTTGACCATGGCTGATGCCACTGAGCCGCCCAAGTATTGCGCGAACAAGATGCCCCGGAAGGCTTGCGCCTCTTCTGCCGGGTTGCTCACGTATTCATGCAGCTTCACGGCAGTGTCTTTCAACTCGCCTTGCTCCTTGGGGATCGCGCTCACAGCCTCGGTGGTTTCCTTGGCGTGCAGGTTGCTCGATGTCCTGCGGCTGTTGGAGTAGATGAACCCGGCCAGCACCCGGCCTGAGTCTTCGCTGAACCCGGCAATTCCCTTGCGCTGCAACAGGCGCTTCATGGCGCTGCGGTTGGCCGTGCCGCGCTTGATGTACTCCTGAAAGGCCAAGTCCTTGGCTTCGCTGCCTTGACTCTCCAGCCCCAGCATTTCACCGAACAGCGCGGCAGTCTCAGGCGTGATCCCGTTGAGCAACTTGTAGGCTTCCTGTGACATCGTGCCAGCCGACACGCCCGTGGCCCCCTGGCTGGTCAACATGCGCGCCATCTTGTTGCGCTCCCGGTCAGTTTCGAACAGGCTGAAATACCGCTCGCCGGTTGGCAAGGTTGCCTCAAGGGTGTAATTGCCAAAGCGGGACAGTGGCGCGTAGCCCCGGTCTTTCATGTCAGTGGCGTGCGCTGCAATGTCCAGCATCTTTGCCGCCGTGGCCGATAGTGCCTCGTCGCGCTCAGGCTCCATTTCCGTCAGCGACACAAGGTAGTCCCGCAGGGTTTGGCCAGCTTCTTGCACACTGCCGGATGCCAGCACTGCTTCACGCACCGGCAATGCGTCCTTGCCAGCGTAGTTCAGCATTTCACTGATCGCCAGATTGTCAATGCTCTTGTCGGTCGCCTTGCGGAACTCTTGGTAGATCGCCACTTGGGCGTCCGTCATGCCGAAGTGCTCCCTCAACTCGGCAGGCTTGAACACCACACCGGGTTTCATGAACTCGCGCTCAAACTTGCCGTTGATGATGGCCTCGTACTGATCCTGCGGCAGTCCTTGCCACATGCGCAGCACAGCAGGAGCTACATGGCGACCTTGCAGCAGCATGTGGGCGCGCTCGTCCAGTGGTAATTCTTCCAGTGCCGCTTCAATTTCTTCCATGGGCTTGACTGTTCCGGTCGAATCCCGGCCCCAAGTCAGCGTTCCCTCAAACACAGGGCGGCTCAGGGCCTTGGTGTCAGCGGCTGACAGTGGCGACTTGGCAATATCGGTAATCTTGTCCAGCTTGGGCAAGATGCTGGGGGCCAAGTCAGCCGCCTCGGCAGCGTAGAAACTCACGTCATTCAAGAAATTCTGAACCGAGTCGAACACCCGTTTGAATGGCGGCGAGCGCTGCGCCAAGTTGTACATTGTGCCCACCGACTTATGCCAGTAGCTCAAGCGTCCTTCGCCTTGGAACAGATCAGCCACCTTGTAGCCTGCGGGCAGGTTCACATCGCGTGCGCTGTTGGCTGCGCTGGAAAGGGTTCCGCCTAATCCTTGGCTGAAACGAATGTCCGGGTTTGATGCGTCAAAGTTCCCGTTGTTGCCGATGGCGCTCTTGATCTGGGTTGGGTTGAAGGCAATAACGTGAATTTGGTCTGAGTTCTTCCAAGTGCGAATGATCCCATCGTGCCCTAGCTTTTCAGCTTTCTTGCGAACTACATCACTATCAAGTTTTCTATCCTCGGGGGTTGTGTAGTACGGGTTTTGCAAAGAGGCATACACGGGCATTACATTTGCACCATCTTTTGCCGTAGTCGGGCTCCAATTGTTCGCATAATCCGATGCCTCTGCTGCATCGCTTGTCATGTAGATTCCGTCGCCAAAATCTCCGTGAGAAGGCTTGAAGATGGCGAAGTCGGCGCTTGTCCCGTGATACACCATCAGCGGTTTACCTTCAGCATCAACTACCTTTGACCCGGAAAACCAAGCCTTGAACGCCATGGAATCGGTCTGGTTGGTAGCCTTCCCAGCCGATAGCCTGGTCTGCGCTGTCATTTCTGCCAGCGTGGTCCCATACTTGGCTTGCGTGCGGCCCAGAATCTTGTCGCCACCCATAGACGCGCGCACCATATCTGTCACAAACTTTTCAGCATCGTTCTGCGTCAGTTTTCGCATCCAATTGCCAAAATTGGCCGGGAATCCAAGCCGATCAGCAGCACGGGCAAACCATGACAACATCGCTTTAATGAGCCCGGGCATCTTGCCAGCGCCTATTCCATCATTGGCGGACAGTTCCTCGCTGATCATCGCCATGGCTTCTTCGGTTGCCAGTGCTTCATAGGCGGCTGAATTCATCGTTCCTGCCTTCTCCACACCTTCCGGTGATGCCTTCCAATCACGCACGAATTTCTGAACCAGTAAATTGCGTGAGAACTGGATCAGCATGGATGCATAATCTTCCGCTGGGATAACCTTTTGCAATCCCAAATGGAAAAGCTCATGGAACAGCGTGACGTAAGCGTCCCCGGTGGACTTGATGTTGTCAGCGAACAGGTAGATGCGCCCATCAATGAGCGCGCCCGTCGGCTTGGACCCGACTGGAACCCTAACACCAGGAACTTGGCTTGGGTTTCCAATTACCGTGACTGGAATGACGTTCTTGGCGACTTGAAGAACCTTGTCAACAAGCCGCTGAATCTGTTCAAGCGTTGGCTTCGGCCCGGTTGACTGGGGGGCGACAAGGTTTTGGCTGAACATCGCCACGTTGCCGCCGTCCGTCTCTTTGGTTTCAATCGTCTGTACCAGCGCATCAAACTGCGCATTGATGGTGGTGCGCTCATCGCCCACGGGAACTGTGCGCTCGTCTTTGTTCAAGCCATGCAGGTACGTGTTGTTTGCAGCCTTTGCCGCCAGCTTGTCGCTCACATAGGCATCAAACGCACGGGCAAACATCTCCAGCTTGGTGCGCCAGTACGGTGGCTTCCTGTCCTCGTCCCTGTCCAGTTTGCCTGCTTCGCTTGCATACTTGGTGCTGGTGGTTTGCGGCACGTGAACGTCATCTTTTGTTTTGCTCGCGTACGTCACCGACTCAATGGCAGATTGCAGCCCCTTGATCTGGTCAATCGAATACTGCCGCCCAGCCGCCTTTTTGTACAGGCTGCGCAACTCGTCCACCACGGGCGAAATGTAGGTTGATTTGCTGGCTGCAATCTTGCCATCGCCCACATCCAGCGCCGTGATTTTCTCGGCCAGCTTGTCAAATGCTGCAAGGGTTTCGGCATTGTCTTTGGATGCGGAGGCAAAATCCTTGCGCACCGACTTCACCCAAGACTCAAGCCTGCTCTTGGACATGGACAAGTAGCTTGCCTTCTGCGCAGCCACTTCCTCAGCGGTCATGGGGCGCTTCTCCATTGCCTGCACAATCGCCTTGAACCGCTCCAGAATCTCAGGGCGCAACTCAGGGCCAAAGCGGTCACGGGTGGTGTTGACGTGCTTGCCTTCTGCGTTCTTTTCAATGCGCTGAATCTTCGCCCCAAGATGCGCGTGCTCAGTCAGGTAAGATTCAGTTTCGCGGTCAAGCCCTGCCAGCTTTGCAAAGTAGTGATCTAAAGCATGACCCCACTCATGGGCAAGCGCCCCGGCTCCAGCTTCACGGGTCAGGTTAATCTCGTTCACACCCGGAACAAAATGCGCCGCCGCCCGCCCGCCGTTACCTTGCGCCCCTACGGCAAAGCCCAGCATCCCGTTCATGGAAATGGCTTTTGGCGGAATCTCCAGCACTTCGGCCAAGTCGGCAAACGCGTCATAAGCATGGTTCAGGTGCAACTGGCGTTCTTTGGCGTTGGAGTCGCCCAGCATCCAGTTACCAAAGTTCACCCCCTTGAATCCGTAGGTTTGCATCAGCCTGTCAGCGCTTATGTCCTCACCCGGCATCCGTCGATCAACCCCGGTACGCTTTGCCGCCTCAACGCTGATGCCTTTCTCGTCAATACGGTCAGGGCCACTGTCGCGCTTGGTTCGCTCCCTCGCCTTGTCTTTGGCAGCGTCCTCGGTTGCGGCAAAGTCCACCACGTTGTTTCGCTTGTCCATGACAAGAAACTGGCCTTGGTACTTCGCCATCTGCTCTGTCACCCACGCCTGCACCTGCGGGTCGGCTCTGGAAGTGATGCCATTGAACGATTTTTGCGCCACATACACATTGCGCCCACCCAGACGCATCTGCACATAGGCCGAAACCCGCTCATTACCCTTTGTGTCGTTCTCGAAGTAATCAGGCTTCAGATCATCGCCCTTGATGATGCGATACCCCTGCTTTTGCCACGCTTCCTGCTTGGATGGCCACCCCTTATCCAGCTCCTTCATACCCTTGCTGGCATCATCCAAACCGGGCTGCAATGCTCCAAGCACCTTGTTCGCGCCGATCAGCCGTACCTGTGCTTCGTGGTTTCTCCAGCCATCCGGGTACACCGTTTCAAGCAGCGTCTTTTCAGTGACTGCGTTCAAACCGGACAATGCGGTAGTCGTGCCGCTGGATGCCCCAAGGAACACCCCCGCCCGTGTGCCTTGTCGCACAAGCCACTGCTTTGTCTTGGCCGCATCACCCGCCCACGCCAGCACCCCGGCCATGTAGGCATTCACCCCCTCGATGTAGCCTTTCAACTGCGCATCGGTGGGGGCTGTAGCGGTATTTGGCTTGGGTGCAATCGCGTCATAGGCCAGCTTCACAATGTAGGCCACCAGCGGGTGTGTGGCAGCGTCGGCAATGGCCTGATAGTCAGGCTTGGGGTACACCTTGGCCTTGACCGTTTCAGCCACCCGCAAAGCTGCATCCTTGCCTTCAATCTCTGCCCACTGCAAGCCCGTGGTGCGCTTGCCCCTGCGATTCGCCTTCAGTTCCTCGCCTGCGTTCTCGGTGTTGGATGGTTCTGCCGACAAAGTTGCCGAACTTGCCGAACTTGCCGAACTTGCCGACTCTGGCATTTTTACCTCAAACACAACCCCGGCCTTGGCAAGCTCGGCCACCATCCGGTCATATGCATGGTATGGCACGCCAACCATGGGAACACCATCACGGTTCTGTGTCAGCGTCAGGCCAAGAATCTTTGCTGCCTCTTTGGCGTTGTCACCCTCTATCTCGTAGAAGTCGCCGCGCTTGATTGCGGTGAATTCTTTGGTATTGGCAATCGCCGTTGGTTTTTCTGCCTTCTGCGGCTCCACTGCGTCCGATATGCGCCCCTCCTGCTTCGCTTGCAGCGCATCATTGATCGACTTCGCAAACGTCACGTCAAGCGCATCGGCTGCGCCCATCAGGTTGATCTTGGGGTCGGTCATGGCCGCATTGATGCGCGCCTTGCCTACGGGCACTTTCACCCCCATGGTAGGCAGGAACCGCACTGCAAAGCGCTGCGCTGCGTCAGCCTTCATCTTGTCGATGGCGGCTTGCAGCATTCCAATGGCTTGCTTTTCTGCTGCGGCTACGTCGGCAGGGGTGAATTGCTGTGCTTTGACTTCTGGCGCGGCAGGGGGTACACTTATTACATCCCCACCGGAAGGCTGGTCGAGCAACACATCGGAAATGCCCGTTGAAGTCTCTCCAGAGGTACCAAGTGGGGATGCGTCTTTCTGGCGAAGCTCGAAGTGATCGTAGTACCGCCGTCCGTCAGAATGCTCTCTGACAATCACCCCAATTTGTTTTTGCTCTCCATCAACGTCTAGGGTAGCTGCATAGCGGTGAACAGCCTTTATCTCCTTGCGGCCCTTCTTGTCTGGTTCTGATTTCTGAAACTTCGCGTTGACAATCAGATTCTCCAAATCAGTGGCAGCGAGAGCATCTAGTCGTCCCGCGCCACTCGATAGGGCATGGCGAATTCCTGACTTTGCTATCAGGATTTCAGAGCCGTCATCTTTGTTGGTTACTTTCTTGTCTCCAAAATTGTCCTCTGCGTACTTTCGTGCCGCATCTAAGACAGTGCGAATATCGCCATCTGGAAGTTCTGTGGTCTTGGCAACGGCATCAGGTTTTGCTGCGGGTTTGGCTACACTTGCGTTGCTCCTGAGTCCAAGGCTAGCTGTGTCATCCTTGGCCGCATACTGCTCAATGTCAGATTTGAGCTTTTTAAACTGCTGCACAGCGGCATCACCCCGCGATTGCGCTGGCCCATTGAGACTCACGCGAACCTTGTCATAAAGGTTTTGCATGGCGTCACGGTCGTTGTCGCTCTTTGCTTTATCAAACTCACCTTGCCAAGTAGTAAATCCATTCGCTACACTTTCAGTAGCTGCCTGCGCAGTATCTGCAAGGGCTACGGCCTCTTTTGATGTTGAAACCGGCTCAAGGAAACCACTAAATCGTGGCTTTCCATCCTGCATCTGATAGATGGAGCCATCCTTACGCTCGTAAAGCTGGTTGCCGTCCACATTCACGCCAATGTTCTTATCGTTGGCTGGTGTGATGGTTTCGCGGGTGGGCTTTGCCTTCAATTCCTGCGCGTAGTCGTACTCCGTCTTGCTGATTTCATAAAACGAACTGTTCGTGTCACGCCCCGTGTGGACCCGGTACGATGGTTTCTTGTAATCGTTGGCCTTGAGCCTGGCCTGAGCCTCAAAATATTCTTTGACGCCTGGGTAATTGATGTTGCCGGTTGGTAGCCTGCCACCGCTACCGCGCTCCACCTCATCGTTGTCGCGCTTCTTGGCGGCAGGGTCGTCCACCATCTTCTCAACAATGGCACGCTCTTGGTCAACCGCCTTTTGCATGGATTCACGCTTGGTGCCGTTGCCAAGCCCAGCCTGCACGGGCAACTTGGTCGCGCCGTCCAGTATGGCTTCTTTGCGGCGCTCAACAATGGACTTGCCCTTGTTGGCATCCTTTTTGGCCTGGGCTGCTGCGGCCTCGGCCTCATGCGCTGCGCTGCGCTCCTGCTGCGATTTGACGCGAGCAACTTGCCGTTCGGCTTCTTGCTTTGCCTCGTCCAGCGTTGAGTGGATCGTGTCACCAAACACCTTGCCACTGGTTTTGTTGGCGTCCGTCTGTACCGCCCATCGTGGCTCGTCTTTGAAAGTCACCGGGTAAATCTTGACGCCAACGTGCTCAATGGCTTCGCGTGCTGGCGCTACACTTTCTGTAGCTATAGGCTCAATGTTTACGAGGGCTTGTGACGCTTTTGGCTCTGACACTTTTGCCGCGCGGCTCTCTGCATTGGCCTCGGCCACAGTCTGCAATCCAAGATCCACCTTGTTGATGCCAAGCCAGTCCATGAAGGGCTGCAACATAGTCAGCGGCTTGTCGCCAATCAGCACGGATGCAATGGCATCGGCGGCGATTTCGTTTGCTTTCTTGGCATGCCTGCGGGCGCTATCGCTGGCGTGGTTGTGAACACCTGGTCGGAATTCCTTGGATGCGGATACCAATTCGTCCCAATTGGCGACACGCTTGCGCAATTCCACATCAGGGAAACCCTTTACAGAGACTCCGCGCTTATCCATGATCCCGTGGCCCAACTCATGCGCAAATACATGGTCGGCAGATACTGCGCTTGACAGGTCTGCATCCTCGCTCGGAATGGAGATCATGCCGCCGCGGGCGTGCCATCCGGTCGCGGACTTGTTGACGCTGAACCCAAGGCGCTCGGCAATGGTTTCCAGCTTCACAGATTGCGCGGATTCGGCCTGCGCGACCGGCTTTGTCCCGCGATCAACCGCATTCGGAAACGGCTTGCCATCGGCGCGTGGTTCGCTGTAAACCACTTCACCGGCTGGCTGGTGCCCAAGTCGCGTTACCGGGCCTTGCTTCAATTCGCGGGCGTCAGGCTGTGTGCTGTGTGTGCGGGCGTCCTGTGGCTTGCCTTGACGCACCCACTGGCCATCTACCATCTTGACTTCATGCACATTGACTCTCCACCCGCTACCATTGTTCCCAGTGGTGGTGTAGCTCAGTACCTCATCGTACCCACCGTAGGACTTCACGATGTTGCCGGGGGTGAAGTATTCAGAACGTGCTTTCTCACGGTCTGATGCTGTTTGATCCTGCTTGGTTGGTTTCTTTGTCGGAACCTGCGGCGTCACTGGCTTGGCAACTGGCACATTCAGCGCAGCAATCACCCGGTCAGTCTCACCAATACCAATATCCAAAGCATTGTGAATCTGGAATGGAACCGGGCGCGTTCCAGCCGCTACCGCCTTGCGTGCCTCGGCCACAACATCATCAAATGGAGCGTAAAGGCTCGGGTCAGTGCTCAGGCGCACATCGCCCTTTGGCCCGCCTTGCTTGATGCCTTTGTGAGCTACTGCACGCAGGGCGCGAATGTGGTCGTTTATGCCGTCGGTATTTTCGTCTTTCGTTGGCGTTGCCTCTGGCGCATTCGCTGTTTCCGAACTGCGAACAGGCGCTGCCATTGCCGCAGTGATCTTTTCCCGCGTCTTGGGCGTGATGTCTGCCCATGGTGTGCGTGCAATCTTGTCGGCAACCAGCTTGCTCATGCCCGCGCGGGTGTTCAGCGCCAGCCGGTCAGCATGGGGCATCCGGGTCCACTCGGGGTTTTCGTCGGCGGCAATGGAAGAATTACCACTTGGCGCTACTGAATCGGTGCCTGTACTGGCAGGTGATACAGGCGCAGTCTGTCCGCTGCTGGTATCAAGTCCGGGGTTACTCTGAAGTTCCCCTGTTCGTTCGTTTGCAGGCTCAACCACTGGAGTGACCCCGCTTCCTCCGGGCTGATCACTTGATCCTGTAGCGGCTGATTGATCCAGTCCGGCAGCTTGAACACTTGGGCCATTGGTATCCTTTGCTCTGACGACAAATCCGCCGTCAACTTTCACGACTTCATGGCCATCACCGGCCAGCTTCTGCGCCTTCAGGGCACCGGGCATGGTTGTGAAGGGCTTGCCTGTTGTGGGGTGCTTGATGTCAACAGGCTCACTTGGCGCAGCGGGGGAGGGTGTCAACGTTGACACCGCTGGTGCGGCTGGCAGCGGGAAAAGTTCGTCAACAGATGGTGCTTCGGCTTGCTGCGCAGCCAGCGTTTCCGCGCGGTACTGCGCAATGGCTGCGGCTGTGTCGAATGGCTTTCCAATTTCAGAAAGCTCCCGCTCAAGTTCAGATAACTTTTGTTGAGCATCTGCGTGGCGTTTGATCGCGCTTTGCTTTTTAGGCCCGTTCTCTACAGGCAATCCAAAACGATCTGTGTCTGTCGCGCTGCGTATGGCATCAGACGCCTGCTCCAATCGCAACTTCTGGAACTTGATTTGATTTTCCAGCTTTTGTGCTGGTGTACTTTCAGCTTTTGGCGCTGCATTTTTCCTTGCCTGACCCGCAACAAGGCTTGCACTTTCTGCGATGCTTTTTGACACACCATCAAGTTCATTGACTGCAAGGCCGGTCCCAAACTCAGAATTTACTATGGCTTTTTGGATTGCTTCTTTGCTTTGGCCTGCTAGTGATTCGGCAAAGTCCGCAAAGCGCAGTTTCTTTTCTGTGTCATACCCAGAAGTCGCAACACTCGCCTGTTCACGAATGGCCCTCTCTCCAAGGCTCACCCCAACGGATTCCACCGGGGCACTTCTGGCTCCGGGTAGCTTTCCAGCGGTAGCTGCATCGCCTGCCACTGCTGTTGGCGCTTCAACTGACGCGGCTTCGGTTTTGGTGTCGCTTGCTGCTGGCGCAACGGGCGTGGTGACGTTGCTTTTTTGCTTGGCGGTAGGTGCTGATTTCTTTACAGTTGTTGTGTGCGGTGTCTTTGACCCGTCAGGCTTAATCCCTCCAGCGTCAGAAAACTCCGTTTCCAACACCTTCGCCAATGGGATGCCATCGGCAAACTCTTTGTCGGCACGCGGGCTAAGTTCAATTAGCTGCCCACTCTCTTTGTTCTTCGCAGTCAGGTGGCCGCGCTTGTTGTCCATGCTTACGACAAATGCCTGGGGTCCGTCATATTCTAGATATGAGTCGGATATGGTGAACTCACCGAAATTCGACGTACTGGTAATCAGCTCACCTTCGGCATTGATCGCCCGCATGTGCCTGCCCGCATCATCTGTCTTGCGGAAAATCCTTACCCCTGAGTCTCTGGTTTTGTCCAGCGCGTAGCCATCAGTGATTGCTTGTTTTTCTGGCGTTACTGCGCCTGCATCACTTCCACCGGCCTGTTCACCAGATTGGCCCAGTGAATCAGCAACTGCTCCGCGCGGGTTGGCTCCCACTCCATTTCCATCAGTAGCTCCAGACTCCACGCCTGCTCCGGCGTTATCGCCATCATTTCCACGGCTGGTTGAAGTCTCGGGCTGTTGGCGCTGCTGCTCCTGCTCTGCTGGCTGGGCCAGCACACCGGGGTAAGCCCGCGCAAGTGCCTGCACATCGCCGCCGTTCTCGGCCAAGAAGGCTTGTTCTTCCTTCTCGGCAGGGGTCAGGAATTCCGGCTGCTTGCCGGGGATCGTGACAGGCGTTCCATCTTCCGCTGTGGTCTTTACGTCCTTTGTGCCGTTGGCCTTGTCGGTCAATGCCTTGTTGCGGGCATTGGCAAGCGCCAGTAGTGTTTGCTCTTGCTCGGGCGACATGGCTACGGGTGGTAGTGGTGGTGCAGGCTCTTGTGGTACTGCTGCGCCACCATCCACGTTTACAGCGCGCGAGAGCGGGCCTACCTCGGGCACTTTGCGATGGCTCAACACTTGGGCACTGGCCCCCATTGCGCCACCTGTCAATACTCC
>OFRC01000257.1_pt1 | contig 15153 bp, 28 predicted proteins | sample 1543051 | NCBI WGS metagenome assembly OFRC01 (sample SAMN07774231, study PRJEB24372) | wastewater metagenome
ACCAACGTAGCCTTTTCCTGCTTTAAGTTGATACGTCTTGCGAAGCGATTTAGAACTTAGTGCCTTGGCTTTCTTGACGCCACGTTTCAGATTCCCGTTGCGTGTCAGGTTATCCGCATTGCTCATCAAATCGGCGTTGTAAGCATCCACAAAAAGATTGTGCGTTTCACGCGCATAGATGACAGACTTGTTTGATTTCCATCCGTCAGGATTTCCGACTGGTGACTTGTTGATTACCTTCGAGAACAAATCAAGCATGACAGAGCGGGCAGCGGTTTCTATCTGTTCGCCTGCCTTCTCGCATGCTTTCTTAAGATCAAGCCCGAACGTCTGCGAGGTTGTCATTTGCGCAGATTGCAGTCATAAAGCACGGCAACGCCAGCCGGTGCGATGGCCTTTACCTGCGTAATGCGCCACGTAACGCCGCCAGCAATCGCCAGGTCATCAATGCCAGGCTCCGACATGCCGACCGGCGATAGATAAAGCTGCTTGTCGCCTTGCACGATCAGCGTGCCGTCAATCGCTTGTGTGCCGTAGTCAAAGACGCAGCCATTTCCAACCACATCAGCCGTGGTTATCGTTGTCGTTCCGGTATCCGGATCATAGTTACCAGGCGTGTTCGTGCGGATGGTGATCGGCTGGCCGAACTCTGCCAACAGGTCGTCAGCAGTGAGCGCCAGATCGCCGTAGAAGCTCATCGCTTACCACCTTCACTTACCACCTTGCTTACCACCTCAACGCGACCGCGCAAGGTTTTACAAAGTACATTCTTGCGCCATTTGTCTAGACGAATCGGCCAAATTGTTACGCGAACAATACCGCGCTTCTCGTCTGCATATAGAACATGTTCAATCTTCTTTCCGTTCAGGAATACGTCGCGAATTCCACGCCCATCGTTCCACGTATGAACGTATTGATTAGGTTTCACGCCCGCACCAACTGAACTGAACCAGATCCACCTGCGATCAAGTCGCGCAACAGCGAATCAATCAACGAATAGGTTTTCTGCCCGCCATTCTGCGGCGCCGACATTGATTTCTTGATCGGTCCGACCTGAACATCAGTCACATATTGCGAATCAGGATCAACGATCAGCGGACTGGAAATGGCCTTGATTGCCAATTCCATGCAGGCGGTTTTCAGCATCGGGGGAATTGCGTCGGATGCCAGCGTATAGCCGTCAAACATGACACCGTAGCGAGGCCACATAAGCGACTGATGCTTGGCAACGCGGTTGCCTTTGAAGCGATAGGTCGCGTCGAGATATTGAGTTGCGTTCCTGAGCGCACTTTCCTTTACGCTATCCGCGCCACTCCATGCAGTTAATCCTCTGGCAGTCGCGTATGCCGTGGCATCGGCAACGCTGGCATAGCTTTCAGACGTTGCAGAAGCCGAACCAGACTCGATTACTAACATTTTTCCGATCCTTTTTTGCGTTCAATCCAAATTTCTTTCATGCGATCACTTTTTTGTTTTTTATATTCTTCTTTTTGAAATGCAGCCCTAAGAGCAGGAATCCTTTTTTCTGATTTTCCTGCCGCTTTTATTATTTCAGCTTGTCTTGCTCGATTCTCTGGATTTTCAAAACGACGCTTGCCACCTTCCGAAATAGCTTTTTTGTGCAAAGCGCTTCGCATTCCTTTTCCGGCATCTCCGCGTCGAATATTTTCAGCGATTGAAACAGGCTCCAAGTGCGCCGGATTGATGCACGATCTATTTCTACATAGATGGTCAATAACCAAACCTTCTGGAATTTTCCCAATGTAGTACTCATAGCTAACCCTATGAGCTTCTTTCAAAACACCTTCAAATTTTAATCGACCATATCCGCCGCGCGTAGAGCCAGTCCATAACCAACAATCTGAATCATCAATTTTCTTAACATGGCGTTTAATGTAATCACCGATGTCAGTTATTGACAATGCTTTTGACGCACAAGCCTTACTGCAATATTTACGCCGAGAAACACTTGATGGAATTCCAAAAATTGTTTCACCACAATATTCACATGGCTTTTCTGCTAATTTTTTCTTGCCTTTGTTTAGCGGCTCTTTTCCTCGTTGAGCTTCGCTGTAACATGATTTTGAACAAAACTGTCTAGACCCAATCTGAGACGGCCATTGAAGAAATTTAGAACCGCATGTAGAGCATGAATAAATCTGCTTGGAACTCATAGCCAACTCCTTTTGTGTGGAGTCTGTATTGTTCAGCTTTTGCTATGATTATGCAACACAAATTCGACGATCAATGCCATTACTCAGCCTTTTCCTTCGGCTTTCGACCGCGCCGCTTTGGTTCTTCTGCCTGTTGTTCTTCCGACTCAACAAACAGCTTATGAATCTTCGGATCGAAGTCCGACTCGTTGATTTCAACGAATCCGCCGTACTCTGCATTGGCAGGCCAGACGATACGGACAACCGGGACAGCATCCATTTTTCTATCCAATAAAAAACCCGCACTAGGCGGGTTGTTGATTAGCTAACTTAGCTCGTTTTGCTTCTTCTCGCTTTGATGCGGCTATTCGCATCTTCGCCCTAGTCTCTTCTGACCTGACAGCGCCTAAAGCGTTTTTGTTTCCCTTGAGTGCTTTACTCAAGTTTGCTGCGTGTTCTTTGCTGACAACCTTACCAATTAGGCCATCAGATATAGCTTTTCTTTCGGCGTCTGACCGCTTCTTTCCAGAGAACGCTGCACCAATCTTTTTGCGGGTTTCTTCTGAACGAGGAACACCTACCTTGCGAGCAAAGAGAAGTTCTCTTGCTGCCTTCGCTTTTTCACTTGTTTTGTGAGATGCGGATACTTTCTGTTTTACTTCGTCAGTACGAGCACGGCCTCGCATTGATGCGTAATGTTCTTTTCTTGCATCGCTTTGAGATACTGCAATCCGGATGCGTTCTCTAGTTTCTGCGCTTACTTCATGCCCCATTTGCAATATCGACTGAGCATTAGCTGACTTTCTTCTTAACCAGCCATATAGCTTGTTGCCACTTCGCTTTCCGTTGCGTTTGTCACGAGACATCATCATTGCGGCAATAGCCAGACCATGAACGCCTGGATATATCTTGACTAGCAATTGATGTGCAACGTAATGCTCTTCAGCAGTCAGATTAACTCGATTAGATTTTCCGTCGCCACCGCCTAGGCATCTAGGAACGATATGGTGTGACTCTGTGTAACCTGACTTTTCACGACCTTTGGCGCGCGAAATGATTGCGTCGTAATGCTTTTGGTAATTCATGTTTGCCCCTAATGGCGGTTAATAACTTGTGGGCTAGTCAATGATTAGGCATTGACAGGTCTGGCCGGACTTTTCGCCCACACTGTTATTGTACTGCACCAACAATAACTTTCGTTACCTTGGCGCTATTTGCTTTATGCCCCGATGAGCAGCCCCAAGTGACGCGGAGCAATTACTTTTGCTCCCCACACAAGATTGCACTCGTAGCGCAATTGCCTTTTTTGACGATACACGCAGAACTCGTAAGTGATTCCAGAAACAGGATCGGTAACGAGCATCACGTCATCAGCAGCATCGCCGCCTTCCGGCATAGCCGGTGCGCGGGTAGCCAGTTGGATGGCCGAACGCTGGAAGAACATGTTGCGAGTCGTCGCAGCGACTACGGTGATGGCCTTAGTTGCAGCAGACATGGCAACCTTGATGCCAGGCTCGGCAATTTCAAGCGTGCCACCAGTTCCAGATACCGCAGTTTTCACCACGTACTGATTGGAGTCACCGGCAAAGGTGATGATGTCGCCAGCCAGCAGCGCAACGGCAGCAGCGGACAGCGTGAAGCTGGTCGAGCCGACGGCGTAGCCAGTGGCATCGACGGTAGCAGACACGGTGCCGACAGTCACAGCGGTTTTCACCTGGCCGGAGTTGTGCAACTGGAATCCTTCGACTTCGCCAAGCGAACCACGGCGCAGCAGGTCGTCAGAACCAGCTTCATTGACCTTGAACAGCCCGGACTGAACGCCGCGAATCTTGGCGACGGCGGTAGAGCCGAGAACCATGTGTAGGTCGGACTGCGGCGCGCCGTTGTCGTCAAGGATGCGGCGAGCTTCTGCGAAGTCGGTCAGCACGCCAGCGGAACCGAACGGCGTCGAGTTGTAGGTGCCATAAGCACGCGATGCAGCAACGTGCAGTGCAGCGAGGTCAGCTTCGACTTCATTGGTCAGGGTGCGGATAGCTTGGGCGATTCGGTCACGATTGATCGAAGCCAGCGTGCCGGCAGATTGCAGGCCGCGGGTTTCTTCGCCAGTGATGCCGAACGGGACAGAACGAGCCTTGGTCAGCGTCATCTGAACATTGTTGATCGTCTGCGCCGGAGTGTCGGCAGCGTAAGCAGCAGCGGTCAGGTTTTCCGCAGCCATCGGACCGACAACCGGAGAGATAACAGATTGGCCGACGGCGGCGCGTTCGGCATTGGAATCGCGGGCAACAGCTGGAATGAAGCCGACCAATTCACGCGAGACAACATCCATCGCTTCGTAAATCGACGGGACCAAGGAAGTCAAAGTAAGTGCTGCCATGATATGGCTCCTTCAAATGAAAAAGCCCGCACATGGCGGGCATTGATTGCTTCGGATAGGTTTGTTTAGTCCGTTAGGACTGCTTTACCCTCTCTGATTTGCTTGGCAAACGAGGCTTGCTCGTTCGGCGCCATGCCTTCAAATTGGGTTCGCTTCATGCTCTGTTTTCCGCCTGCTGCTGCGGCTCCACCCTGCGCACCGGAACCGGAAGCGCCAGATGATTTAAGGATGTGATCCTTGTAGGGATATTGCTCAATGAGAGAATCTAGCGCCTCGTCAAAGTCGGCCAGTTCGCCAGGATTTGCACGGGAATACACCTTGTTACCGTGCGCATCGTAGGCAACCATGCGGCCTTCTTCGATCTTGAAGTTCTGACCGAAACGCGCCTGCACCATGTCGGCAGGAATGGCGAGCTTTTCGGCGATCAACTTGGAACGGGCAAAAGACCCGCCAACCTTTTCACCGTAGAGTGCCTGTTCCAGCGTCTGCGCCTTGGTCGTCGCTTCCGTCAGCTTGGCCTCGAAAGCCTTGGTGATTTCACCTTTGACCTTCTCAACTTCGCCAGCGTCAATCAACTTCTTCGCGTCGAGATTCGCAACGGTATCCAGCGCCTTGATTGCTGCGACCGGATCGGCGATGCCTTCAAAGGCTTTCAGCGACTTCTCAGCAGCTTCAGCCCTTTCACGATGGCTCTTTGCTTCGCCGTTCAACCGGCTAATCGTTGCCTGCGTACCCACTACATCGAAGGCGATTTCCTTGCCATCGTCGGCGATGAACACCGGCTTGCCATCAGAGACAACCACGTTACCGTTTGCGTCGAGTTTCAGCTTCATTGGGTAATACTCCCGGCCATCCGGCCTTAACGGTCTATCCAGACCTAGCGCCCTATCCATCCGGAAATCAGGCAATAAAAAAAGCCCGCGATCAGAAGATGGCGAGCTTTGTGAAACAGTAACGCGAAGGTTTGCGCATCGCCTTTTCAGGCCAGCACTATCGGAATATCCAACGTTCTAGGCGTTTCGCGTTTTGTACAAATGAAAAAAGCCCGCCGGAGCGAGCTTTGGAAACTTTGGGCGAATGTATCCCCGAGAAAATTATCCGCTAATCATTTTGATATGTCAATAAGCGGAATTTATGCAACGAAGTGATATTTGGCAACGTCGCAGAAGCTGTGTTTATCCCCTTGGCTGTCAATAATGACAAAGATAGGATATTCATCTTCTCCATCAAAGCCGAAATCATCCACCACTAGCGTTCCATCTAAGATTATTCCGCCGTTGTCAAAGACAGCATCAATTTTACGCTGTGAGTCAGTCCAATCCGGCCAGTTGTTGCCTTCCCACGGATCAAGATATTCGACCATTGCTAATCAGTCTATAGGGTCTGTGATTTTTGTTTCGCCGATAGTCATTGGATCTGAGAAATATTTATCCAAGAATGTCGTCGGATTTGGCGGAAACGGTGCCGGTATCCAATGCGTCGGATTCAGTGGCAACTCAACGCCGCCGCGTTCGTCATCATATGGAAGGTCGGTTATCCATAGGTTGCGCCTGAAGTCATAGCGAGCGAATCGCATGAAATAGTAATCATCCCAGACGATAACGACGGCGCTTTTATCGCAGGTTTCAATCGGACGCCAATCACTTACCACGTCGTCACCTTCCCTTTCGACAGCAAGTATATATAATCACTACATCAGATCAACAAACGCAAAGAGGGAAACAAAATGACCAAGCAATACATCAGCAACGACGGCAAAGTAGTTATCTCTATCCGCCAACAGGGTAAAAACAAAACCGCATGGGCGCTTCATGTTTGCGGTCAATACAAGGGAAGCAAAGTTCTTCCAAACAACAATACTGCAATTGTTCAGAACTTCGGATTTAGTGCTGAAAACTTCATGCAGTAATTAGATCAACGGGGAGAGTTGTCGAGCCGCCAAAGCAACACGCCACCAAAAGTGACCTCCCCACCAATATATAAACGAATGGCACGAAAATGACCAAAGCACAAAAGATTAGCGAGATGATACTGGCCGAACTTGCAAAGACTGGAAGCATTCCGCAAGCCTTTGACGCAGTGCTAGGCGAAGGTTCCTACATGAAGCTGGCCGGCGAGATTTACGAACAGTTGCGCGATAAGTCTAACTAAGGAGAACGAGATGCTTGCTTACAAAATTCGGCTTAACGGAAACGATCAGGAACAACGATTTTCCAGCAAGGAAGAAGCGCAAATGCTGGTCGATGTGTTTGCAGACGACTACCCTAAAGCAACAATCGAGATAATCAAAATCTATCAATCAACCGGCTATATCTCTGGCGACATAGAAATTGATGCCAAGGTATTCGAGGCCGAACAATGAGCCGCCCACAATCCGCCGCAGTGAAAGCGGCACTTGCCGACATTGACCAAGGCATGACGGCCTATGCCGCCGCGAAAAAGCACAGCGTACAGCAATCATCACTCAGCCGGGCATTGAAGCGCCGCGCTAATGTCTGCCCATGCTGCGGTCAGGCGGTCAAGCCTACCAAGTAGTAACCTTGCCCTGACTAAGACAAAACACACAGCACCTAACCCGCGTCGCCTTCATGCCTTCCATATTGGCCGGCCCCAGGTTGATCGTGATCCATGCGTTCGATTTGCATAGTGGGCAGTAGGGCGAGACTTTTGGAAGCTGGCGAATCTTGCGCGGCTTCTCTGGTTTGGCGTTTGAGTAGATTAGCTTTATTTCGGCCATTGCATGCTAACAAACTCACCGCACCACCAATGCGACTTTGTTACTGGCTGCGTAAAGAAGTCCGAAGCATCGCCATCTAAAGAATTAAATCCGAATGAATCTCTATCAATGTCTGTTCCAGAAAAAGCTGGAGGATGCCTTCGGCAATATCCTATTTCCTTTTCTAGCTTATGTTCTCTTCCGTCATCAGGGTCATATTCACAATACTCATATGCAGACAAAAAGAACCTACACGTTTCGCAACTTTCCATAGCGACTCCTCGTTAGTCACCCATGCAGTATAGACCAATCACAGCCCGGCTTTTTCAAACGCTGCGGCGTTCTTCGCTCGGAGTTCTGCAAGGTTGAGGTTCACTCTAAGTGTGCCCACGTACGACGTTTTATTATGTGGTTGATTGTCACAAGGCCAACGCCGTACCTGTCAGCCAGCTTTTGCTGGCTAATACCTCCAGCCTTATAGGCAGACCTGATCGCGACGACGGCATCTTCCGTCAATTTTGAACTACCCGCGTTTTCACCAGTTATTTTGGCGCGATTTTCTGGCTTTGCCCATGCTGCTCGCGCCCGCTCAGAGATTGCCTCGCGAACACCAGGATTTGCATGGTGCGCCGACGACGCCTCAGACAATTTCTTTTTAGCTTCTTCTGTGTGCTTAAAACCAGCGCGCGATAACTTCCGTTTTGCAATCGCCTCTGGCGTAAGCATTTGCTTTACTCCATACAGTCGCTTTGCCTCGCGCCATGCCTCATCCTTCCAGCGCTCCTTCATCAATGCGCCAGCGACCGCGCGGTGCCTATCTGTCGGCTTGCGCCCTCTTCCTGCCTCTGCGATCTTGGCCCGAGATTCAGGAGATTGGTTTCTTACTCCATCTCCGCCGTCAGTAGAATTAACCAATGAAACTCCGGACGCACGAAGTTGCGCGATTACAGCAATCTCTGTTTCAGACCACACAGCGTTATCAACCAATGGGGATATGATGATAGTTAGCCCCTTTGCAATGACTGACCTTATCCAGCAGCATCGGTGATTCTTATCGCCAACCTTCGCTCGATATAGATGATCGCGAAGACGGAACTCAATATTTGCCTTGGTCTGCCCGACATACCTTATTTCTTCAGGTTTATCAGACGAGGATAGACCATATACCGTACATGTGCGAATATCCGCATCAGCCATTTTTGACTCCTTCATAGTCAGATTGGTTAGAGCCGCATTGGTATCCCCATACCATTGCGGCTCGTTCATTTTAACGCTTACATACCAGCGTTTGCGAACATTTCCGCATTCTTTTTACGAAGTTGGTCTAGGCTAATCACGCGACCTTTGCTGTCTGTGAATTTATCAATCTCGATCTTGTTTGCCCTGAACAGCTTCCCGCGGGTGGCCCCGAGGATGTCATCTTGAACTGATGCTGGCTTGCTGCGTAGCCATTTGGTAAAAGTAATATCCTCGGCAATTTGGCCGTCCATGCTTGCGCGTGTGCTGGCTTTTGATTCAGGCAAGTCTATTCCAAGCTCTTTCCACGATTTGACGACTGGCACCGATGTACTCCGACAATTGATGTGCCTTGGCGGGCGCGGCCCCGATCCAATTGGGAATATTTTCCCCGATAGCGATGCACACGTTATGCTCGTTCTAGAATCGAGTGTGGCGACGAACTGCCAGCCTTTGAGCAGATCGTTATTCTCTGCATAGAAGTTTTGCCTAGTTACGTCTGCGGTATGGCTAACCGCAGTTCTAACCATTCCTTCTACATGGCGCCTTGATTCTTCCATCAATCCATCGGCGTAGTTTAGGGATTTCGTTCCCATGATCCGCCTAACTATCTTGTCAGTCGGCTCGCCTTCAATGATCCCCATCCTGATGGCGTTTCTAATCTTTGCTGCACGATTGGCCTCAATGCCTTTCAGGTACTCATTCAACGGTACAGCACCGTCCTTTGAGATGCTAAACGGCCTTGCGAGCGCCGCCGAATACACCTGACCGACATTTACCGCAGCGACCGATACTTGCACCGGCAATGTGCTTTGGAACAACTGGTATTGATACGCCGCCTCATACTGCACAAGGTCTTTTAGCTCAGTCTCGATTAGCTGCGATACCTGCTGATAGGCAACGGCGTTCGTCTGCCTGACGCTCTGCAATAGCGCGTCCAGGCGTTCGACAGTGAATGACTCGGCGGGCAGTCGCTCAAGTGCTGCGGCGATCTGGTTGGCTAGGTCACGATCTGTCTTATTGAGCAGCGCGATGATCCTACGGATGACGCTGTTGCTGTACCGCGTCAAGTCGATTGAGTGCGATATAGCCTCATCTGCTAGTTGCTCATTGACTGTTGGCATTACGCTTCGTCCTCAAATCCCCAATAGATCAAGATCATTGCCAGCGCGTCGTCATTGTTGCGAATCAGCGCAAGATGCTCCGGTGCAATCTCCGGCAGTTCGACTTGCTCAATGGCGACTTGGCGAATATCTGCCAGTTTCGCCACCAGTTCCGGTGAAATCTCGAATGCTTGTGTCTCACCAGTGAGAGACAAAGACTCTTGTGTATAACGAAGTGCCGTTTCGTTAATTACAAGTTGTTCAGGCGGTTTCACGATCTTTGTGCTGATGGGATTAGATTCTGGCCCTGCGTAGCCAGTAAATGTTATTCACCAACAGCGCCGCGAAGGGAACGACTAGCAAAATCATCGCCCACTCTTCCAGCCCACCAGTCAGGGCGAAGTAGGAAACCATCGCAATGATCGGAAGGCGGATTGTCAACTGACCCACATACAGCCCGAGCTTGGTGATCAGGAAGCGCATGATCGGGTTAGCTTCCTTAAGTCCGTTGCGGATGCCGTAGGTGGTGGTGTAGGCGTCGGCGGCTTGGAGCAGCAGGAAGGCGATTAGGCAGAGGTTGGATGTGGTCATAGTTTCACCCATCCGAATACGCAATATCACAGTATGCGTACACGTTACCTTTGACGGATTTAACCTTACCCCGGCAGCACTTTATTATTGACGACAAATCCGCGCCGTATTTATTTGCGGCAATACTGGCCATTGGGAAAACCTCGCCTGTTGTAATGCAGCGCACAGCCCTTGCAGACGGATTACGAGTTCCTACCATGTGCGGCTTTTCTATTAACTTATGTGAATCTGAAATTCTCCGTTTAACATCCTGTGAAACACGACTTCCCCACATAGGGGCCAAACTACCGCTTCTACCAGTCATAGTTCCTGGTTTATTTTTATAAAATTCTCTAAGACTATTAGCTATTTTTTCCTTAGTCTCATGGCTTAGAGGCTTTCCAGTAGAACCAGTACGCCCACCTCCATCGCCACCATCTGATAGATTGAGCACTCTTTGACCAACACTGCGGCCAAGTGCTATCCAAAACCTCTCTCGTTCAGCTAGTAATTCTTTGCTATCGCAACTTTCGATGACGTACCATTGAAACGCCTCTGCGCCGTGCTTACGTAAAGCCTTGTGGAATCTTGATCCGTTTCTGTTGGCAGCAGCGTCAGCAAAGTGCTGTTTTTTCCTAGTCTCCAAAGACTTGACTGTCTTACCGTAATAAAAGCTATCGGTAGATTTGCAGTGTGCCATGTAGATTATCACGCGACCACCTGCCACCCATAAGTCCCTGGCGTCCACACGTTGTTACCAGCACCGTCTGCCTGTGTAACTTTCCATTTACTGCCGTTGTAGGTACATAGGTCTGGATTTCCGTTGAAAGGATTGACCAGCTTGTATGCGTCGTACTGGTCTAATGGTTGTTTCCACGGCGCAACCACGGAAGGCTCATGCACGGTACGAATCAATGACGGATAGTTGCTCGGGTGCGCCGGGTAGGTCGTGCGGCTGAACGTCTGAATCACTGACCACAGGAGGTTGTCGAAGCGGTATAAGCTACCTGCCGTTACATTTCCAGTGCTCGGAAGCTGTGGAGCCTGTGCCCCCCACTTCGCACCACGCCCGGCAATCAACGCCTGCGTCCGCGTGACAGGATCACCTTCGGAAATTTCCCATACCACGTTCGGGATCGCCTTGACCGCAGCCTCGAACTCTGGATCGTTCCAAGAGTGGAGTGCGCCGTGTGTAACAGCAGCGCCGGTATAGGCCGGAACGCTGAAGTTATTCGGCCCGAATGACTTGACGCCCGGAGTTTGCGCGGTGTTGTTCAGAGCGTCGTTCGCCGTCAAGATATTGGCGATTGGTATAATTGCGACCATGCTCATAGTGTCACCCCTGTCTTAGCTGCAACCCACGTTTCCGTTGCCGTGATTTCGTCAGCAGTGCTGAGAGCGCCGCGGACGATTAGTGAATAAATGTTCCCATTGAATCTCTCTAACCCGTTCCTGCTACCAAAGAACGCCGGGTAGTTTCCAAAGTTTGCGGCTGAATCCCCGTTAGCCCCAACGGATGGTGTAGCCACCGTCTGATTGATTCTCGTAGTAAATATATTGGTGAATCCAGAGGCAGCACAATTGATGAGCGTTGTTACCACATTCTTCACCAAGGCCGGGAAACCTGAGTACGACCCGCTGCTCAAAGCGGTAGCACCGCTAAACAGCCCGCCATAGTTTTCCGCTGCTGCTGCTGTTGGTGCGCTCAGTCTAAGCGCCCCCGGATTCGCTGCCGCCGCGTCAGTCGATGTTTCAAAATACTGTCCTGCTGCTGCGTCACTGGCTTTACGCAAGCCAGCAAACACAGACATCTTGGTTGTAGATGTAAAATCAATGTTTGCCGTAATCAGCGAGTCATCCACCCCATCGAATTGCAGCCAGTGATAGGTTCCGTCAGTCTTGTACAGCGGTCGACTAGCAGCAGTGGCTTGCGTGGCGTGGTTTCCGCGCCCGGACTTGTCGAGGATTTTTCCAACCGGCTGACCATCGGCAGTGACCGGCGTGGTGCCTGCGGAGTCCTGAAACATCGTTGTCAAGTCGGACGGGTCATACCATGCGCCGACTTCAGATGCTGCGAAGAGAGAAAGCGGAGACCATGCGCCTAGCTTTCCATATTCGCTTAACTTCCCATAGGCATCCATTGATGGCGCAAATGAAAAGTTATTCGATATTGGCAAGGCTATGCTTGCAACAACCGATGCAGCCATGTCAGATACTCATCAGAACATTGACCTTGGCATTAGTCCCGCTAAGTGCGGTTACATTGGCGCGAACGTAATACCATGCCGCAAAAGATGCGATACCATCAGATGTAACTGAGGTGCCAAGCGTTAGCGTGATTGTTCCAAGGTCAATCCAGTTGTCGCCATCGTTGCTTACCTGAATATTGATCGTTGCCGCCCCAGTGCTTGCGGATACCGATCCGGACGCCTGAAACGTGCGATTTGCCAGGTTAGCAACACCGCCAGTCGGATTCTGCAACGAAGCGCCAGCGCCAGTCGTAATCGCATTCTTTACAAGATAAAAAGTATTCATTTCTGTTCCTTCGTAATGTGTTGTTGCTCAGTGACCCATTCCTGAAGTGCAACGAGTGTCAAGGTTGTTTCTGCGGCGTCGGCTGCAAGAGGTAAGCAGTCGGCGGGGATTGCATCAATGCTTTTGGCGGAGTCGGGAACTTTGGACAATCCGCCGCCACTGGAATCGGCGTATTGCTTGCGCAACCGCTGATAGTCAGCGCGCAGGCGATCAAGATTCTTTGCATATTCATGGCTCATATCCTCGGTTATCTGCTTTCCTTTGGCGATTATTTCCGCCGTGCGTCTGGTCTGCTTTTCGCCTTCGATTCGTACCTGCTCTGCGAACAGATTCAGCTTTTCTTCTGAGACGATGGCGCGTCGTTCCTGCTTGTCGGCTTCGTGGTCAGCAAGTCGCCATCCGGCAAAGGTGAATAGATTGGTGAATAAAAGGAAGGCAATGGCGTATAGAGCAACTGGATTCAGGCCAAACATAGCGCACGCTCCTTCTGTCTGCGGTTTGTCAGGCCACGCCATACAACGCCTTTTACGCGGTTCCACATCAAGAAAGCATCGCACCCGCCTTGCACGTCGCCAGCGTTCAGCTTTCTGACGACGGTCGATTTACAGAATGCCGAGACTCCGATGTTGTACGAAAGAGATACCAGAGCAGCGCGGCGCGTGTCAGGCAGTTCAACAAAAACGCATGAATTGACGCCTTCGTTAAACTCAACCAATCGCGCAGCCAGTTTTTCATCGCACTGTTCTTTCGTGTAGGTCTTTCCCCATTCGGCGCCCTTGGTTTCTCCGTAACAATAGGTAGGCACGCCGCCTACATCGGGATAGGTTGAAGTAACCAATCCTTCGGCAGCGGCGACCAATGCCGTAGCAATGGCGATTGCGCCGGCGCCCTTTGCCGCGTTACTTTTTGTTAGCTGCATCTGCCACTTCCGGCGTTGCTTCGGTCTGAGCGAGAACGCGAGCAATCAAGGCACCCGCCGTCACCAGTCCGGCCAATGAGGCAAAGACGCCAGGCGGCAATGACTCAGCGATGGCCGGCTGAAGAATGGATACCGCAGCCTCGCATCCTGATAGCAGCGCAGCGAGAACCATGAACTTGACCGACCATGCCTTGCGGATGATCTGTTGCCAATCGGGTAATAGGGTCATTACGTTACCTCCAACCAGACGGTTTTTCCGTCGTCTTCAATCATGAATATTGACATGTTAGAATCCTAACTTCTGGCTAGGGTAGCTCCCGAAAAGCAGCTTCACCACTGCCTGCCAGACATCAATGGTGAATAATTTCGAGGTGACGAAATGAGAACAGCAGAAGACATTTCCGGCCGTGTTTTTGGGCGGCTTACTGTTATTTGTAGAGTCAAACACTCCGGCAAAGGAGTTCGTTGGTTTTGCAAATGCTCTTGCGGTAATGAAAAGCAAGTTGCTGGAAACCACCTTAGAAGTGGAGCGACAGTTTCCTGTGGATGCCACGCCGCAGAATCTACCAGCAGCCGCAGCTTTGTTCATGGCAGAACAAATTCCACTGAATACAAAAGCTGGTCCGCAATGAAACAACGATGCACGAACACGCGAAACGCGGAGTTCTATCTGTACGGCGGTAGAGGAATCTCTGTCTGTAACCGATGGATTGATTCGTTTGAAAACTTTATCAAAGACATGGGCAACAAACCAAAAGGAATGTCTCTTGATCGAATCGATACAAATGGAAATTACTGCCCCGAAAACTGCCGATGGGCTACAGATGAGCAGCAAAACAACAACACCAGAAAAAACAAATTCATTACGCACGAAGGAAAAACACTCTCTCATACGCAATGGAGCAAACTCCTTGGAGGAAATCCAAATCTTGTTTATTTGCGAATAAGAGAAGGATGGGACGACATGGCCGCCGTAACCACTCCGGTTAATAGATGAAATCACTTGTCTATAACCAGTTCGATGGTTTTTCCGGACCCTTCGGCAACTTCGAGGATTGCCAAGAGCCTGCCGACATAACTTGCGCATGGAACGAGAGACTGGCGCGCACGTACTGAACCAAGAACGATGTCACACTCAGGTACATCAAGGCTTGCTGCTGGGCCAATCCAGCCAAGCCCGAAGGCGTGAGGAAGCTCTTGCTTGTGAGCCGCGCTATATTGCGTGCTGACCTCGCATCTTGTAAGTTGTAAATCGTCGCGTCCATTGCCGGCCTCGCAGTAGCAGAGAAATACGTTATCGACGTAGAAAACGCCGTCAGAAATTGAGAGTTTCACAGCTTGACGTGATCTCTTGCCCAGGCCAGCGCAGCCCAGACCATGCCGATAAATGAGCAGGCCCATATGACCAGCCGGCCAATCAGTTTTGAGCCATTCAGCACGGCGATAAGCTCATCAATGGAAGGTTTAACCTCGGCTTCCATCATCATGTGCGTGTCGAGTTTGCCCTTGAGTTCGGACTGATTGCCCTTGATCTCGTCTAGTGT
>OFRC01000258.1_pt1 | contig 15066 bp, 19 predicted proteins | sample 1543051 | NCBI WGS metagenome assembly OFRC01 (sample SAMN07774231, study PRJEB24372) | wastewater metagenome
GCTTTCAGCGTACCACTAAAATAGGTACTTTTCATAAATATATTCTCTGACTTCTCAGTCTTTTTGAGACATGTCCCTTTGACACAAGAAAAAAGCTCCCTGGGCGGGAAGCTCTCTTAAGAGCACTCTATAGACTGTGTTTCATCTACGTAGCGTCATGTTAAATCAAGATGTGCCTCCTCTTGTTCTGGGGTCTGAGCTATAGAGTGTTCCCCTTGCTGAGTACCAGTACTACGTTCTTGCGGGTCTGAAAATAAATTACTCAAGACTGATTCAAAAGGACTCGCGCTAAACCAAATCTTATAGTTACCCTGCGTCGCCAGAATGGTGATCAAGATCGCAAGGATTCCATCTATTTTTCCTAATTTATTGTCAAAGAGAAGGATACCAAACGATGCAAACGCGGAAAAGACAATAGCAAATATTTGCTTTGTCCTTTGACTCCATGAGACATTTTTTAAGAGTGATATAACAAACGGAAGAAGAATCGATGTCAGAAGTGTTTGAAATAACACTTTTGTTTGATCATCAAATGTAGAAAACACTATTTTCCTCTCTAGGTCTGCACGATACATACAGAGCACTTGACATAAAATCATGTTCTAATCTTCAAGCGAGTCAAAGGATTTTCTTTTATTTCTCCCAATGATAACTCTCACATTATCTGGAGATAATTTATATTTTGCTGCTATTTGCGTATAGGATTGCTCTTCCTCAAATCGTAGGAAAAGAATGTCCTTGACCATTTTTCTTCTAGCTTCAGCAGCCTGTTTTATGCGGGCTTCTTTGTTCTTTTTCTCTTTCAGACGGATTCGCTTAGCCTCTTCATCTGAAATAAAGATACGACCCATTTTATGCGAAAGCCAGTCATGCGTAAACCGATCTGTCGAAATATATTCTTGCAGATCAATCTCGCCTTGCTTGCGCTCAAGCTTAATAAGTTCTTGGCACCAAGGTTCCTGTTTATATTTCAAATAATCCTTGTAATGTCTCATGCATGCTACATGAGAAAATCTAATCTGTGTATCGCAGAGAAAACATCTCTTTGTTGCGCTCCCCATGTTGTTCTTTCTAATAAAATTTTATTTGATTATAGAGCGTAAAGGAATGATTCTAATAATATATTCTATACACATGACTCGTAGATCACCTTGGGGTTAATTATACAAAAGAGAGAAAAACTTGTCAAGAGGGCATCAATAGTACTTTGGTACCGTTCTGCTTGGTACTTTTCTCAAAACATATATTTGACAGAGAAATAGAAATATATTTGACAAAGAAGCTGATATGCAGTACAATGCTGTTATGTGCGTTAAAGGAGTATTATACTTGAAGATAAAAATCCATTTAAGTCTTGCTAAAGATGGCGAAGAGATATATTATGGAACAACAATACTTGAGCGTAAATTAGACACTCCCGTAACTGATGCGCTCTTATGGGAGAGTATAAGAGACGCAATCCACTACATAGGAGCAGAGCGTGAAGCCAACACCTACACTGTGGATTACTATACGATTGATGAGTGATACCTTTATTTTATTTTATTTTCAGGGCGGTTACCCGTCTACAAGGATAGGATTATTATGCAATTGCAGCAAGCACTCAAAAATAAGAGATTTCTTAAGGTACTTACCGGACTTTTACTCTGTTTATTTTTACTTATTTTAAAATATGACGTTTGGCTCTACGGTACGCAAGGCGAGCAGTTGAAATCGAGTATCATTATTGGGCTTGTTGTATTTGGAATGCTAGAAATAGCTGAACAGGCACCTCTTTTTTTGCTTGCTATTGAGCGCTGGTACGAAGAAGGTGATCAAGAAGAAGAGGATAGAAAAGAATCTTATGAAATATATGGGAAGTAAGGCAAGAATTGCACGCTTTATTATTCCTATCATGACAAAAGAGCGTTCTGGTCGTCCTTGGGTTGAGCCTTTTGTAGGTGGAGGGAACATTATAGACAAAGTTGATGGCTATCGTTTTGGCTATGATAGTAATCCCTATGTCATTCAGGCGCTGGAGACCATTCGGGATCGCGTTGAGGACATTCCAAAGTCACAGCAAGAGTTTAACGAAAACGATTATAGCAAATTGCGTGAGAATGATACGCATTGGCTAAAAGGCTACGCCTCCTTCGCCTACAGCTATGGCGGGAAATTTCTAGGAGGATGGCGTAGAGATAGCCAGAGGAACCGAGATTATGTCGCGGAATCATACCGAAGTGCGCTTATTCAGTCCGTCAGGCTTCAAGGTGTGTTTCTACAGTGTCAACCGTACCTGAAGCTTCAGTGCGGGGAAAAGGCGCTCATATACTGCGACCCGCCATATGCAAAAGCGACGCACTACCAACAAAAATTTGATCACGCTGTCTTTTGGGAGTGGTGCAGAAAACGCACGAAAGAGGGGCATATTGTTTTCATTAGTGAGTATCAGGCTCCTGCAGATTTCGCGTGCATCTGGGAGGGAGAGGTAGCAAGCTCTCTTACAAAAAACACAGGCAGTAAACGAGCAAAAGAAAAATTATTTCGCTACAAAGGAGCATAGTATGGATTTACAGGAATTTCAGACTCAGTGTCAAGAGACAGACCTTGTTGCTGGAAATAGTCTTTATCATCTTTTTGGAGCGCTCTCAGAAATAGGTGAGGCGCTTGAACACGTTGAAATTGAGAATACAGATGTTGCACGCTTCGCTGAATATGTGAAAGAGTTAGCGGGAGAAGCGGGCGCGATCAAGCGCTCTATACGTGATGAGGGAAATACCTTTTTTTATACTGTAAGGGATCAGGAGAAGCTAGAGAGTGAAGCCCTCGATCTTCTCTGGTATGCAGTACAGATGCTATCAGCTCAGGGCCTATCACTAGATGAAGGGGCTAAGCGGTTACGCTATAAATTGTACTCGCGTCGTGCGAGAAATATGCTACATGGTAGTGGAAGTGATCGTTAGGAATGTCAATGGGATCACAACAGTATATCAATAAACTTTATCTTATTCTGAATTATTATGCGGTATACGCTGCGCAAAAGCAAAATATCGCACCTGAGCAGTGTTTAGATCATATTGCTACAGCATTTTCTCGATTTTCGGAATCATACCGAAGAAATATGACGTTGGGTTTCTCAGCGCACATGCCGGATACATTAGCATTCTATTGTTATCTTTATGCACAAGGAATGACTGATCAATCTTTTCATCAGGTGGTCTATGACGCTATCGACCTTCATAAAAATAAAAATGCAGGCTACTCTGGGGAACATAGTGATCCATGGCATAATTTTAAGGCTGTGTCCATCTTTTTTGGCGTCTCTCCTCTCCAAGGTGTTCTAGCACGAATGACAGACAAATTTATGCGAATGGAGAATATAAGGAAAAATCCAGATTTTGAGCGCGTCAATGAGCGCTTATTAGATACAGTTCTTGATCTGGCATCATACGCACTTATTTATCAATGCTTGCAGGAAGAAGACAAACAAGTACCCAGGGCTTAAATAGATGAAAAACGGGAAAAAATATTATTTAAACACAATAACGGCAAAAAAAGGGATTTACAATAACTACCGCCTCAATGCAAAAAGACGCGCAATTCTATGGGATATTGATTATTTTAAATTTTTTGAGTGTTTACGTAGTCCTTGTCATTATTGCGGTCGATTACACTCCTTAAAAGTATTAACGACCGAAGACGGCGAATACATGTATAATGGCGTAGATCGTGTGAATAATGATAAAGGCTATATAAGAGATAATATTGTTTCTTGCTGTAGTGACTGTAATCGCTCAAAAGGCGTTTTATCAAAACAGGACTTTATAACATTGGCGGGGAAAATAACAGATCATCAAGAGCAAAGAAAAGGAGACGTGGCGTTGAAGATTTATATCTTTTCAGATACGCAAACAGAGTGCGCCGTGTGTGCAGCGACGCTAGAGGATGCAAAACGGGTGTTAGAGGAAGATAAACTTTATTTTTTCAACTACAATCTTCTGATCCTACCTGTACAGAGAGGTATTGTACAGAAGACCATTCTTTCACAAGAAAAAGTACATGCTTAAGCGCGTCCATCTTATAAAAGAGCACATAGAGGGTGATATAGATATCTTAGGTACGCCTATTTCTGTTGGCGATTGTCTGCTGTATTATGATATCAAGCGAAAATGCTATTGTATTGCCTATGTCATTGAGTGCTTAAAAGCTTATCGAATAGCGCGTCTTTTTGCACATCAAGGTGGGTTTACGTTTAAGGATACAGGCCAGTACTGCGTGAGTCGCGATCCTATGGTAAAGATCGAACTGGAACAGGTAAACACAAAAACACTCAGAGAAATAGAGCGCTACAAGAAAAGTATTCAGCCTGGCACTTCTGTGGTTCATTCTCTTCGGCGGAAACGTCTACAACGTATTTTTGAAGAAGAACAGCGTGAGAATAACGATATCGGCGCATAGCGATCTTATCTTAGCACTCTTGCAAGATATTAAAGGAAAATATGATTTAGTCCAAGATGAGGCCCAGCATGATCAAGAGGATCATATTGTACTTATCTCTCAACAAGATTATCGAATGACTGAATTAAAGGAAAAGGAGCACCCATGGCCTTTGACCATTTTATGACTCCACCTGCATTACTTGAGCGCGTGCGGGAATTCTACGATGGAACCATTGATTTTGACGCTGCCAGTAATGCAGTAGCGCAGCAGTATGTGCAAGCAAGAATATTTGCAGTGAGTGCAGATGATGATATTATTTCCTCAGAACCTCAACAAGGAACAGCCTACACGGATGCGCTCTCTCTGCGCTGGGCGTATGATAACATCTGGTGTAATCCGCCATACTCTAGAGATAATATCCAAGCATTTACACAAAAAGTAATACAAGATAGGGGATATTATAAACAATTATTATATCTCGTAAATACTGCCAGTGATACACGTTGGTATCATTCGTGCCTTCATCATGCTGATGCTATGTTGCTTTTTAGAGGGCGTATCAAATTCTGGAAAATATTTGATGGGAAAGCTCACGAAAAGTGGGAAGGGGAAAAGAGCTTGCGAGAGGGGAGGGGAAAAGTAGGAAACCAACCACGCTTTTTAAACACACTCTTTTATTTCGGGACAGACCCTCACCGGTTTGCTCAGCATTTTGGAACGTTAGGTAAAACTCTTTTTTTATAGAAATTATTTTATTCGTGCACGAATTAGGAAGAAACAATCAATTGTATAAAGCAAACGGCTATAAAGAAGATGGGTTTCCAGAGAATATGTCAGATTTTGGAAAATTTATATTTTTACGTACCTATTCCCGATGGATGGCTGAACAAGAGAGGCGGGAAACATACAGAGAAATGGTAGACCGCGTAGCAGAATACAATGTATCCCTCGACTCAACGCTGATAGGACAAGAGCGGGAACGAGAAAAGCAGGACATCATAGACTATATGATGAAACTTGCTGCTTTCCCATCAGGTCGAACTATGTGGATCGGCGGGACATCTGCTGTTCAAAAATCTCCGCTAGCTAATTTCAATTGCTCTTTTAAGATTATTAATTCTTTTCAGGCCTTTGTAGAAGGATTTTATCTTCTCATGGTGGGTGCAGGATTTGGATTCAGAGTTCTGGCCTCTGATATTGTAGGGTTACCTACAATAAATCAGAAGATTGTTCTGGCGAATAAGCCATATAATCAAAAGAAACCCCAAGAGCGCCGAGAGGATACAGTAGCGTTTGAAGGTGATCAGACTGTTCTTATTGTTGTAGGCGATGATAAAACAGCGTGGTGCCTTGCACTAGAGAAATATCTAGAGTCCATGCAACGTAAGGATATTGATAGTATTATCATTAATTATGATAGTGTGCGTCCAAAAGGAGAAGTGCTCAAGACTTTCGGAGGGCGATCAAGCGGATATGGAGCGCTTCGTGATATTTTTAAAAAACTTCATACTGTTTTGACCCTAGAGACGGATCAAGGTGTTATTTCGCCCTTAACTGCAATGGATATTATGACAATTATTGCTGAAGGCGTTGTGGTGGGAGGCGTTCGTCGTTCTTCCCTTATTTGTCTTTTTGATCCGGACAATAACGATATCTTAGACGCTAAGGTAGGTTTACATGAACCTACACACAAAAATTATGGCAAAACATACCGTTATATGTCAAATAATACTGTATTTTTTCAAGAAAAACCTTCAAAAGCCTATATGCACACATTGGTGGAACGCATTAAACAATCGTATGAACCTGGTATCTTAAATGCAGAATCAGCACGAAAGAAACGACCAAGCTTCAATGGAGTTAATCCTTGCTCTGAGATATTACTTGATACTGAGGGACTCTGTAATTTAGTCGAGTTAAATTACATGGCGTTTATCGAAGAAGGAACCTATGATATTCAGTCTCTCATTAAAGCAATCCGTCTCCTCACACGTATGAGTCTCCGTATGACTTTAATTGATCTGGAACTACCTTCTTGGGATCAGATACAAAAAAGAGATAGGCTTCTTGGTGTATCTACAACGGGCGATCTGGACTTTAAAGACGCACTTCAGTTGTCAGATAAAGAATTTAATAGTATTTCCGCTGTTCTTCGTCAAGAAGTTCATGAGGAGGCACGGCGGTATGCGTTTCGCTTGCGCGTTCCGGAACCCTTACTATGCACAACGAAAAAACCTTCTGGGACTATCAGTCAGCTCCCTGTTGTGTCTTCAGGGGCACATAGAAGCTTCGCCCCTTTTTTTATACGGCGTGTCCGGATAACAAGCACTGATCCCCTAGCAAAAGTTATGCTTGATAGCGGGTTTCCTATTTTTCCAGAAAATGGACAAGGCCCTACTCCAGAACAGTTTCTACGTCTCTCTAAGAGTGATCAGTACGCTGCTCTAGAGAAAGCAACCACGTGGGTTGTTGAGTTTCCGATCAAAACACATGCCTGCACACAAGCAAGTGAAGAATCCGCTCTACAGCAGTATCAACGCTATCTCGACTATCAAAAATACTGGACAGATCATAATACCTCGATTACGATATCGGTAGGAAGCGATGAATGGACTGCGCTTATTGATACCATATGTGATACTTGGGAGGAGTACATCGCTGTATCATTTATTGCAAAAGACACAGATGTCTATCAATTAATGCCCTATGAAGCTATCACAGAAGAAGAATATCTAAGAAGGGCTGAGACGGTGATCCATATGCAAGACATGTATTCCTTGCTTATCCAATACGAACGTGAAGACTTAGCGACTGACCTTATCGATCAAGATTGTTTGAGTGGTGCATGTCCTATTCGCTAGTTTTCTTGGTATTTCTTCTCAGTATCCTCTTCCAGCCACAAAACAGTAATGTACACTCACGCTGGATTACGAGAGACGACGTTGAGATTAGTTGGGATTATCCTGTACACACAGAAGTGCAGGTGTTTAAGGAGCATCCGCTTTATGGTACTGTGTATCTAGGTGTGACGGAAACCAATGTATTTCATAACGCAGTACGTGGGGATAGTATACTGCAATCAAGGGAAGGGGATCACTATGTTATACAATGGCTAGAAGAGGATAATGGGACGATGTATCAAAGACAGAGTAGGACAGTTCACGTTTTAGGAACGAGGCCGCCGTACCAAATTCTTCTCCTGCCTGTATTTAATAAAAATAAATAAGACACATACGACCAAGGAGCTTCTGTTCTTTGGTCTTTTTCTTTTTGGAGCTTTAGATATATGGTAAAAAGGAACATACCGTCATTCGCCGAACGTCTAGAGGCGTACCGGAAAACATATGAAATTGATGAGTTCACAAACCCAAACGATGTTGCAAACCTGCATGTCATCATTGCAAACCAGCAGCTTATTGATAAATTCCAAGACGCGGTGGACGCCATCATGGAAGATGAAGATTTTGCTGATCGCATAGGGGATATCAAAAAATTACAGGACACACGGCAAAACTTAATTGAACAAAACATGTCCATAGAACGTATTCTAGGCATTGATAGGAAAAGCAGAAAAAAAGATACGCAGGAAAGTGTTGCCGATTATATTCAATTTCTTAAAACGAGCGCAAAAGAGTTTTTAGAACAGCAACTCATTACCGTTTCTTGTCCTCAGTGCAAAATCCTTCTAGGACGTATTTTACCTGTTCATGAACATACAGAATTCGAAGTCTCTTTTCAGTGCTCACAATGTAAGCGTTATGGAACTGCTACACGGAAAGAGCGCGATATTTTCTTTGATCTGAAAGAGAAAAGGAAGGAATGGCGCAAGAAGTACCCCATAGAAATAATCCAGCCCCGTTTCGAAATTATCGAAAGTGAGGATGATGTTGTTCTCGAGGAAGAAGAAGAAGAAGATGAAACACTAGGGGAGACATAGGCATGCTCAGGACAAAGCCCGATTCTCTGGACATTCTGCTTAGTCTTATTCTCCATGACCCTATTCTCTTCGGAGAATTTATGAGAAATACAGCAGACGGCAATAAGGACAGTGCCTTATGGCCTAAACGAACATTTAAATACAGACATTATCAAAAAGATTTACTGACCGATACCAACGAGTATATCTCGCTTGTCGGCGGCAGGGCTATAGGAAAATGTGCAACCAGTAGGCAAAAACTCTTAACAATCAATGGATACCAGACACATGGAAGTCTACTAGGAAAGCAATTTATCGTGTGGGCGTTTGACGAACAAAAGAATCTTGTCAAACGACGCGCAGCCTGTTTTTATAACGGACATAGACGTGTTATTGAGATAAAGACCCAAGCAGGGCATACCATAGAAGTAACTGAGGAACACCCTCTTTGTACCCTAGAAGGAATGAAACCAGCGTCACAGATCACAGAACAAGATAAGATTGCGGTCTTGACAAAAACACCCCATATTGCTACTGAGTATGAGTACAAAGCCGAAGAGATGCGTATGCTAGGGTACATGCTTTTTCAAGACATGAAGGGTGCTGTTTACTATCGAGATACGGTCTACCGTTTTCGTTCTGAATCAGTACGAAGAGACGTTGCACGTTGCTGTAAAGTCATGGGTATTCAGTATCAATACCTTGCAGACGAACAAGGATTTAAGCTCTATAAAAAGCACTACAAAGAAAGTCCTCACGTAAGTTTTCATCCTATGACTCATCTGATCGCAACGTTCGGGCTTAACTATATTCGTCATTCTGGCTGGTTTGTTGAACACGAAGATATTTCCTTGCATCCACGTATCATGACACTGGGGGAAAACAATGTTCGATCTTTTTTAGAAGGTCTTTTTGCTCAATATGCAGACATTTCGACAAAAGCATTCCGGTTTACAGCGCCTAATGGTGTGTTTGCTAAAGAAATTCAGGAACTGCTTCTCCGCTACGGTATTGAGACTCGTATAGAACATACCGAACGTACCATTCAGAAGACACCGCGTCGTTTTTGGAACGTTGATGTAGTATCTCTTGATTATCGTGCGGTTTACCGTCTACTCACAACATTTACACTGCCAGGATATCGCATCGGGAAGCTACCTTCTCCCGCAAGAACGTTTGATCATGGGGAGCACTATCGGTTTGATCCCGTCGTCTCTATCGTCAGAGGGAAAGCGAAGAGAACATTCGCAGTGCAGGTAGAGCAAGAGCAGACGTACATTGTAGAAAATATGATGACTCACAATAGTTTTGTGCTTGAAGATAAGATGATATTTAATGTCGTTAACGACACTGCACAATTACCAGAGACACCTGAAATTATTCTTACGACCGCGAACCAAAATCAACTAACCCCATTGCTGGATAGATTAACAAAACGCTTTTACGGAAGTACCTTCTTGCGTCATTTTGTTTCTTCTGCTGGCCTTAATCGAAACCGTGGAACCTTTGATTTTGTTTCTGGAAAGAGAGAGGTACGGTTGTATACCCGCTTGGCGGGAGCAAGAGAAAGCGCTAACGTGGTAGGTTTGCACGCGGCGAAAGCAATTGTAGATGAGTCGCAATTATACCCGTTAGGGACATTTAATCAACTTCAAAAATCCATCAACACGTGGGAAGAAAAAACTCAGATATTTACAGCGGGAGTACCTGCTGGTATTCGTAATACAACGCTCTACTACATGGATCAAAAGCTCAAACGCTCAAAGAAATATAGAATCCCTTCCCCAGCGAACCCTTTTTTCACTTTTGCTGATCTTGAACAGAGTAAAAAGGATTATGGAGGGGAAGAATCCGATTTATTTCTGAATCTTGTTCTTGGGCAACATGGAAGAGGCGCTGAGGTTGTATTGTCACGAGACAATATGACAATTGAAGCTTTTGATTTCCACAATTACGCCTACCGCAACAGAAATAGAATAAATGGCTATGAGTATAGAGATAAGCTGCTATTACCAAACATAAAAGGGTATGACTATTTTTATGCGGGTATCGACGTTGGTTTTACTGATCCGACAATTATACAATGTTTTGGCTATAAGCAAGGCCGCTGGTTTCTCGTTGCACGTTATCTATTACAGCGTATTGAGATACCGATACAAGAAGAAATTGTGGACTACCTTAATGCACATTATCAATTTAAGGATATTCGTATGGACGTTGGTAATGTTGGTTCCAGTATGTTTCAATCTCTGAAACTGCGCTTTGGTACTACATTCCGTGATAATTTACATGCAGTTATGTTTAACGAAAAAATTATGCTGGGCGCTAATGAAAAAGGCGTCAGTATCACACAAGATAGTAAATCATTAGGTGCAGACGAAATAGTACGGCGTGTCAGTCAAGGAGATATCGTGCTTAGTGAGTTAGACTCTGAAGCGATCAATCAACTGGAACGCATTGCAAAACAGCGTACTATAACAGGCGGCAGTACGTACTATATTCTCGGCGAAGCAGGAAAAGGCGTATCTGGAAACGATCATATTTTCGCATCGTTCATCTGCTTTGCTCACGGAATACGTGTTCATACGTTTCAAAAGAAAAAAACAAAAAAGTTAGGAAAAGCGCAAACCTAAATGAAAGATAGAAAACTAGCGACTGCACAATTTAGTTATCAGCCACAATTTGTTTATGGTGCATCTCGGCTGAGTCCGATAATAGGACAACTGCAATCCTATCATAAAACAATTCAGCTCTCACGGTATTATTATCAAAAAGATACAATTGCGGGAACAGTTATCAATCGCATGTCTGACATTGCGATTACGTCTCTGCGTAATAAGCACAGGAACATACCAAAAGAGACACAATTATATTATGATGCGGTTGCTGGTATTCTGACTCCTATGCTGAAGGCCATTCCTCTCGCATATCTCATTGATGGCATGGCTATTCCTGAATTTCGCCTAACGCGAGTACTAGGCAGCCGTATTGATGACCGTCTAGGAAGGGTGCGCTACCATATCCCTAAAGCAGTCTGGGTACGAGATAACGCAAATATCGAGCTGAAAAAAAGCCCGCTTGGTGACCGTGTTGTGTATCTCAAAACGAGTTCCGCCGATAAGCAATTTATCGAGTCTGAGGGAAAACCAGATCGGGAAGAAGAATTTAAAGACCTTGTTGAGCTCTATCCAAACTATGTGAAGGCAATTAAGCTTGGTGTTACACGGTTCAGGATTGAGGCGTCTCCCATATTCCGCAAACTGACGACCTATAATGATTATCCTATTCCGTTTTTGGAAAATTGTTTGGGGGCGCTGGAGTTTCGACAAAAACTCAAAAATATGGATAAGATCACGACGGATAGGGTCGTCAATGCACTACGTCACATTAGTGTAGGCAACGACGAATACCCCGCTGATGACGAAGATATCACGGCAGCAAAGGCTGCAATCGAATCACAGGCCAATCAAGAAACACTTTTAAATGTGTATACAAACCATACTATAAAAATAGCCTGGATTATTCCTGATATCGCAGCACTCTTAGATGAGCGAAAATACGCGGAGGCCAACGCGGATGTTTTTCTCGGTATGGGTTTTCCACGCTTATGGGCAGTAGGTGAGAATGAAAAATCGAACACAAGCGATAATAAATTAGCAAGCGTTGGCCCTATATCAACACTAGAATCATTACGGGGTGATATTTTAGTTTGGGTGCGGCATCTGTATGCCCATCTTGCGAACGTAAATGGCTTTCCTGTTTATCCTGAACCTTATTTTATGCCAATAGCGGGTGTTGAAATTAAAGACTTGCTACAATATGCTGCTCTTTTTGTTAAAGAAGGCATTATCAGTAAAGACGCCGCTGCCCGGCTATTTAATACAACATTTAATGACGAAAAGCCGCAAATAATGCGAGAAACTAAACGAGAGCTAAAGGAGGAGGAGAATGGTGCAGTTTAGGCCCATTTTACGTATGATAGCAATACATGAACAATTAAAAACCTTACGCTACGCGGTAGGGCATGGATATGCACTACGAAGACGCAATTTCCGTGAGTATGGCATTCTCATCCATACAACAAACGGAAAGCCAGGTAGTAGTTTTCAGGCAGAAGTCAATTATCTCTATAATAGTCCTGATAAATCGATTCATTTTATAGTGAGCAAAGAAGGAAAAATTGTGCAGCTCCTGCCTGTTACCTTTCAGGCCTGGCACGCAGGAGCTGTTAATGATCCTCATTTTGATAATCACGACTCCATCGGGATCGAATTGCATTATGCGCCTGGGGAGCCTAAGAAACAGCCGATTTTGAATAGTGCTGTAAAAGATTTAATACATCATCTTATAACGCTCTATCCTATTTTTGGGATCGAGACTCACCGCGCAAAAGCGGTCGATTCCGCAGGAAAAACGGGGCGAAAATCCGATCCAAGCCACATGAGTGATTCAGAATTTTTTTATTGGAGAGACGCCGTATTCAATTGCGTTTTTGAAAAGAAAATTAAAAAAGGATCAATACTCTATACAGCTCCGGCGGAGTCTGGGGCAAAAGCAGAACATATTACGGAAACGATAGGACAAGGCTTTATTGAAAAAGGAATTTTACAAGATGATGTCATAACGTCAATACAATATGTAAAGAATGGTTGGGTATGGATACCAAGTGGAATAGGTTTTCTCAAAACAAGCGCTATCCTGCCATAACATGGCTAACACTTCATTTTTACGATGCAGTAAAAAATAGGCGTAGGCTTGTGCGTCGTTGTATTTTTATGATCTATCCATTAGGACTCTTATTCAATATGCTTCATCCTGCACCGTCCTATGCTTATTATAGTTTTTCATTCTACAGCACACATGAGATGCTCTTTATTCCATTTTTTCTGAGCATTTTTCTTGCGCTAGGACTCTCATGCTATAAAAATCCTCTTGACGCTCTTCTCTATGCCTACGGTATCCTAGGCATCATAGGAATCTCTTGTTTTACGCTTATTACTTCCTACGGGTTAGATAGCATGATCTTTGCGTTTGCGTGGTACGATATCATCCTTAATAGCTTCGACGCAAGAAAAGGCAAGAGCAGCTCATGAAAGACATTCTAGACACACTCAGTCCGTACATCTCTGTAGCTGCGACAATTGTAATCGCTTATATGACATTCCTGAATACACGATACTCAGCACAGGCGGGGCAAGAGAAAATGAGGCGAGAAGATAGCGCAGCTCTGCGAGATGATCTTCTTCAAACAATAGATTCTTGTACAAAGCGCAATGATGAGCTAGGCAAGCTGAATCAAGAGCAGCAGCGCTTTATTGATGAAGAACGAGCGAAACGCCGTATGTGGGAGACAGAAAACGACCGCCTCTCACGTCAAATAGCACGACTCAAGACAGAAAATGACGAGCTTCAACGCAGGATAGCGCATCTGGAAGCTCTTCTGAGTAAACTTCAGAAGGAGTTTGAAAAAAGGGCTTGACACACGCATACATCTATGCTATAGTAGCAATGTCAGCAATGACATTTAGGCACAACCAGCAATTCTTGTTTTTTTGCTATAAAAAACAATTGTGCCTAGTACATTCTTTTTGAGGAGGGAACCTATGAACTCTACTGTTATTGAAACCGTGACCCTTTTGGAACAAGGGCATTTTATAGAGTACTGGTTCTTTGAGAAAAGCCTACAGGAAGGTACTCCTACCTTTAAAGTGGTGGATTATCTTCTAAAAACTTGGCGAACAGGTGATGGGGGCTGGTATGAGCAGAGCTATGAAGCTCCTGAGGCTGTTCCTGAGTACATTTTAGAGAAAATACAATAACAAATAGACAAAAGAGTTAGGCACAACCAGCAATACCCCGTTTTTTTGCTATAAAAAACAATTGTGCCTAGTAAACTCTTTACATATTTTAGAAAAACTTTGTTCATAGGAGAAAAAAGAGTTAGGCACAACCAGCAATTCTCGTTTTTTTGCTATAAAAAACAATTGTGCCTAGTAAACTCTTTTTACGCATGTATAAACTCGTGCTATTGGCAGCAGCAGTGCTTGTTGCTATCGTTATTATCGGTCTTATTTGGCTCGGGAGCGCGTACTGCTCGTTCCAAATAGAGAGGCTCCAATTTCAACGCGCTATTAGTTTTGTACTCTACTGTCCTTAAAGGAAGATGTAGTTTCGACAGGCAAAGGCAAAGGCACAACCAGCAATAGTATGGTTTTAATACAAAAACCAATTGTGCCTTGGTCTTTTAGTGTAGAAGGAAAAAAAATGAGTGATAGCAACATGAACGGTCTATTGGCTGCTCTAAAGTTTGGGAAGATGACGTATACCGCAAACGGAGCAACCACATACGAGACTTCTCTCAGCTCTGTTTTGGACTTCTTTAGCCTAGGCGCAGCGTGCCGTCTAGGAGAGCGGAGTGCCTTACCTTTATTTATAGAGGCGTTCCAGGAAGACCCCACGCTGGCTATATCAGCGCTGTTCTACGCAAGGGACATTCGTCAAGGACAAGGGGAAAGAACGTTGTTTCGAGAGTGCCTTGCGTTTCTTGCGGAGGAGCACAGCGATTATTTTAATCGCATCGTGCATCTTGTCCCCACGTATGGGCGCTGGGATGATATTCTGACATTCTGGCAGAATCCATACGTAGGCGCACTCGTGCGCCAGCAGCTCATAGAGGATTTAGATGGAGAAGGGCAATCCCTTCTCGGTAAGTGGATGCCTTCTGAAAATGC
>OFRC01000259.1_pt1 | contig 15036 bp, 13 predicted proteins | sample 1543051 | NCBI WGS metagenome assembly OFRC01 (sample SAMN07774231, study PRJEB24372) | wastewater metagenome
CACTGGGTCGCTTATCTCGCAATCGGGCAGCGCAGGCGTCGGCTACACATACACAGCAACAACTGGCGCTACCTTTGCCGCTGATCATGCTGGTGTTTCTGATCTGAAGCTGGCATCTGGTGTGGACGGAACGTTGGACGCCACGATTGCAACACCGAGTACCACCAAGACTCCCATATTGGGAGTCGTTACATCAAACACCGATCCGGCATACAACGCAGGCGCATCCGGGTACAAGTTCGGCATCATCGCGCACTCATCAGGTAACTACCGGGCCATCGTGGATGGTGGAACCTCTGCCGTTGTCGGCAACGGCACGCTTACATCAGTGATAGCTGGCGACATTTTGAGGCTTGAGCGCGTGTCTGGTTCGTGGACCGCGAGTGTTGCACGGACTGCAACTCCTACCGTGTTCACAGTTATCCACTCTTTTGCTGCGACACACTCCGGCGATGCGTGGGCTGCTTTGTCTGTGGCGGCAAATGGCAGCGTTGCGCTGGGTCCATTAGTCGGCACTGGCTGGGCATAACACCATGACCGCCACCAAGAACCCGAGCGCATCGTCATCGCTAAGGTTTGCCGCTTTCCGCTGGAGCGGGAATAGTCCACCACCAAGCCAATCACCTGGCAGCCGTGGTTATGACTACCTACAAAAAAGACCCTGACGCAACGCTGGACTACACCATCGACTGGACGGAGTGGTTGTCGGCCATTGACGACACCATTTCCACATCCACATGGGTGGCCCAGGCCGGTCTGACCGTCGATTCCGACACCAATACAACCACAACCGCCACGGCATTTGTATCTGGTGGCACCGCTGGCACCACCTTGACCCTGACCAACCGCATCACCACGGTCGGTGGCCGCACGGATGACAGGTCCATCACTTTGAAGATCGTTGAACGATAGGAGCCCATCATGGCACTTCAGTATTCCGCCGCCATTTATCTTGCCCGCCTCGACCTAGTGGAATCCACCACCGGGGCCACGGCCAAGTTGCTGATCTTCTCGGGTTCAGCGCCCGCCAACTGCGCAGCAGCTGACACCGGCACGCTGCTGGCCACGCTGACACTTCCATCGGACTGGATGAACGCCGCATCTGGCACCACCAAGACGCTGGCCGGGTCCTGGACTGGCACGGCATCTGGCGGCGCTGGGGCCACGCCTACGCACTTCCGCATCAAAGACAACGCGGGGACGACTTGCCACGTGCAGGGCACTGCTGGCATCGGTTCTGGTGACCTGCAGGTGAACGGTACCATCACAAGCGGCCAGACTGTCTCCGTGTCGACATTCACACTTACCGCGGCAAACGTATAGGGATAACCCGTGTTTTCAGGCGTCGTCAACGGTTGCGAAGTCAACGGCGTCGTCGTAAATGGCGAGCTTGATGACGGCGGCATTGTTGCGACCCTTGCGGTAACTGAAGGGGCGGACACAGTATCGGCTGCGGCCACCGTTCTGGTGGGCGCGACTGGCGCAGCAACTGAGGCCGGCGACACGCTTTCCGGTGCAGCGGCAGTTGAAGTCGTTGCCACCCTGGCGGCGACTGAGGCTGGCGACACCGTTTCGGCCACTGCCAGCACGGGCCTGACCGCAACCCTGGCAGTAACCGAAGGCGATGACACCCTGGCGAGTGCCGCCGTGGTGCTGGTGGATGCAACCTGCAGCGCCACGGAAGCCGGTGACACCCTGGATGGTGTTTGTGTCGTTGGCAACTTTGTGACGGCCACGCTTGCCGTGACAGAGGGTGACGACACCCTGTCGGCCGCAGCGACTGTGCTGGTGAACGCTACTGCCAGCATCACCGAGGCAGGCGACACCGTTGCGGCCCAGGTCGCAGCCTTCATCGACGCCCAACTGGCGGCCGTGGAGTCTGGTGATACCCTGGTGGCCAGCGCGAATAACGGTGAATTCAGCACCACCACAGACATCAACCGCACCCGGTTTATCACCGCCGAAAATCGCACCACCATGGTCTACGAAGACCAGCGCACAACCACAGTGGCGGCAGAGGACCGGACCGATGTGGTGCCCGCCTACGCCACAGAGACAGCGGTTTACTCGTAAGGACGCCCAATGACATTCCAATTTACCAACAACGCGGCGTCAACCCTGGCATCTGGCGTTTCCAACTCTGCAACCTCGATGGTTGTTGCAACCGGGGAGGGGGCGCTGTTCCCAACGCCAACTGCCACCGACACATTCCGCGCGACCTTGATCCGCGCTTCAGACGACGCCATTGAAATCGTGCTGGTAACAGCAAGGTCATCCGACACGATGACGGTGACGCGAGCCCAGGAGGGAACGACCGGACTCACGCTGCTGGCAGGCGACAAGTTCGAGTTGCGCATCACGGCCGCCTACCTGAACAACCAGGATGTGGCAGTCCAGACGCATGCGGCCGCGCTAAAAAGCACTCCCGCTGATGCGGACGAATTCCCGCTGTGGGACAGCGTTGCAACTGTCCTGAAGAACATCACCTATTCAAATCTGAAAACGCGAATCTGGGCGTTCATACTGGATTCAATAAGCACCTTCACAAAAGCCCAACGCGGTGCATTTGTCACATTGACAGATGCAGCCACTGTCGCCATTGATATATCGCTTGCCAATAACTACAACCTGGCGCTGGGTGGAAATCGCACGTTGGGAGTGCCTACCAACTACATTGCGGGGCAGCAGGGCGTGATCATCATCTACCAGGACCAGACCGGATCACGGACGCTGGCCTATTCCTGGTGCTATCAGTGGCCTGGCGGTACGGCGGGGACGCTATCAACCCCTGGCGGGACACGGGACATGCTGGCCTATTCGGTCGACTACGCAGCAGATGGCAATTTCACAGTGACCATTGCAACGCCTGGTGTCTTCACGCGCACAAGTCACGGGTTCATCAACGGCCAGAAGGTACAACTCAGCACGACTGGTGCACTTCCAACCGGGTTAGCGGCTGCCACCACGTACTTCATTCACGTCATTGATGCCAACACATTCCATTTGTCCACGACGTTGGCGAACATGGCGGCAGGTACGTATATCGCCACCACTGGCAGCCAGTCAGGCACGCATTCGCTTATCTCGCTGGGGATTACCTGCAACCTCGTGAAGGCCTTGTCATGAGTGTGATCGGCAGGGCCGTCCCGTTCATTGCGTACAGCACGCCGCCGTCTTTTGTTGCATCTGCAAAATCCACTTCCACGGTGGTGAACAAGCCGACGGGCACGGTGGCTGGGGACTTGATAGTCTTGCTTTGCTCTTCGGACGTTACGGGAACCGCAACGCCTCCAACTGGCTTTACGAACCTGGTAGGTGGATCTGGGCTATTGCAGGGTTGTTACAAGATTGCCGGTGGGTCTGAGCCATCGACCTACACGTATTTCATTGGTGGATCGACTTTCCGAGGCACTGGCGCGGCAACATTCCGCGGGGTTTCCGGGATCGGAGTAACGGGGTCAAGGACCACAACATCGTCATCCAACGTCAATATATCGGGCGTGACGGTTCCGGTGGCAAACAGCATTCTTCTTGCGTTCACCGGGTCCAGCGGGGCGGTGCAGTTCACGGCCCCTTCTGGCATGAGTACCGCAGTTTCTTCCGCGACGTTGAACCCTCCCGTAGCGCTGTTTTACGAGGCGATCGGGTCGGGCGCAAGTAGCAATCGAAATTCTGCGGCATCTGGCAGCGCCAATCTGGAAGGCTTCCTGATTTCGCTTTCACCATAGGGATTTGATATGTGGATTGACCAACAAGGCAACCAAACGACTAACGCCGAGGCATACCGCGCACCAAACGGTACGCTCTACCCGCCGTACTTCCCCCGCAGCGAGATACCAGGGTTGACGGAGGTCGCGGACCCGGTGCCCACTGCGGAAGATTTGGCGAATGCACTGGCCGCGGCCAAGACTGCCAAAAATAACCTGATCAACCAGTGGCGCGCAATCGCAAACCAGACCACCTTTCCGCACGCTGGAAAACTCGTTGCGGTTGATGCACTGAGCCGGTCGGACATTGATGCAGTCGCCAACAGCATTGCGCTGACAGGTGCGTTCCCGGCTGGGTTTCCCAATGCATGGAAGGCTACGGACAACAGCTACATCATGTTGCCAGACGTGGACGCCTTCAAGGCAATGCACGCATCCATGACGATGCAGGGCACGCTCAACTTCGGGCGATCACAGAACCTGAAGTCAACGCTGGCTGCAGCTACCACGCTGGAGCAGGTGAACGCTATTACCTGGGAGTAAGCCATGGGACACATCATCCAATTCTTCCGAGCACTGTGGGATTACATCGTTCGCGTGCTACTGGCGCTGGACCAGCTCGCCAACGTGGTGTTCTTCAACGGATCACCTGACGAAACCATGTCGGCCACCAGCTACCGGATGAACCGCGATGGTCGGTTCTGGGGCTTCCTGATGCACCCTATCGACCTGCTGTTCTTCTGGCAGGGGCCACGCCATTGCTACAACGCCTACAAAAAAGAGCTGGCACGGGTGCAGTACCCCACTGAGTACCAGGACAAGCAGCCTCGCTAAGGTTTGCCGTTATCGGTGTCGGTTTGCATGATGGCTCCAATTTTAGGGGCCTGCCATGACCATTCTTCGCCTTGCAGTTGCGCTGCAGACATCCTGTATCACTCCCATCCAGACCGCCATTGATGCCGGTGGCGGCGCTGGCACCATCGAAATCTACAACGGGACCATCCCGGCGACGGTTGCCACCGCAGTAACGAGCCAGACCAAGCTGGGCACGTTGACGTTCTCTGACCCCTGCGGCTCGGTGACATCCGGCGTGCTGACCATGAGCGCCATCACCCAGGATTCATCGGCTGATGCAACCGGCACGGCGACCTGGGCCCGTATCAAAGATTCCACGGGCGCCGCGGTGGCCGATATCGACGTGACCAGTACTGGCGGCGGTGGCGTGCTGCAGCTGAACACAGTAAATATCGTTATCGGCGGCCCAATCCTAATTTCCTCGTTTGTCCTAAGCGTGGCGTGAGTCCATGGCCGGTGATCTCTACTGGGATAGCGTAGCGCTTGCCCTCCACATGGATGATGTCGGCCTGACCGACGTCAAGGGCAACGCCATGACGCTGAACGGTGGCGTCACCCGGAGTGCGACAGAAAGCAAGTTTGGCGGGTTCGCGGGCTATTTCGACGGTACCGACGACGAGGTTTTTAACACCACCCCCATCCCAGAAATCAACGTTGAGCCGTTCAGCGTTCAGTTCTGGTGCTTCCCGGAAACCCAGGTACAAGCAAACCCGGCGGTTCTGACTATTCAGGATCTGTGCATCGAGTACAAGCCCACCGGCTACCCGGACGGCTTCGTCATCAACGCCAACGGCACGCGCACGGCCTGCGGAGCCTTCGCGGAGGATGAATGGCACTACATCTGGTTGACGGCCGACGGCGCCGAGGTGACGGTTTACATCAATGGCATCGTCATTGGCACCGTGGCTCTGACCTACGTCTACGGCGAAACCGTGTGGGTGGGCAGCAACGACATCGGCAGCAACCCGGATAGCGCATTCACCGGCTACGTGGATGACGTGCTGGTTACACCTGGCGTGATCCGCACCGACTATGCCGTGCCGGTTGCGGCTTTCCCCGACACCCTGCCAGATCCGGAGGGGGATGTACTGGGCTCCCTGATCTTTACCGCAGAAGCGGAAGGCCTCGTTGCCCCAATTGGTGATGTGCTGGGCAGCCTGCGATTTGCCGGTGAAGCGGATGGCGAGATTTACAACACCGGCAGGGCCAGCGGGTCGATACGGTTCACGGGCGCCGGGGTGGGTGTGCACGGGCGCACGGGCATTGGGTCGGGCAGTCTGCGCTTCACCTGTACAGGGGTTGGCAGCCATGGGCGCTTTGGCGCGGCCAGCGGGTCAATGCGCTTAACAGGTTCAGCAGTAGGAAAGCATGGCGTGGCCGGTATTGCTGCGGCAGCAATGGGGTTCTCTGGTACTGCGGTTGGCACTACGCCACTGGTACCGGTGGGGGTTGTCAGTGGCTCGCTGCGCGTCACCGGCCGTGCCGTGGGCCTGGGCGCTTCGGTTGTTGAGGATGCCTGCGCATGACCCCCTTTTTCAAACCCTTCTTTGGTGTTGCCCTGCCAACCCGCATGGGGACCGCCATCGGCAAAGGCCTGGAGCGCGTCATGCTGGCATCGGTTGGCGGTGGCGCCGGGATCCGCAAGGCGTTTCGCAACAACCCCGACGGCAGCACCACCATGCTGTCAACGCGCGCCGGCATGCCTGAGTTCACCACTTCCGGCCTGGCACCAAGGACCATCACCGTCAGCGACAGTTCAATTGACGAGGGTGGAATCAACATCCACACCATTCAGTTCTCCCGAAGGCTGCAGGCTGACACGGATTTCCCGTTTTCACTGGTGGACGTGACCGCCATTGCAGGAACGGACTACATCAGCCCGCTGACCGACGTGGATTTCAGTGCTGGCGTGACCATCGTGGGCGGGACTATCACCGTGCCATCCGGGGTCAAGACCTTCACGGCCTCAGTCACGACTCTGGATAACCCCGCGGCGACTGAGCCCAGGACATACGAGGTCCACATGGACACGGCCATCGGCATCGGAACCATCATCGATATATGAAAACCATCCAACTCGGTCCCTTTTTGGGGGTCAATAACAGGCGACCAGACTTCTCGCTGCACATCGACAAGGTTGGCGACTACCTGCGGTCAGCCGACAACGTGGACATCGACAACGCCGGCAACATCGTGCGTAGGCGCGGTGCCACCCTGCTGCAGGCCATGAGCAACGCCCACAGTTTGAACATGAAGACTGTGAGTACGGGGTTTCTGGTGCGGGCATCGGCCCTGTATGCCGTTACGCTTCCGGCCTATTCCGAGACACTGCTGGAAGTGCTGGCCAGCGATGCCGTCATGAGTTACGCCCAGCTCGGGACCGACTGGTATTTCAGCAACGGTACCGACATTGGCCGCGTCACCGCTGGTGTGGCGTACCCCATTGGCCTTGCCGCCCAGGCTGCCCCGGCCCTGGCTGTGATCGGCGGGTCGCTGTTGACAGGGCAGTACCAGGTCGGCATCGCCTATACCAATACCACAACGGGCGAGGAAGGCGCATTGTCTGAGCTGGCCTACCAGGAGCTGACCACAACAGGCGGAATCCGTGTCACGCTGCCCGGGGCCCTGACGGGCGCCACCCATATCAACGTCTACCTGACCGACAGCAACGGCACCATGCCCATGCTGCACTCCACGGTGACGACAGCCACGGCCACCATCGACCTGACCACCCTGGCCACCGGCCGCCCATCGGCGAAGCGCGAGGAAGCCCCGCTACCGGCTGGCACGCTGTTTGTGCACAACGGGCGGTTGTGTTCGTTCAAGGACAGCACCGTTTATGTCGGCCTGCCATGGCGGCCAGGCTACTACCTGCCGCTGGACGGCTACATCCCATTCCCGGATACCGTGACCATTGCGGCGCCAAACGAGGGCGGCGTCTACATTGCCGCCGACAAGACCTATTGGTTCCCGGGCGACATTGGGAACATCCAAGACTTCGTAGTGGAAAACATGCCCTACGGCGCCGTGCCGGGGACATTCTTCAAGGCCCCCAATAAGAAGGTTGTCGGCTGGTTCAGTGTGCGCGGGTTCGTGACGGCCGACGCAGCTGGCGCCGTGGATACCACCATGGCTGACAACGTGACGGTGACGCCACCGGCCATCGGCACAGCCGGGATATGCGAGTGCAACGGGTTCCGGCGCGTGGTGAGCTGCGGGTATGCCATGAACACCGAGACCAAGGCCGTGACCACGTACAGCGACTACGACTTCACCAGCTTGTCGCGCTGTTTCGGCACCAAGGCAGATGGAATTTACCAGACCGACACGGATGCGGATGTTGATGCCACCGTGGGCCTGGGCAAACTGGATTTCGACAGCGAGCAGATCAAATACATGCCGGTGGCCTACCTGGGGATGTCGTCTGCGGAGCCCATGAACCTGCGCGTGCAGACCCCGGCACGCGGCACCAACAAGCCCGCACAGGATCAAACCTATGCGACCCGGGCATCTGGTACCGGCCTGCAGCAGCAGCGCGTGACGCCTGGCAAAGGCATGTGCGGGAACTGGTTTGACCTGGAACTGAGCAACACCGACGGCGCCGATTTCACGTTGGCCACCGTGTCATTTGGCCCGCGGCCCACCACAAGGAGAATCTGAAATGTCTGGCATCTTCCCCGTAATTCCCGGTGATGGCGGGATCATCAGCGTCGCCGACGACGCTACCGAAAACCTGAAATTTGCGGCCAAAGTCGTCAACGAGACTTGGGACCTGGCGACAACAGCGGCAAATGCCTTTGATGGCATCGTGGCGGATGCCGTTAGTCGCATCGATGCCCAATCGGCCGATGATGCGCTGACGGTAGACACCGCCAACGAAACCGCGGTGATCGAGCCCGAAGTCAATATCCCGACCAACCTATCGGCCGGCGATGTGATGTCGCTGTTCGACACCAAGTATCAGGAGCTGATTGCGGTACTGGTGGAGAAGTTCACAGCCTTCCAGACCACCTATTTCCCGAACGACCAGGCCGTCTACACCAAGGCCGAAACCTGGGTGAGTGATGCATTGGACAACCCAGACCAGGCCATCCCGGTGGCCGTGGCCGCCCAGCTGCTGACCGATGTGAAGTCGCGCGCCTATGCAGACGCCGCCGTGCAGAGCGATGCCGTGCTGGCCACCTTTGCTGCCCGGCGCTTCCCTTTGCCATCTGGAGCAGCTGCCAGCGCGGTGCTGCAGATCAACCAGAAGGCCCAGGACAGTATCAGCGAATCCAGCCGCAAGCTGATGATGATGTACATCGAGCAGATGAAGTTTGCCGTCGAGAAGACCCTGACCATGCGCCAGCAGGCCATGGCTTCGGCGGTAGCCTACATCAACGCACTGGCATCCGGCCCGGCCACGGCCAGTGGCGTGGTGAATGTGGGGTACGACGCCCAGAGCAAGCTGATCAGCGCGGCGGCCAGCTTCTACAACGCCCGCACCGAAGCCAGCGCGCTGGTGAAAAAGGCCGAGCAGTTCAACGTGTCGGCCAAGTTCAACAAGGATGACAAGAATGTGGCCAACGACATTACGCTGCTGCAGGAGAACATCAAACTGTTGTTGACCGAGGCCCAGGCTCTGGCCCAGATCGCCACGGCGCTGTTCAATAACCTGCACACTTCGTCTTCCGTATCGGCTTCGGCCTGACCCGCTAAGGTTTGCCGTTGGCTGGGGTGAAACCCAGAATGCCCTAACTTCTCAGAGGACCGGGCATGACTACAGCACACAAAGGCGGGGCTATCCGCAAACATATGGCGCAACGGGGCTACGCTGGCGGCGGGCTACTGGACACCCTCAAGAGCGCAGTTGGCATGCAGACTTCCAAGCAGGTCATGGATGCCAAGGTGGACGCAGAGATGCGCAAGCGCGAGCGACATGGACAGCAGTTGGAACCAGCGGCCGCGCCTGCGGTGGCAGCTGCATCCGCTCCAACTGACATTTTCAGCAAAACCCTGAAGCGACGCGAGGCCGAGGCTGGTCTGGCCAATGGCGGCGCCATCAAGGGGCCCAGGGGTGCCATCCGAAACTTGGCTCAAAAAAAAAGTCCTGAGGGCGCCAAACTGAAGGGCCCGGGCACGGCCACCAGTGACAGCATCCCGGCCAAGGTGGTGGATACCGGTGAGCCCATCAACGTGGCAACCGATGAGCGCATCATCAGCAAAAAACAGGATGCATTCCTGCTTGCCCAGGCCAAGGCTGACGGGTTCGACAGCATCGACGCCTGGCTGGAGGCCGGTACTGGCCAGCCCGTCGGCCCCACGATCAAGTACACCCCTGGCGGCAAAGTTAAGGCCGCAGCCGCTGGCATGGCCCCACAGGATGACCTGCAGCTGAAATCCGCAACGCCGACCAGCCCATACCAGCAGATGGACGCCAAGGCCAACGATACCGGGGTTGCACCTGGCGTGGTGGGCGATGCCCCGAGCCCTGCCGGGATCATGGGCAGCACGGGCCAGACTGCACCTATCAGCAACATCCCCGGCTACACCCCCGGCATGATCCAGCGCTCTGGCATGGGCCTGGTGGGTGGCCAGCAGGTGGAAGGACCCAGCGCCATGGTGCCACGCCGTGAGGGCGATGTCAGCTTCAGCAAGGGCGGGGCGATTCGCCGCAAGATGATGCCGGGACGGGGCAGTGATCCGCATGGCATCCGGATGGGTGCGCCTGGGGCAGGCCGTGGTCCTATCCGCGCAATGGCTGACGGTGCCAGCGCGGAGGACTTGAAAAAACCCATACCCGGCAGCGGCCAAATGCCCTATGGGGAACAGATGCGCAACCTGGGCGGCGCACTGGTGGATGCGCCAGTGGCCGCAATCAAGACTCTGGTCAGCGCTCCAGGTTACGGGTTCAACAAGACCGCCACTGCACCAGCTGTGCAAACTGCGCCAACCCCCGCTGCGCCATCCGCTCCAACGACTGCATACCAGCCCGCCAAAGACCCAGCAGGCTACGGCGGTGGAGCCGTGCGCCCAGCCACTGCACCGGCAGGCGAAGGCCAACCCGCCACCCTATCCGGCGCCACCGGCAAGGATGTCGGCTATGGCGTTACCCGCTTTGATGTGGCCGGAAAGAGCCCACTGTTCACCAACGTGACCGACGGCGCCGGCATGGCCAGCAACGAAAAGCTGATCAACCGCGGCGCCGTGAGCGAGCAGAACCTGGGAGCCTTGCGGGGCATTCAGCAGCGCCAGGACATTGGCGACCTGGCCCGCGCGCAGAAGTCGCAGTACGACGCCGAGGTGGCCGGAGCCAGAGCAATCAACACCGCGCCTGCACCCTATGACCCCGAAGCCGGAGCCCGTGCACTGGTCGACCTGACCAGCCCAACCAACAAGGCAATCAGCAATCTGTCCACCCGTGACCGGTTTGGTCGGCTACAGCCTGGCAACCAGCAGGCCATTGACGCGATCATCAAGCAGACGCTGGCCGACCCACGGGCATTGCAGGTCGCAGATGGGCAGAACGCCACAACACGGCGCGGCCAGGATGTCATCGCGCGTGGGCAAGACATAAATGCAGAAGCTGCTGGCGCCAAAACACAAATCGAACGCCAGCGGCTCGGCCTGGAAATGAACCAGGATCAGCGCGTTGCAGCCCAAGCAGAAGCCGCACAGCGCGCACAGGCCCGCATCGAAAGCCTGCACAACGCCTACACAAAGACCACCGGCAAAGACCGCGAGACCATTGCCGAACAACTACGAATGATGACCAACAAGGACAAGCCCGACCAGTGGAAAGCCATTGCGCTGCAAGGGTCGACCGATGCCATGGGCAACAAGACCGAGGGCGTGCTGGCGGCCGTCAACTCAAGCACGGGCGAGATGCGCCGGCTAGATCAGGGTGGTGGTGCAAAGCCGGCACCGTACCAAGAAGGCGCCACTATCAAGAGCAAGACAGACGGGAAAACCTATGTTGTGAAAAACGGCGTGCCAGTGCCTATCTGAAAGACATCATGAACGATAAAGTAAATTGGGATGACTTCACGCCGGTTGAAGGCGCCACGCAACAATCCAGCGCGGAACCAGTTGACTGGTCGCAATTCGAGGAAGTGAAGCCATCCGGCGCCATCCGCAAGCTGGCCGACAAAGCCCTGGGATTCACCAGCGGTGCAGTCGGTGCCACCAAGGCACTGACCGATGTGGCCGGTGCCGGTAACGTGGTCTCCAACACCCTGGATGCTGCTGGCAAGGGCATTGACGACTACCTGAGCCCGGAGGCCAAGGCCGACCGCCAAGAGCAGTCCGCCATCATGGAAGGTGCCAAGGGCAAGGGCACGTGGGAAGGCATCAAGGCTGGCGCCAAGGCATTCGCCGTTGCCCCCGTGCAAACCGCCGTGCAGGGCCTGGGTTCTGTGGTGCCCATCGTTGCCGCTGGTGCGCTGACCGGTGGCGCTGCGCCGGCCGCTGTGGTCGGTGGCCTGACTGGTGCCGCAATGGGTGCCGGTACCGCCAAGGGTGCGATCTATGACGAGATCAAACGCCGCGGTGGAACCGAGGAAGAAGCCACCCGTGCGCAGGAATACGGTGGCGACAACACCGACCAGATCGCCCTGGGCGGTGCTCTGGGTGCCGCTGATGCGCTGACTGGTGTCGGCAAGGCCGCAACCACTATGGCGCGCGGCGCACTTGGTAAGCCAGTTGCTGACGCCGTGGCCGGTGGTGTCCAGCGTGGGGTGGTAGGCCGGGCAGTCACAGGCCTGGCGGGCGAGATGCCGCTGGAAGCCGCGCAAGGTGGGCAAGAGCAGGTAGCCGCCAACCTGGCCGCCCAGCGCGCGGGCTACGAGGCCGGAACCTGGGACAACGTGGCCAGCAATGCGACCCTGGAGGCCCTGGCATCCGCTGGACCTGGTGCCGCGTTTGGTGTCGCCAACCGACCCGGCCAGCCAGCGACCCCGCAACCCGCACCAGAAGCGCCGCCATTACAGATCGGCAACGCACCCGACCCCTACGTTTCATTCCCTGATGGCACCGTAGCGCGCCAGTCGGAGGTGGAGGCCTACATCAATAGTCTGCCCGCAGACCAACAACCAGCAGCACGCGCCAAGGTTATGGGGATGGCCCCGCAGCCCGTGCAGCCCAGAGAGCCTGCTTCAGGACCACCACCGCAACTTGGATACAGCCCGTTGGCTGGAACGCCGACTATTTATCCTGATGGCACCGTGACGCTGAACGGCGAGCAGGATTTTCAACGTCGAACCCAGCCGCAGCCAGTGCGCCCATCCGAGGCTATGGGCCTGGACCCGGCCGCGGGCCCGATGTCAGCAGCTGCCACCATCGCCGTCGATACCGGTGTGCACCAAACCCAACTGGACGAACAGGCCAGCGCAGCCGATGAAGCCGCGTATGCCGAATACATGGCCCAGCAGGACGCCGAGGCCAAGCAGCGCGACACCATCGACAAGCCCATCACCCAGGGCCCATTGGCTGAAGCCGCAATGTCCGACGACGACAAGCGCGCCGTGTTGTTCAGCAACAAGGCAGTGGCCGACGGCGGCCAGCGCTACAAGGGCACCCAGGACGGCGACATCCTCAACGGTGCCGGTGCACCTTTCACCAATTACCTTGCAGCAGGCCGCCGCGCCAGCATGGAAGGCAAGGACTGGACCGTCGTCAAAACCGGAGAAAAGCAGTTTGTTGCCCGCAGAAAGGATGCCGCCAATGTCAGCCCAACGCCTGGAGTTCAGCCCGTACCTGCAGCAGCCAATCGAGTCGGGGTGGCTGACGCCGCACCAAGCATGGCGACTGGACTGGGAACTGGAAATGCTGGTGGACCAGCCATGGACACCGGGAGTGCACGAAATCAGCCAGATGGTGGAGCTGTACTTTCGGGACCCGGAATCAATGACGCGGCACTGAACCAAAACACGCCACTAGCCCCCGTAAACATTGAGCAAGAAGCTATTGAAAGCGTCGCAAATGAGCAAAACGCAGCACCAGGAACCGAAGCCGCACCAGCAGCGCCGCAGGGTAAAGCGCCTGCAGCAGTGGAAGGCGATGCAGCCGCCGCCAGTGGTGTACCCGGAGCCGGAAACGCCAGCATGGAAGCCAATGGGATAAAGGCTGGCGACTGGGTGAAGCTTGCCGTTGGCGACGATTCTCGGCCAAGACAAGTAGATAGCGTTGGCAATGACGGGTGGGTTTACGCCAAGTCTGGCGAAACATTCATGCCGGGGCAGGTGGTTGTCGCGACGAAGCCCGAACCCAAAGGAAATCAGGATTCTGGACGATCTGAGGTTGGGCAAGCTCATGCCGACGCACGCGAGGCTGTTGAACAGTTCCGAGCCGAGAATCGCGGATGGTTTGATGTTAAGCGTGGCGCATCTTTGGATTCTGGCGTACTGCGCGAAGACGCCCCACAAGCAAAGCGCGAACAATTTCAAGCCCTTGTAATTGACCGTGATCGAAAACTGAAAGCGTGGCAAGCCAATGGGGTAGACCAGGCCGCGAACGCCGCCGCCACATCCCCACTGAACGACCGGCCACAGCCGACCGACGCACAGATTGAGGCTGGCAACTACAAGAAGGGCCACATTACAGTTCACGGCCTGGGCATCACCATTGAGAACCCCAGGGGCTCCACCCGTAGTGGCAAGCGCCCGGACGGTTCCACGTGGTCCCACGACATGAGTGACCACTACGGTTACGTGAAACGCAGTGTTGGCGCCGACAACGAGCAGGTTGATGTGTACGTTGGCCCAAAGCCGGAAAGCACCAGGGTGTTTGTGGTGGACCAGTTGGACCAGAAAACAGGCGGCTTTGATGAACACAAAGTCCTGTTGGGCTACGAAAACGGCCTGCAGGCTTCCCGCGCCTACCGCTCCAACTTCGACAAGGGCTGGAAGGTCGGAAAAGTCACAGCTATGACCATTGACGAGTTCAAGTCGTGGTTGAAGTCTGGGGACACAAAAACCCCTCTAGCCCCCGTGCAACAAGCGCAAGCAGCTACCAATTCAATAGCGAAGCAACCCAAGGAGACCCCCAGTGCTGAAACCGCAAAAGCCATCCAAAGCCCGTCGAAACCAGAAGCCCGACCAGCTGCTGCCGCCGCTGACAAGCCCGCAACAGGCGGTGGCGTGGCAGCCGAGGCTAAAGCAAACCAATCAGCCGCACCGGTAACCGAGGCTGGGCGGTACGAAGCCATCAGCCCAGAAATCGGGACGAATAAAGAGAAGATGGTCTTTCATTTGAAGGCTTCGCAATTTACCGGCCGTAAGGACGGGGAGGCGGCAAAGCGGGCAAGCCGTGCTCACTATGAAAAGGCAATGGAATTTCAGGCGCTGGACATCGCCGAGAAGAAGGCCGAAGAGACCAAGGCAAAGCGCGCGGCTACTATTGCGGCCAAGGCCAAAACACCAGCCAAAGAACTGAAGCCAGCCAAGCCCGGTAGCCTGCGCGCCAAGATGGAGGCCGCCCGCCAGGTGCGCGCCGACTA
>OFRC01000260.1_pt1 | contig 15017 bp, 29 predicted proteins | sample 1543051 | NCBI WGS metagenome assembly OFRC01 (sample SAMN07774231, study PRJEB24372) | wastewater metagenome
TAAAAACATAAAACTTCCTGATTGACTTCTCTAAGAAATCGACTACAATAGTCATATGTGGATAACAGTTTCAGGAAAGATTCAAGTTTGGAACGGAGTAAGAATTATTGCGTCCCGCGATCTTTGCCGTTATTATCAATGGCTAATCCGGAGCGAAAAGCCATGGATTAAAACTCAATTGCCGACTCATGGCGCGCATGTAACTCTCTGCAATCCCAAAATTCACAAGGTAAATAACTTTTCAATTGCAAAATATCTCAATGGAAAGAAAGTTGAGTTTCAAATCAACCCCGAAGATGTTTTTCAATCCAGAGTAAATTTCTGGCTTCCCGCTCAGGCGGCGATTTATCAGGAAGTAAAATCCCTACTAGGATTCAAAGAAATCCCAAATTGGTATGGATTGCATTTAACCGTAGCAAATCAAAAATTCAATGGCTGATCTTCACACATTATTTTATGGTCGCAAGAAAACAGCAATGCGGCCAATCATGACAGATTCTTTGCATAAAGTGAAGAATTATATGAAAGCCCGCGAAAAGAATGTCCCCGGCTTTCATGAGATTAGGCCCGCTGAAAAAGGCGCGGTAACTTGGAAACAAAAAACTTGCACAATTGGCGGCAATAGAGCTTCATCAGTAATTCGAATTAATCGACACGGCCAGGATCAAGTTAATGGCTGGATTAGTAAAGATGGATTTCAACCTCATACTTAAATGATTTTTCTATTCATCATCTGTTGGATAATCTTCGCGGCCCTTTCTTTAATGCTATTCATTTTCGGCGTTTGCCTTTTAGGGGCAGGAGTTGAAGGAATTAAGAAAGAACCAAACCTTTACACCACTCTTTTTACCTGGGCAATTGCCCTGGCAACATGGGTCGCCTTATTCAGATTTCTCTTCTAAATCCATATGACATCATACTTCATTCACTTTTTCGGACTTCTCATTTTTGCTTTTCTCATGATTCTTGGGGTCGGATTGACTCTCAACAAGATTGAAAAAGATAAAAATAAACCTTGAGTTTTTAAACCCTTAGCTTAGTATATGGCATGTATTTCGCAAGAGCATTCAAGACAAAACAGCTAATCGAAATGAGCAAAGTCTTTGAGATTTTGCTCCGGCATTACAATATCCAAATAGACACCTTAATGGGAATGGGAAATTCCGGTGTTTATCCATTATCGACCTTTTGTTCGGCTTTGAATCTTAATCCGGCGATTTGCCGGAAGAAAACAGAGAATTGCCACTCTGGATTCATGATTGAAAGCCTAACTGATGATTTCACTAATTGGGGAATCGTTGATGATTTCATTTCGACTGGCCAAACCATTTCAAACATTATCGAGAGGGTTTATCTTGAGTGTGAAAAAAATGGCTATAACTATTCCCCGCCGAAGGTCGTCTTAACTTACACTGGAGAAAGAGGATTCAGTGCAGTCTGCTTGAAAGACCAAAATACCTGCAAGGTAAAGATTCCAATCATTTCAGTTAGTGATGCTGATGTTATTAATCTTGCAAATCTACCGCCTTTGATTCATCCAGATTTCTCACTCGCAATTCATTTTTATGAAGACCCGACTGTCCAGTCTTTTTCTCACCCATTAATTGATAGTCTATCAGACCTATGAAACACGTTCACGCAGAAAGCATGGCGGAATACGCTAAAGATGCTCTAATTACAGATAAGCCGTGGGAACTTTGGCAGTCAAAGCATCCAGATGGAGACTGGGGAGATTTATTAAATCATCCATCATGGTTTCCTAACTTAAAATATCGTCAAAAGGCAAAACAAATTTCAATCAATGGGATTGAAGTCCCGGCACCTTTGCGGAAGGCTAATTACGGCGATAAATTTTATGTAGTGTCCCCGACTAATGAAGGGGGTTGTTTCGAAAGCATTTACACGGATCATACTATTGATGATTTTCGTTTGGCAAATGGATTATGTCACTCCTCTAAAGATGCCGCTATAATTCATTGCAAAGCTCTCCTTTCTTTTACACAACAATGAAATTCCTACGATTCGACGACGAATTTATCAAAGTTAAAGAAATCGTCCGGATTTCGGCTTGGTATCTTCCAGAAGCTCAAAAATTTAAACCAGCCGCTCATGTCTATATGAAAGATGGAAAGGGGCTAACTTTGTTTCTCAAACACGGTGGGACTTCTTTTAAACAAGAGTTTGATTCTATGGAACAAGCAATTTCTGAGGCAGCTTATCGGCTGTCATCTATTACTAAAGCCCCTTAAACTATGAAACAATTCATTCAATTCGGCGACGAATTCATAAATATTGATACAATTTCCAGTATTGTTGCCACGGAAATTCATGCCGGTTCCGGGGTCTTTCCAGTCGATGAATTTAAGGCAGGAGCTAAGATCGTTTTCAGAGATGGCGCTCACAGATTCAAAGTCATGGAGCATAAGATCATCCACGATACTCCGGAAAAAGCCATTAAGGAAGCTAGGATTCTTTTAGCAATTAAATTAAATGGCAATTAAATTCATTCAATTGGGAAGCAGATTTATTCCAGAGAATCAAATTCTGAAAATAGAAGCGGTTACTGAACGGAGTGTTTCTACTTATTTCCCCTGCGCGAAGGTTATTTTCTTATCTGGAGTAGAGGAAGTTATCCGTTTATCTCGATTTGGTCATTCTTCTGACTTAGACACCCTTCAAAAAGCTATAGACCAGATTAAACAAGCCATTCAAAATGATTAGTATTTTAATCTCCATTTACGCTGTCTCTTTTCTTAGCCTATTACTTGCAAATAGGATAGCTGGAGATGCTAAAGATAAAATTCCGGCGTGGGTTGTAATTTGTCCATTGATTAATACTGTAACAGTCCTTGTTTTAATCTTAGCTCTTATCCTTATCGGTATAATATTTCTCTTAAACCGGCCTTTCTTCAAAATCCCACTGATGAAAATAGAAAGCCTTTTCAACAAATGCGTCCGGTTCTTGGAAGGCCGCAAATAATCTCATGAAAAAACTAATTCTACTTTCCCTGCTTTTAGTGGGATGCAAAGATCAAAATTCTCCAGAATCTTTGAAGCAAACAGATCAATCTTTCCAAAATCCTCAACTCGTCGGGACATTACCAGATGGAAGAAAAGTCAAAATGGCAATCCGGAATATGGGAAGTCTTAAACACGATCATTATATCTACTTTGTCGATAATGTTTCTACGGTAAATGAAGCAGTTCAACAAGGTAAAAGCAGTTATAACTCAGTCCGCGCCTTTATCCCAGCAGAAAATGACTCTAAATAACTTTTCAAAACTCACAGTCGGAACTAAATTTCTGGCTCACGGAAAGGAAGCCACCATTCTTTCATCCGAAATGTCATCTTCATCATTCAAAATGAAAATTAATGATGAAATGGTCGATATTACCGCAAAAACATTTGTGGTTCAATATCAATTCACAGAATCTCGCGAAATCCGGTGCGTAGTAAGTCAGCACCCGCTTCCAGATAAATTAGAATTAACTGAATACTCTCTATGAACTATACTACTTTAAAAGGAACAGTCGTTAAAGGGCGGCAAAAAGCCCGCGACACAGGATATCCAACAGCAAATATTCTTTGCCTTGATCTTAAAGAGGTCGCTATTGGCGGATGGGCAGTCATCATTAAAAGGGAATACAGCAAACACTATGGATATGGAATTGCCACGCCTCAAAGTATTTTCGAATGTCATATCGAAGGATTGACAGAAGATATTTATGGGGAAATTCTCGAAATTTCTTTCATTAAACCCCTTGAAATGTCGGGAGATTTGGCGGCAGATATGAAAAAGTATCTGAATCGCAAATGCTCTAACTGTCAATACTGCACTCTTCGACAATATGGATATTCTGCGTGGACCATTATCGGGACTGAATCTATTTGTGCTTTTGATTTAAGGCCAGATTTCGATGATGAATCTTACAATAAAACTCCTGACGATTTATTCGCGGTGAATTGCCCGAAGTATCGAAAAGGAAATCCTATTTTCGAAGGAATGGAAGAATGAAATATAACGATCTGATTCTCAAGCTATTAGAAATGCCGCAACATAAAGAACTACGTCGCGGGCAACATCTAATGAATGAACTTCACCGAATCAATCCAGATTATTATTCAATCATTACAGCAACAGATGATGATCCATTCTATAAGGATGATCGGATTCCCGAATTCTTTGAAAAACTAAAGAAACTCTCAGCCAATGAATATCACGATTAAAAAAGATGTTACTCTGGTTCTACCGGATAAATACAGGAAAGTAAAACTTCCGTGGAAAAAGAAATGGCTTGAAGCACTAAGGTCCGGCAAATATCGCCAGGGGTATTATGATTTGTGCGATAGGGATAATGGCCGACTTAAATATTGCTGTCTTGGAGTTTTGAGTAAAATCCAGGGCAGGCTAATAGAAGCTGAATGCGGATGGGTAGATCATTTTGAAAACTTGGCCGTTTTAAGTGAGGATAATCCTGCTTTTGGGGCTCTTAGTGAGGGAGGAGATTTCCCCGAGGGAGTAAGTGTCCAATTTGGAAATGGCGTTTTTCAGTGCTTGGCTGGACTTAATGATTCTGGACTTTTCTCTTTCAAAGACATCGCGAAAGTTATCGAACTTATTTGGAAAAACTAATGGAATTAAAACCCGGAGTAATCGCCCTCAAAAAGGGATTCTTTCTTCATTTGCCGAAGAATTACCAGAAAGTAAAACTTCCAGGACTCAAAAAGTGGCTTAAAGCTTTAAGGTCCGGCAAATATCGGCAAACAGTAGGAACTTTGTGCGAAACTCGAAATAAAAGGAGACATTTTTGTTGCCTTGGAGTTTTGAGTGAAACTCAGGGCAGACTTATCAAGAAAGACATCTCATGGAGAGACATTGATCAGATGTCAGTATTGTCTCAACATAATCCCCTTTATTCTATTTTTGGAGACACTGGAAAATTCCCAGAAGGAGTGTTTATCGAAGAGGACGGAGACATGATATCAACTAATCTATCATGGTTAAACGATTGCATGGGCTTCTCTTTTAAAGAAATCGCGGACGTTGCTGAATTAATCTGGACAGAATAAAATGGAAATCACACTAAAAAACGGAAAGATTTTAACTCTACCCGAAGATTATCGAAAGACGAAACTTCCATTTTTCGATGAATGGGTCGCCGCTTTGAAATCTGGGGAATATAAGCAAGGAAGAAGGTCTTTATGCTCGGATACTGATGGCGATAAAAAGTATTGCTGTTTAGGAGTTTTGTCTCAAATCCAAGAGAGATTATTGATTGACAAAGATGGTCGATATACAGATATGGGAGCAATGGGAGGATTAAATAGGGATAATCCCTGTTTTTCTCAATTGCAGCATTATGGGACTTTTCCAGGAGCCCGGTGCGATGATTGGGGGAGTTTAGCCTCTATAAATGATAGCCGAGAATTCTCTTTTGAAGATATTGCGGAGGTTATTGAGCACATTTGGGAAAGTTAAAAAAAGATCTTGATATCTTTAAACCGTGTGGTAGAATACTAGAACTTAACCAACACTATTATGGGAGCAGGATGCCACTACACAAACCGGACCACAAAGGAAATTGCTTATTTCTGCCGTATTCCCGAATCTCCCCATGATGATGAGGATGATTTCGAAAATCAATTAAATTTTGACCGGTTTATTGAAGAACTCGGCGGGATTATTTATGAATGCGGATATGTTCAAAATGATGATTATGGCCGTGAATTCAAAAATGGCCTTTTCATTATTGAGCTTGAATGCAAGAATGATGCTGTCATTATTCAAATCAATCCGCGATTTGATGAAGACCCATCTCTTTATGCTCTCGCCGTGGCAAATATTCCCCAGAGTGAAAGAAAAGTAATCCGCGCAATCAATAAGTATTATCCAGTTTGTTATGCGACAAGCGGATATACGGCAAATACAATTGAAAAAGGAGATTTTAAATGAGCACGGGAATAACAAATCATTTTACTGATTTCCAAGCCGCGTATCGTTATTACCGGGTTTATGGATTTGATAGGAAAGACGTTATCCAGAAAGTGGAGGATAATGAAATCGAAATCGGCCCGCCAGAAATTGAACCAGGTCAAAAACTAAGAATTAATCTCAAAGAGCAGCGTTATGAAATCTACGAATAATGCATGAGTCGGAGATTCCAAAATATGATTTGGCTCATGAATTTCGCATTGGGACGTTTCTTGTTTATAGACCTTCTAGCCATTACTATACACTATGAATTCATTTAAAGCTAATCCTTTTACTCTTTGGACAGCAAATAATTATCAGGACGATTGTCCCCATTCTTTTCAAGGGGCTTGTGAAAGACTTCAAACATTTGGTTTGCGCTCCTTTAGTCGGTTTTATGGAAATTCTTGGGGGTTTTCTACTGGAATGGACATTTTAATTGATGAATACACGATAGTCACGATTATCCCATTTCAATTAGAAGACGATCCAGAGGAAATAGGTTTCTCTATTGAAACTACTAAAAAGATTCCAGAAGATTCCTTAAAACGATGCATTCTTTCTAATGAAGCTTTTCTCCAAGATCAGCGGGAAGCTTTTGGTAATCGTTTTCTTATCAAGAGCATCTCGATGAAAATAAGCACCTTTGAATGCATTGATCATAAAATTAGGCAGGCGAATTGGAAGAAATATGCGGCTTTCCTCGGATACTTAATCTCATAAAATATCTCTCTATATGGTTACTTTAAAAACTCTCGCCGCCGCCTCCGCTCAAGAGGTTTATGATCAAATCGTGAACCATTTGAGAAAACAGGGGGAAAAGTCATTTGAGGATGAAATTTGTCAATATCGGACTTCGACTGGACTTAAGTGCGCCGCAGGATGCTTAATTGCAGATGATGAATACTCATTTGAATTTGAGGGGTGCATTTGGACTGATTTGATTAATCAGATGAATATCGAGGGTAATCATCATGCTTTGATTTCAGAATTGCAACTCGTTCATGATTCTATTTCAGTTGGAAACTGGGAAGAAAACTTTGTCCGCATTGCTCACGAATTCAATTTAACTTACACCCAGCTTTAATTTATGAAAGTAGAACCACTAGAAGAACAAAAGATTGAGGAGCCAACGATTCCTCTTAGAAGCGTCCAACCTGGCCAGCCTATCCGGTTTGCCCATGATTCCCTTGAAGAATGTTTCAAGAATGATCTTTTTTGGATGAGGATGGATTGCCCAGAATCGAAAGATCGGGTGCGCCTGGTCAATTTTAAAGATGGGAAGCAAATCGAAAGAGATGGCGATCATCGTTGCGTCCCTCTTGTTGCAATTCTCAAAATCAAATACTAAATTTGATTCAAAAAAATCTTAAAAATACCATTTGAGATCTTTAAAGGCTGTGCTACTATATAAACACAGCGAAGACGCTTTCTCTAAGTCAGGCCGGAATGACTGCGAGACATTACAAATCCGGCACAAGAAAAAACCAAGATAATGCAAAATAAGATCATCGCCATGCCATATGAAACTCAAGCGGAAGTCACCGCTTATCATAAACTGGTGAAGAATAAAGCGGCACTTACTCAATTCTTGAATGAGAATGGGGTGATTGGCTGGCCGCAGGTCGGTTCCGACAAAGATAATAAGGGCAATGCCATTAAAGTCTTTTACTGCAAGGTTCGGGTGGAAGAAGCCTAATCTTGCCAGAATAAAATAACTCTTATGCCATAAATAAGGCAAGGAAAGGAGGCAAATATGAAGTAATTCATCTTTATTTCTTCAATTGTTTGTATTGAAATCTTGGGCGGGCGTTATTGGTGAGAGAATTAAATCCAAGGTTTAGGGGTCGCCGTCAGTGGTTTGGCGGCGACCCTTTTTCTTTTAAATCTTCAAAAAAAATCCCAAATGAATAATTTTCGTCCCGCTTTAATCTTTAAAAAAACTCGGAAAGTCAGCTTTCTATTTGATTCTGATACCCGTGAACGGTGCCAAAATTTGTGCGAATCATTCCGGGGAACGTATCAGCCTAAAGTCTTTTGCTCTGTGGTCCCCGAAAATACCAAGGTCGGAGACATTATCCATCTTTAAATGAAAATTTGTCGCGCCGTTCGCATTAATCGCAGCACAAAGTCAATAATTATTATTGATAATGGCCACGCCTATAAATTTGGGATGCCATTTTTCGCAACCATTTCAAAAAAAACCAAATAGGAAATATGAATCAAATCAAAACAGATATCGACGGAAACTCATTCCGGCCCGCATTTGCTGTTCAGGATATTACTTACAATGGTAAAAAGATTGCAAATAAAGGTGATCTTTTGTGGGTTCGACCCTCAGAGTATTCTCTTTACACTCTTGGCTGGCTTGATGGCAATTTGTCAAGTGATGAATCCGAGGGATTTCCCGCTGAATATGTCGAATTCGTAGAGAATTTGAGCTTTGACGATGAAGTGAAAGCTTTAAAGGAGCAAATTCTTAAGCTTGTTTATGAAACTTTTCACAGTGGCCAAACTGTAGAAATTTCTCGTTTGGAATTTCTTACTCGTAGCCTATTCCCAACAGTGATAATTCGATGAATGTTTTCAAAACAGATCAATGGGGAAACAGATATTCCCCAGTAATTGTAACAGAACCAAATTCAGATTTTCCAATTGGATCATTTGTTTGGGTTTTAAGTTATTTCTTTCACTCGCTCAAGAATGAATATGAATTAGTCAAGGAGACTTACTATTGGGAAAGTTGCCTGTCTAATGGCAAAGGGGGAGCTTGTGCTATTTTAAGAGGCATTTATAGAGATGCCACTAAAGAGGAAACACTTGCCGAAATTTCAAGGGAGATAATGGACAAATTCCAAGGAGTTTACGTCTCATTAGCCCTGGAAGAGAAAGAAAAGAGCCCGCGAGAGATTTTATCAGAGTATTATGAATTAAATCGCCATTGCGATTAGTTTAATATTTCGTTAATAATCCATGTAAGGCGAAAAGTGGCAGATTCTATTCTAAATTCTATAGTATATTCTAAAATAGAATAAGAATACCCCCGCGAATGTCCCCCTATTTTTTCAGTTAATGCCATAATAAAGAAAGGATGAAAGAAATCCCGAATGACTTTCTTTAAAAATGTCACGCCGCGAGCATATCATTTAAACGCTCAGAAATGCCTCTAAAACGCTTCGGGGAATGGGGGAGCCGGTGCCATACTAAAAGAGGATTCTAAGAGCACCTAGAAAGAGGTAGGTGGCAAGAATAAAGGCCCCGCTTTTCTTAGGGAAGGCGTAATAACAAAAGGCGCGGGAGATGGGGTGAGTTTATCGAAAAACGATAAAAGTAGTTCAAATGATCTAGTTCAAATGAGCTAATTGTAAAGCTTTAAGAACCAGGAGTTTAAAGGCTTTAAACCCCGGTTTCTCGGTTCAAAGCGGAAAAGAACTTGAACTAGCTCAATAAGAGGGATCACCTAAGATATAACGTAATAGACTTAGATGCAATAGAATAAATCAAAATAGCCTAGAATCCCCTGAAAGAACCTAAAAGAGCCTAGAAGAACCTAAAATCCCCCTAAAATAGGTCAAAACCCCTTAAATGGGAGTGGAGGATGGTTAAAATCATTACAGCACGAAGCCGATTGATGCGTAATAATGCCCTTTCGATACCCTGTTTTATTACTTTTTATAGGGGGTAAACACAACAAATAGCCCGAAAATGGCCAAAATTGAGCTAATTCACCGCTTTTTGAGCTAGTTTCGTAATAAGGATTGCTAATTCTCTATAGAATCAGATCAAAACCTCTAAAAAAGGGGTCGTTTCCTGGCGAAACATGGCTTTTTCCTGGCAAATTATGGTTTTGCGCAAAAGGCAATAAAATATCCCGACAGGGGAATCGTTAGTTTTTTATATGTTTTTACTAGGGGTAAATACAAAGCGAGTTTTTAGATATTAAGATTTTGCGCAATTTTTAAGATTTTAAAAATAGTGTTTGAAGGCTCAAAGGGGTGTGGTAGTATAGGGACATATGCAAGCAAAAACCAAAACAATTGCCGTTCCGCCCGATAGTTTCTTTAAAGAGGCTGAAAGGGAATACTCAAATGTAAATGAGCGCCTCATTATTGAATTTCTCCAGAATTCAATTGATGCCGGGGCCTCAATCATTAAATTCGTCTTTTCAAACAATCGGCTGATTGCCACTGATAATGGAAAGGGAATGAATCGCGATCAACTTCTAAATGGTATGCTCACCTTTAGCGGTTCCATTAAAGACTCTGGTTCAACTGGTGGATTTGGAGCGGCGAAAAAGATTCTTCTCTTCTCCCATAAATCTTACAGGATTAAAACCCGGCAGTTTAATGTCTTCGGGGAAGTTATCAACTATGACATTACTGAGGAGACTGACATTGATAATTGTCTCCTGGGGACTGAGATTGAAATTGAATTCGCGGAATTCTGGCCAGGGTATGATAATCTCGAAAACATCCTAAAGGAGCATGTCCAGAATATCATTTCTCAGTCTTCAATCGTCCCCCGGATTTATTGGAATGGGGAAGAAATTAAATCCCTTCCAATGCCCGCAATTGAATTGGATGAACAAACGGCAATTATTCGTAAGGCCCCGAATCTCGGCATCATCGTAAGGTTTAATGGCCTTTATATGTTTAAGTATGGGTCAACTAAACACTCTTATTTCTACGATTGTAAGGGACATTCACGGGATGCATTAAATCAAAATCGGGAAGGTTTCCGGTCGGGCAATTATCGGGAGGCTTATAACAGCTTCACTAATACCCTGGCGAATAATAATCAAAGCGGAATTAGCGCGGAAGCCGATTACCAGAAAAAGAAAGACACCCAGAGGATAATTGAGGGAATTACTTTCATTTCCGATAATCTGCCATATAAACTGTCTAAACGGCAAAAGAGTATTTATGCTCTATGCCAGACGGTGTGCGAAATGATGGGATGGGTGTTGCCTAAATCTCATTTCGGATTTTATGTCAATCCTAATGTCAGGGGATTAGGGAGTCCCACCGCAATCTTTATTAATCCAGAGTATTTCATGGGAGATGACTGGGAATTGGATTGCGTGGAAACCTTCATTCATGAATGGTGCCACTATAAAGGATACAACCATGACGAATCCTTTATTAATTACTTCGGCAGACTGTGGGTTAAATTCATGAAACAATACTCCGGGATTAATCCTCTTAAAGCAAGGGCGCGGATTATCGAAAAGAGAGAATTCCCTAATTATTAAAGGCCCCTGCTTTTTTAATTCAAACCGTAATACTAAAGGTTTAAGCCGTCCCTTAAATGGGGCGGCTTTTTTCGTTTTTATAACAATTTTTCTATGCCTATATTATTCTATTTCATGAGTATAACATTAAGAAATTCGATTAGGCTAACATTAAGAAAAACTGCCATTATATATGATCTATATAGGCAACAACAACAACTACTCGCCACGCCAGGAAAACGGGTCGAAAAGTATTTCCGAAATTTCTCCTTGACTTTCTCCCATTTCTCAATTATGAGAATACTGTCCCAGCGAGATGCGAGGACTCAACAACAACAACTAAAATAAGATACGAATATGTTCATTGCTACAAAATACCACGAAGCTATTAAAAGTTTCATCCTTGAAACACCTAACCATCTCATTATTGAGGCGGGTCCGGGAAGCGGCAAAACTGCCACGGTCAAGAATGTGATCATTCCCACTCTCCTAACCATTCTGTCAACAGGGGGATGCCTTGCATTCAATGGCAAAAATGCCGGAGAACTCAAACAGGCAATAACAAATCCCTTTGTGGAATGCTCTACCGTCCATTCCGCTTTGCTTAAGTGCCTGAAAAAGACTGTCCCTTCCCTGCGCGTGGAAGTAGAAAAGGAGGCTGGAAAGGATTTTCGCGGGGTTTATCGCAAGGCGACCATTGGGAAATGCCAGGCCCTAGCAAATGCCATGTTCCCTGATGCATCTGCCAGTGAACGGAGCGCCGCCTGCCGTCTTGTCTCCCTAGCCAAAAATAACGCAATCGGTCTGCCAGGTTATCCGGCAATCGCTGACCGTGCGGCATGGCAGGAAATTTCAGAGCGGCACAGCATCAACAACAACAACCATGAATCTTCGGACTACGACATCATTGAGATGGGCATGGAGATCATGAAAGAGTCCGTTGCTAACAAATGGGCGGCAGATCATGATGATATGATTTACATGGTGCTCTACCTAACGGGTTTCCTCCCTAACTGGGATTTCCTTGTCTATGATGAGGGCCAGGATGCGACTCCCCTTCAAGCGGAATTCCTATCAAGAATGGCAAAGCGAGGATGCCGGGTCATTGTCGTGGGGGATGGACATCAAAGCATTAACATGTTCGCGGGAGCCATGCAAGAATCCCTAACTGTTGTGGCCGAAATGATAGGGGCTAAGAAACTTCCCTTACCAGTGTCATACCGTTGCAGCAAGGCGGCGGCGATCCTAGCAAATGGGGTTTTCCCTGGAAGCGTCATCCCAGGCCCTAACGCCAAGGAGGGAACAACAACAACTATGGACTGGACTGAGTTCCTCGGCGTCATGGAAGGGGCGGACATTGAAACTGGCGTCCTGTCCCGTGTCCACCGCTATCTACTCCCCCTTGCCCTTGATATGATCCGGAATGGAAGGGAATTCCGTTATAAGGGAATCATTGACACGGTGACGAAAATGGAGCGTATGCTCTACCATAACGCGAAGGCATCCGGAAACTTGTCAGACATCCGGCGCTCCCTAACTGAATACCAGAATAACCTGGAGGACAGATATATTGCTAGTGGAAAACCCACTCCGAAATGGGTAGTCCAGGCCGGGGAAATCACTGACTGTCTCTGTATCTTGCTAGTGGCAGTTGAGAAGAATGGCGGGGACATGCAACAGGTAAAGCATTACCTAACCAAACTGAGTGAGGCTGAAAAGTGCTTCCGTGGTCCTACCCTGTCAAGTATCCATGCCGCGAAAGGACTTGAATGGCCTAACGTTTACATAATCGGCGCGATGCGTTCTACCCTAGCAACTACGGAAAGTGAACTCTACGCGGAGCAATGCGCGGAATTTGTAGCGGTGACACGTTCATCTGAAAACATCATCCTAGTCAACTCCCCCGAGTAACAACAACAACTAATGCGCCTCCAGAAATGGGGGCGCATTTTTCGTTTGAATTTTTTTTTATTTTTTCGCTTGCATTGTTTTAAAGCTGTGGTAAATTGAATCAGGGAACTAATTCCCGAACGGAAAGCCCTCCGAAACCAAAGGGCACCTAACTGAACTAAAAATATGGAAAACATCGCTCCTGAAAACATCATCGAACTCATCACTGACAAGAATTACTCTGGCTTCAAAACCGGCCCGCTCGGTCACGCCGTCAACGCGGAGGGGAAAATCGCCCATCACAAGGGCATCCCGCTCCTCCACTATGATGCGCCCACCCTGGAAACCGTTGGGAAGCCTAACTATCCTTATCTCAGCAAGTCCGGGGAAGTCAAATTCCTCTCCGCCACTGGCAAGCGGTTGGGCGCGGGAGCCGGTCCCCGGACTGGGAAAAGCACTGTCCCCCTCAAGGTGCTGTTCGATAGCACTGTCAACAACAACAACTTCCAGTCCGTCCCGGAAGGGGCCACGGATGCCGAAAAGCAGACCATCCGGAAAGCGAATGCCGCTCTGCTGCTCCGCTTCACCTTGGGAGCGGTGCCTGTCAAAATCGGCGGGAGCCCGGCGACTGAGCGCCAGGAAAAGATGACCACGGATGAAATGAAGGCGGCAGCGAAGGCGGCGGGAATCAAGCTGAATGACCTGGATGCCCTGATGTCCTTCATGAGTAATCCCGCGAATATCCACAAGACTGTGGAGATCCCGGAAGTCAAGCCCCAGGAAACTTCCCTCGCTTCCCTCCATGCGGAGAATCCGGAAGCGGCATGGGATGCGGAACCGGCTGCGATTACTGCGGCGCTGATTGAACTCGGGGGGCGCGTGCGCGATGCGATCCGCCTGGTGCGCGATGACAAAGCGGAGGACTAGCAAATCCTAACGGGGGAGTCTCGAAAGAGGCTCCCCCCTTCCACTCTAACCAATAACAACAACAACAACATGATCTTCTCTCGTCAAGCCCGTAAGGCGATGCTCTCCATGCATCGCAAAATTCAGCGCCGTCAACGTGCCGCTGACAATTACGTCCAGGCCGAAGGACTGAAAAGCCGTAAGGAACTTACTAGCGGCGTCCAGTGGATGATCGGTGCCAGGACCATCACGGGCATCCGGGGACAGTAACAACAACAACTAAGCCACACCTTCGCGGGTGTGGCTTTTTTTTTGTTTGAAAAATTATTTTATTTTTTCGGTTGCATTATTTCCAGGGTGTGGTAAGTTAAGGCGGGAGCCGGGCGGGCCGTGTGGACTAGAGGGTTTTGTTTTGGCTCTTCGGGGCTTTGTTTCTCTCTTAAACCGCCCCGCTCCCAAACTCAAACATACCTAACCACTATGACACCTATCATTGAAATCGTATCTGTTAAAACCGCGAAAGATCGCCTTGCCGCGATTGAAACGGAACTTGATGCCCTCACAAAAAAGGCACAACAACAACAGGAGGAACGTTGGGCTACTTTCCAACGGGAATTCGACACCCTAACCACTCACATCTCAGTCTGATGCATTTCTCCGCCTTTCTCCATCTCGGGAAAACAATCTATCTCAAGACGTTCTCCGCCCCATCACTGAAATTTAATGATGCTCTCGACATCACCGGGCTTTACAAATACCAAACCGGTCACTCCCTAACTCAATTCATTCCAGATGCAAATCCAAACTATCTGCTTTATCCTGTCAGCGATATGCCTTGCCGTTCCGTTTATCGCGCCGCTCTTTCGCCGCAAGCCGAAAAGAATCCAAGTCGGTCGCATTGCGGTCAAACTCACAAGGCTCTAATCGCCCTAACCATTTCTCCTGTGGTTAGGTAGAAAACCCTCCGTCGGCCGCATGCGCGAAGAACAGCATGCAGCCGGCCTCCACGTTGGCGCCGG
>OFRC01000262.1_pt1 | contig 14896 bp, 20 predicted proteins | sample 1543051 | NCBI WGS metagenome assembly OFRC01 (sample SAMN07774231, study PRJEB24372) | wastewater metagenome
TGCTGGCGGTCTTCGCGCGATTTGCGCCGAACTGTATTTTTGTCGGCGTTGGCATGGTCCCGCCCGTGTCCGGCGAAGGCGCGACACCATTCAGCGCCATGTGGAACGCGCCATCGCGGAAACTGATTGCCGCCTTGTTCTTGTAGAACGGCGTAATCACCGCAGCAGACGTGAGCAACGCCTGCTGCACACCGCCATCATCAACCCGGAACGCCACATTGCCGCTGCCGTTCGTATAAAGCTGGATACGCTCGTCGGACGTGTCATTGTGGATGTCCAGTAGGTATTTGCTGGCGACGCTCGCCCCGGCGACAAATTCAACCACGAACGTGCCTTCTGCCGGGTTCCATTGTGGCAGGTTAGACAACAGCAGCGACACGTCATCAGCCGCGCGGGACGCAGTGAGCGCATCTGTTGCTATGTAACTGGTCAGACCATCAGCTTCTAGCTGAGCCCGCATTATATCAACCGCATCGCCTGATGTTGCGAGACTGGCGTCCAGCCTACCAGTTGTTGATGTTGGAGTCGCAGTCGCAAAAACTCTTGACCATTCACTAGATACAGAAACTGGGAGTAGTGTCAGATCGCCGACCCGGAAGGATACTTGGCCGACCCCTGTTCGACGTTTCATATAAAATGACCCGAACAATGGAACGCCAATGGTTACACTGTTCGATCCTTGCAGGTGAGAGGTTGCCGCAGTTGCTGTTTTTGTGAACGCAGAAGTGCCGCCCTCTCCATCATCAACATTTGGCGTAATAGTGGCATTAACTTTGGTCCACAACGCACCTTCAAAAGCGTTTGAATATTTGATCAGGTTAGTAGCCGCCTTCTCAATCAGCCAGCCAGCACCGTTAGGATTGGAATAATCATAGCGCAGGGTATTGGCGGGCGAGACGTGCAGCCTGCCCGCCGCGTCGATATAGGTTCCTGTCGCGCCTGCGCGCACCACGGACAGCGCTGGATAGCGGAGCAAATCAATCCCTGACGCGCTATACAAGCCGCCGTTGCTGAACCCGCTGCTGAACCCACTGGAGAATCCAGATTGACCAATGCCCACGCTGCGGCGACGATTAGACATCATCGTTTGTCTTCACCCAGGCATAAAGAGCCGACGGCGTTCCGCCCGAAACTTCAGCCCGTATATCACCCGGCGGGCATTCAAACCCAGCCATGCCGGCGTCCGTGAAAGCCAGATTGACAGGATCAACATCGATCCATGTGTCTTCAGGGCTCTTGTATTGCAGAGAAACAGTTGCCCCGTTGAGTGTTCCTTCGACAATGAAAGTCCCGCGCCAACCGTTCCATGGCTCTGCGTTGCCAGTTTCGCTTGCATTGTCCAATAATGTCCGGGTTATGATTTGCATGGCAGACCATCCTTAAAATACATCATCAATGATGACTACGCCTTGTAAACGGTTTCAATTCGAACCATCTGAACCCCAACAGTGTCACCAGCATCCGCAAGTAAAGCCGAAATCGTTAGAGACTGATCTTGGGTCATATCAAGAGCGCCGGTCTGCACAGAACCGCTCGTCGTAGTGAATCCACCAATCTGGAGATAGTTCTGAGCATCGTTTGCGCCGTCGGCCGCAACCCACAATTCCAATTTTGTTGAAATAGCACTTGCCAAACTGGCAGCCACAAGAAGATTGCCGCCAAGTTTTGGGCGTATTGTTTTTACATTGGCATTTGACGCGCCAGCAAAACCGACGAATTCAATCTTGATGTACCCGTTAGGCCCAATGCTTCCGCCAGGGATTGTATATGTCTTAATGACCATTTCATTAGTGTCACCAGTATGCGACGCAAGAACAGCATCCGATGCAATCAGCCGCGGAACACCAAGCAGCCACAACCGCGCCAGAAGCGCCGCATCGTCGGCTTCCGCATCATAAAGCTCTGTGAAATTGGCGTTGATCTTGTCAGCGGCCGTCTTCCATCCATCGCCGCGTTCGGAACTGTCCGAAACACCGGGGAGTGCGCCATGGTGAGCCGACTGCGGCACATTGATTGTTTGTTGTGTCATGTCATACGTCCTCGAATGAGAAGCTATTCAACCGTTCCGCCTCGCGGTCCTCAGCGATCGACGGAGCCGTGATATCCATGTCGTAGATGCGCGAGAGTGCGTCCACCGCGTCATCATGTGGTGCGAACGGGAAGAACAACATTTCCTCGATCAGCGCCCGCGTCACATCATAAGGCTTTCTATCCTCATCAATGCGACGGATTGGCTTGGCGACCATGTGGCCCTGCCCGGACTGGACAAGCCGCGCCATCTGCCCCGTGTATTTCTCCAATGGTCTGGTTTCGACGTGGCTTTTCTCCACATCAACGCTCCAAAGGCTCTGGGCTCCCGCCTCATGCACAATCGCCGGAAGATAAAACCGCCCCAACCGGAAATCAGGCTCAAGTCGTTCAACGCGATCCCGCTTGGAATGCCCGCCAGATTGCGGCCAGGCCAGTTCTATGATTTCAAACGCATACTTTTCAGACTGCATGCGCTCTTTGAAATATTCGTCATCTGTCTGTTGGCCGTATCGCTCCCAGCCAACGCGCACCATCTTGACGCCTTTAACCTTCATCCACTTCTGGTGCAGCATCTTCAGCGCCGCCCAGCGCTCGCTCATCGTCATGCGATGGCAGAAGCCATCCAGAAGGAACTTGTTCAGGTTCTGATCGACGCCGACAACCATGATTGCGGTTCGGTCAGAACGTGCGGTGCGCCCCTTTGATGGATCGCCCATGATATAGACGTTCATCACACTCGGGCGAATGTCGTATTGCCTGAGCCATTCAGCGCGGAACACGTTTTCGTTGCCGGCCATCGGGTTTTGCAGCATCTGCGCCGAGACCACGGTACGCTGGCTTCGCTTCTTTTCCTCCCAGCGTTTCTTGCTGATAAACACTGGCTCGCCGTCCAGCTTTCCATTGTCCGTTGCCGGATACAGGCGAGGCGTCAGGATTTTTCTCTCCAGAATAATCCCGTAGGTGTCGCCAAAGTGATAGCGCGTGCCAACGTGCCACTTGCGCACGTCGCCGGCGCCGAGATTGTCGGAGAGCTCCCATGCTTCCGTCGCCTTCTTGATCATCTCAGGACTGGTGACAGTCTTTTCCGTCACCACGTCATCATAGACCATCAGGCCAAAGTGGCGGCCAGTCGGCATTCCATCGACGAGGCCCCATGCCTCGACTGTTCCCTCTTTCGGATTTGAAGCCCTTCGCAGCACCAGACCTGATTGCAGCGACCAGCGCGGCGCATCCACGCGCGGCTTGTCCCAAACGACATCGCTGAATGTCTCGCGCAAACGCTCATTGCGCTCAAACTCGTTCATGATCTGGCGCAAAAAGTCATGCGCGATGCTCTTGGTGTGCGAGAATATACACACAGTCAGTTCAGGATCCGTGCAAACCTCCTGGATGACACCGGCGAAAGTGATGAGGGAACTTTTATAATGTTCTCTCGCCCATAGGTCGAGATAGCCATCTGGATCAATTTCGACCTCGCGGCAGCGGTAATACAGCCACGGGTGAACCACATCGACGCGGCCCAGAATGTCCATGAGCAGGTAAAAGCGATCATTGCAAGCCAGCAGTGCCCGGTCCTTCGGCCGCGTCAGCGTCGGCGCGATCCGCTTGTAAAACTCGCAGGCGGTGTAGAAATCCATCGCGTGCAATGACGGAATCGCCTTGGCGAGAGCATCGTTATGCACGTCCCGGTATCGCGTCCCTTTCAGCGCAACCGTTGCAGATGACATTTCAGGCGCTCTTTGCGCCACTCCACGCATTCAATGCGCGAAGCATTGGGCTTGATTCAATCACCTGGCCTGTATTTCCGCCAGCCATTGGGTTGATGACACGGGCATTGTCGCCCCGTTGCTCGATGATTTTCGCCGCGGACTCCTGCACAGACGCCGCAGCAGCCGCCATCTGGCCCATGGCGCCGGCCAAAGCCATGATATCCGTCGCCTTGTTCACCTGAATTCCCTCAAGGCTGGTGACGATCTTCGCGCCAATCGCGTCCGCAGTCGCCAACAAGCCCTTGAACGTGGTCTGAACATGGTCCATTTCACATTCGCGCAACGTCAAGCCAGCGTCCGCGATCAATTGAGAATAGGCCGAGAGCATGCCAGGCACGTCCTGCGGCTCGCTGACCTCACGCTCAACCCCGGTTTCAGCGCGCCACGCTTTCAGCCACATGTTGATCTTGCGGCGGCTCAGGCCCGAATAACCCTCGGTCTCCAGCAGCCCCAGCAGGTTTGGCGCGGTGATCGATCGATCGTCGGCCCAGATTTCCTTACCCCGCTCGCTTGCCCCAATCTTGCGGCGTTGCGGCGTAAAAGCATCATCCATCAGATCAGCGCAAACAGGCTGGAGAGCATTGCGCCAAGGCCGGAAGCAGCACCTGCCCCTGCGCCAGCAGCACCAGCAGCCGGGCCCGCCGCCGAAAGCAAGGACGGTGCAGCAGAAGCCGCAGCACCACCTCCACCTGCGCCGCCGGTAATACTGCCAAGCAAATTGCCCAACATACCATTGCCGGCGCCCGGAGTTGGAATCATGCCCTGCGGGCCAAGCGCACCCTGCAATCCACCATCACCAAACAGCATGCGGCCCAGAAATGGCGTGTTCTGACCATTGCCGCCAGAACGCGGCATTTGCGGCATGCCCTGCGGTTTGCCCATCTGGGGCGTGGCTGGCACGCTGCTGTTCCCGCCTGGAGCAACGGACCCCGGCACGGATTGCGCAGAAGGTATCGACGCCGATGATGGCGTGGCCTGCCCGGCAGCAGATCCCATGCCGCCGCCCATTGGATTGTTCCAGAAGTCTTGCGCCGATGCCCAGCCCATGTGCTGCTTCCCTGTGCTGCGCCCCTCTGGAGCGAAGAATGTATGTCCGCCGATCTTGATGCCCTGCTGGCCTCGAGACCATGACGGCGCATTGCGCCCAAGCTGCGCCTGCGCAACCGGTGCATAGAAATGTGTCGAGCCCTTCGTCGGGTCTTGCGACTGTCCGCCGAACACCTGGTCAACGATCTGTGCCGCTGACTGATAGCGCCGGTCCTCGGGTGAATACGACATCAGCCGCCCGGCACTGCTATCCCATGGCTCGAACTGTTTGGGCGCCAGCACGACCTCTGTGCCAGTCTTGCCCCAACGCCCCGTGGCCATCCGGTTTCGGATCACATGAGCGACGGCAGCCTGCCCGGTTGGCCCCTGATTGGCGGCCTCACCAAGCACTGTGCGGATGATCATGTCTCGCGATGTTGGGTCCAAATCGCTCATGAAAACACCCTATTTCAACCGCCGGTAGTATAAACCCGTGATTTTTGGCATTTTTAGCCATTGTGCCGAAAGATATTCAACCAGCGGTAGGCAAAACATGGCCAAGCCGCTCTATGGCCTCCCGCACCAATGGATAAACACGCTGCTGCCCGCTCATCCTGCGCGTATTGCGATAATAGACTGCATGACACCATGTTTTTACCGCATCTGCATGAACCTGGCCCAGATTATCAACCTGCTGCCAAAGTGCTGCATCTGCTGGCATTTGAGACTTATGCCTTGTGCGGCGGTAACTTGCGAGGAGCATGCCTCGGATATATCGCGCGCGTGCGGGTGAAAGCGATGATTGTAGTGGGGAATGTGTGGCGGCTGGCGCCGGCGATTGGACTTGAACCAATATCTCCGTGGTCAAAGCACGGGATCCTTACCATTGAACGACACCGGCATGATTACCGTTGTCGCTGCTGGATTGTGGGGTGGTGTTCCTTGGCCAATTGGGGAACTTCCTTGAGACTTGGAGCCCTAGCCCGGACTTGAACCGGGAACCTACGGTTTACAAAACCGTTGCTCTACCCATTGAGCTACACGGGCAAGTGAAACTGGGCTCCCCATTTGGTCCCCTGACAGGGCCTGAGTGTCAGCATCAGGCGGGAAGCCCATGAACATTTCACATTTCACATTGCCCGAGATAGGGGCATTCACAGCCGGCCTTTGCTTTAACGTCGAACTGTACACCGGCTTCCCGACTGCAGAAGGCGCAAATCGCCCTCTACAGTTTCGTAGTGTGCCACAATTCTCACGTTTGTCAAATCAACAACTTAGAGCTTCGCGGGTTTTGCCTGAAATGCGCCAAAAAAAGAAGAACCCGGCGGCTCTCGCGAAGCTCACCGGGCTCAAAGCAAATCAGCCCGATCTGCATATTGAGATCAATACCACAAACCCGATTTTTGATAAAGATGAAACTTCTTAATTTACCGGAAATCTCCGGCTCGGTAATTTGTATATTAAATCAGTTGACAAATGAATATACAAAAGTAAAATAGATTTACCGCAATGAAGCAGCAACCCAGAGACACATGAGATGGCCAAAGCAATCAAGACGAGAGGAAACACTCGCAGCAAGTTCAGACATGGCAGCCCGATCTCACATCAAACAGAAGATCGCCAACTGCGCCAACTCCCCCCGGAAGTGCGCCGTTACATCCAATATGACTGCCCCATCAATCTCAAGCTGACGAGAATATTGAAGGTGGCGAACAGCTACACACCCTCAATATTAATCGCTCTAATCCGCGCTCAAATCGCCGCAGATACAGCAGCAATTTACGGCAAGGACCACCCGCAAGCAGCAGTCTGAACAGGAGTGAAGACCATGAACGTATACGAAGCAAAACAGGAAGCCCGCCGCGAACGTCTGGAAGCCGCTGCGGAGAGAGCGCAGGAACGCGCTAGTGCCGCATTCAAGCGCGCAGATTTGCGCGAAGAAGTAAGCGGCATCCCCCTTGGCCAACCCGTGCTTGTCGGCCATCACAGCGAAGGCAGACACCGTGCCGCAATCAAGCGAGCTGACAACGCAATGCGCAAGGGCATTGACGAAAGCAAGCGGGCTGCGGAACTGGCAGGGCGGGCTTCAAGCGTCGGAACTGGCGGGATCAGCAGCGACGACCCGGACGCCATCGAAAAGCTGAAAGGTGAGCTTGCGACCTGCGAGAAGCGACAGTCTGACATGAAAGAGCACAACGCCAAGTGGAAGGCAAAGGGCAACAAAGTCGGGCGGCAAGCAGATGGTACATGGGTGGACCCGCCATACCCGGCTTTTTGCCTCACAAACAACAGCGCTAACGCACGCCGCATCAAATTGCGCATTGCGCACCTTGAGAAAGCCGCGACCCGCGAACATAAGGAAGTGGACAGGCCAAACGGTGTCAAGCTGGTGCAGAACGTCGAGGAAAATCGCTTGCAGATTATTTTCCCCGGCAAGCCGGATGAGGCCACGCGCGCCAAGCTCAAAAGTTATGGGTTTCGCTGGTCTCCGCTGACCGGGGCGTGGCAGCGCCATTTGAGCAACGCGGCCATATGGGCCGCCGATCAATGCTTGAAGCAACAGAAGTGAAGACCATGATCGCGATAGACGTATTCAACCCCGAAAACCGCATCGAAAACCCGGCAATCATGGCTATTCGATACGGAGACGACACACCGATATATTCCGCCGTTCATCAATCAGATGTAGCCGCCATCATCCAGAATGCGCCAAATTTTGGCGGCATTGCAGAACTGATCGAGGCTACACCTGAAAACCTCAAGGGTAAGTGGATCGGCATTCAGGTAGCCGTCTCTCATGGCACTGAAGCGCTTGGCCATGCCCGCATTGAATGGGAGGCTTGAGTGACAACACAGACCACGACACCAGCCCGCGCCATGTTGAAATGGCGCAAGCTCATGGGCGTCAACAAAGCCGATGCCGCCCGGCTGCTGGGCACAACGCCCCAGAATATCGGCGCCATTGAATCATTCCGCACGACCAAACTGAGCGGAACCATGGAATTGCTCATGGAGCGCCTTGCCGAGGATCGTCGCGCTGAATTGCAAACTGGCGAATCCGGTTCTCGATAGTCACGAACAGCTTGTCACCCTCCCGCCGGATTCTGTCTGGCGGGAGTTTGTCAAGCGCCCATAGCTTCGCCAGTTCATCCAGCCCGGCAACCGCATCAGAAAATGACGGTATTGATCCGGAGCCCTGCACCAGCGCCTTGCATGACGCCCCGCGATCTGCGCACCGCTGCGCCAGAGCCCCCTCACATTCCATCATGCGGTTGGTGATTGCCTTGGCTTCCTCGGACGATATCCCGGCGCTCAGGCTTTTTCCCCCGGCCTTGTTCACGTCCTGCGCGGCTACAGAGCGCCGAACACCCAGCACCTGAACGTCGTATTCCTCCAGCCGCTGCGCCAGCCTGCAGCCAGCTTCAAACTGCGCTGGCGTGATCGCCAGAGGCGATTGCAGGATCATCATCTTCCCCATGAGCGTGCCCAAACGTGGATCCCGGATCAAATGGCTCATGATGTCGCGCAGCCGCGCCCATCGCGCTACGGAACGGGCGTCGTCTCTCACAACCTCGTCCCTGACCTTCTTCGCCTGGTAGTGATTGATCCGGCCCGACGCATCGCGTGGCTGGTTTTCCTTGCGTTGCGGCCCGCGTTTTCCCATCTCAATCCTCACCATTCACGACGCGGCATGCGCGCGGCAATCTGCCAGTAATACGAATCGAACCAGCAATCTCCGCAGCAATGGAACCGAGACTGCGCCATTTACCACAATCCTCTTGGACAGTCTCGCGTGAAGGTGTTGGCGACTTCTTTTGGGCAATTTCCCGCCTTTCGACGACAACGCGCATCCGCGCGCCACCTTTGCCGGCGATCATCTGGCTTTGTATCGAATGCCTGCGGCTCATCCAGCGGCCTTTCTCATCAGCAGTTCACGGGGAACAAGGCACCCCGGTTCGCCCGGCTTCGGCCCATTGGAAGGCGACCATGAGCCGTGATCCGTCCACATTCTCATGATTGCCGGCCAATCGCGCGAGACCCCCGGGCCAATCGCAGCAAACTCTGGCGGCACCACGAGATTGTTCCGTTCAGCATATCTCTGCACCCAGGTTCGCCATGTAGCCGCCCATCCCGGCCGTTTCTCCTTCCGTTCGGTCCAATAATTCAGGAACTTTGCCGCCTCTGAATTGATGGCGCCAGCCGACAGTCCCATGCGTTGCGCAACTGCAATATCTCCCGGCTCTGGCTTCCAGTCCCCAGGGATTTCAAATTTGTCACCTGGATTGCGCTTTTTTCTCCCGTGCTTGTCGGCGTCCATCAGCTCGCGCACGCGGGCCGCGATCTTGGATATTTGAACGGGATCGCCTTGCAGGAAATGGGCGATCTTCTCATCGGAGCGGTTCTTGGCAACCAGAGCGGCGACGGCCACCACTGGCGAAATCGCTTTCAGCCCAATTTCATGCTGGATCGTGTATAGGCGGGCGTCATCCGGGCTCATGGATTTTTCCTCCGTTCTTCAATGAACTGCCGTGCAGTCTGGCCTCGCCAGATCAGTGAATCCAGCAGATTTGGCTTTCGGTCATATCGAACTGGCGTGCTGCCCGGCGGGCGGAACCCCGTCAGCAGAAACCATGCGGTTGAGCATGTCGATCGCTCCTGTCCGTCAAAATAGATTGGCAGGCCCGGGCCAACCGGAAATATCCCAAGCGGGATAGTCCCGATCTTCGGGCGAATGATCTTGTGCCCTTCAATTCGCAAAAAACACCGGACTCTTAGGTCTCCCCATCGTTCAAAACGCTCCCGCACCGCGGGCTGGACCGGCATGAATCGCGGGCTCGAAACGTCTCTGCGATACTGCGCGAGAGCTTTCTTTTTCTCGTATTCAATCCGCTTCATCGCCACTTCATCATTGAGGACTTCAGCCTTATACCGCCGGATGAAGCTGGAAACCGTGCAATGGTCACGATGGCCATAAAAGGTCGCGATCTCGGATAGAGACATGCCGAGTTCATTGCTCAGGCAATAGCAGAACTCGGCGCGGGCCATTGCGATAGGCTTGGGCAACATGCCGCGTCGCAGGACGTCATCCGGATTGCAGCCGTTCCGTTTGGCAATATCAACCTTGATGGCCTCGATGCGCGCCCGCTGAATGGCGTGCGGCGATGGCGAAACCAATCGAATGGTACTTGTTGCAGTTTGCATGCTCATGCGATCTCCATATCAAATTTAGTCGCCTCATCACCCCATGTAATCCATCCAGGACGTGACTGGCGCGCGAACATTTCCAACCGCGGGCCGGGACAATATTGTTCGACGCGATCATAGAATACGTCGGGCTTCTGAGAATGATTGCGCAGCGGCGCAATGATCACTTCCTCGACGCTCTTGCTCGTGCGCTTTGGCTTTCCACGCCGGAACAGCAGCACGTCCTCGACGTTCTTGCGCGTGGTATAGCCCATGCCTTTATGAAAACTGTCCTTGGCCAGAAAGATCGGATCACCGCCTCGGGCAAAACGGCGATGCGTTTTCAACCAAACAAACGCCCGCCCGGAATATTTAAACCCCCATGCCCGTGCGATCTCTTGCGGTGTGAGGGTTTTCTTCGATCCTGGCTGGCGATACAGCTTTGGTGATGTCACCCACAAAAACAGCCAGCAGTCAGGCGCCGCGATGTTCCGCACTGGCAGGTCAGCGATCTCATAATCCGTCATCCGGCCATAGTGCTGCGGGCGGCCTTTCTTGCCGGCCGCAAAATCCGTCGCCGGGTCAGCGACAATGCAGGCGAACCCACCGGGGGCAGTCGGGAGCGGGATCATGGTGCTTCCTCCAATAAAGGAAGCCTGTCACCTTCAATGCGGCGGCGCGCGATCTCGACGTATTCGGGGTTGAGTTCGATAAGGGTTGCATTGAAGCCTTCCGCCTGCGCCGCTAGGCCTGTTGTGCCACTGCCTGCGAAGGGGTCAAGAACGCGCCCGCCCGGCGGCGTGACAAGGCGGCACAGCCAGCGCATGAGGGCAACGGGCTTGACTGTCGGGTGGTTGTTTTGCGCCGACTTTTTCGTGCCTTTTGATTGAAAGCTACCGGGGTTTTGCGTCCCAGAACTCCATAGCATCGGCTTCTCGTCGGCATCGCCCATGTTAGCGTTGCGCTCGGAGCGGCTTGCTTTGGCGCAATAGAAGAAACGAGCGGCAGAGCCAGCGTCGTTTCGCGCGGCCGCAGGAACGCACCCGGAGTATTGCCCATAAATCTCGCCAGTTGGCGCGCTGGGCTCATTGCCTCTTACGTCCCCCTGCTGTCCCTTGCTATCAGGGAAGCACGCAAGCACTTCGTCGCTGCCATCGTGGCATAAATTGGCTGGCCAGCGCCCGAGAGCGGATGACGCTATATTACTACCCGCATAGCCACCTTCATAAACATTTGCGGCGGCTTTATCGGTCTTCCACGCACCGTGCCCCCCAAGCCGAGGGTCATCAACATCAGGATTTATGGCCACTCTGCACGCATCAATATTCATCGCGCCGGTCCCATGCGCGCGGACATTCGCCTCAACCGTTCCAATCAGCGGCTTGCGCGCGACAACAATTGGCTCCCATGCGGGCTTGAGCGCAGTTCCCCAACCTTTATGGTCTCCGTCGAGGTTTTTGGACTTCGGAAAACCCTGTCCATACGCCCAACCAATTTGGTCGCGTATTTCAAAGCCTGCATCCTCAATTGCACATACCATTCTATGGTAGGTCCGCGTTCCAGAGAACGCCAGAAGATAAGCGCCGGGCTTTAGAACGCGGAAAACTTCATTCGCCCATTCAAAATGCCACTGCTGCAACAGCGCACTATTATTCTCAGCAGCACGATACGACGCGCCCTGCCCGTAGCGCACCTTGCTACGCTGAAATGGGTTTTCCCTCTCGTCTGCCAAGGTGCCGTCGAATGTCTGGCGTCGATCGCCTTTCCATGGCGCGTCCCATTCCTTACCCATGAATTCCAAACCATATGGCGGGTCGCAAACGCATGCGTCCAAAGATGCCTCCGGCATGGCTTTCAGCACTTCACGGGAGTCGCCGCAGATTATCTCGATCACAGAGGTATCTCCACTTGGTCCATGTTTTCCGGCTCATCATGGTAGGAATCGTGCGCTCTGATCGTGTTTGTCGAAATATCGCAATACACGTCAACCGTGCCCGGCTTCGCCTGCCTGTGCTTCAACAAAATGATTTCCAGATGGTTTTGCACCCGCGTCAGCCGATCCGCTTCCTTGTCAGACAGGTCACTACGGTTCGACAGGTAATATTCTTCACGAAACAATCCGATCACGGCATCCGCATCCTGTTCAATCGACCCGGAATCGCGCAGGTCAGAAAGCTGCGGGCGCTTGTTGTCGCGACCCTCGGCCTGCCGGTTGAGCTGGGCCAGAACGATTACCGGGATCTCCAATTCCTTCGCCAAAGCCTTAATGGCCCCGGATATATTGGAAACCTCGCGCTCCCGGCTTTCTGCGCGGCCTACACCGGCCACAAGGCCCAGATAGTCAATCATCACCGCGCCGACGCTCATGCCCGCTCTGCGCTTTTCCTGCACGAACCTGCGTGCCCGCACCGCGATCTGCGAAATCGAAATGGACGGCTCGCAATCAAGGAACAATGGCCAGCGTGCAATCTCCCGCTGGGCGAGGATCAATCTCTCCATCCGGTCATCGCGCAACTTGCCGCGCCTTATCTCCAGATAAGGGATTTTGTATTCCCTTGGCTCCCGCATGAGATTGTCTTGGGCTGACAACATGCGATGTGAAATCTGTTCATCGTCCATTTCCAGAGAGAAAAACAAACCGGCGTAATTCTCCCGCGCCATGTTCATCATGATGGTAATGACAATGGCAGTTTTGCCCATGCCGGGCCTGCCAGCGACGACGATCATTTCGGACGGAAACAACCCGCCGGTGAGATCGTCCAAAGGCGCGATGCCCGTCTTGACACCCGGCGAGACCCCACTTGACCGAACCTTCTCAATCGCATCAATCGCCTTCTGTCCTGCGTCTGCAACGTGGTAGCGATACTGGCGCGTGACGGACGTACGGATGATCTCGTCCATTTCCATGATTGCGCCGGTTGCAATCTGAATGATGTGCTGGCGCGAGCCGGGCACGCGAGCCTCGACGTTGAGGTAATCCCCTACTGCGCACAGTTGCCGGCGCTTTGCCGCCTCCCTGACGATCTCTGCGTATTCTCGGGCATTGATCGGAGACACCGCATTGGCCGCCAGTCGCGCAAGATAGGCGCGCATGGTCATGCCATCGCCAATGTCTTCATTGGGAAGAACCCGCATCAAACTCAGGGGCGTTGCCGGGCGTCCTTCCTCGATGAGAACGCAGGTCGCTTCCCAGATATTCTGATGGACGGTTTCAGAAAAATCGCGCTCACTGACAATCCGCGCCATGTCGGCATACAGCCCATTGTTCATGAGAACACACCCGAGAACAGCCTGCTCGGCTTCAATTGCGACGGGGAGCAGCAAGTTGTCGCTCATGCAGCACCCCCAAACATCTGGAACCCCGACGGCGGCATGCGAAACATCACCGCGCTCGCATAATCAAAAACTGCGCACGCATCGGCGCGGTCTTCATCATAATTCGCGCCACGCGGAATATACCCAAGCGTCACAGCGCGGGCAAAGATGGCTTCCTTGGTCTTCTGGCGGGCTTCCTGCCGGGCGCGCGCTGTTGCACCTCCCTTGGTCTTCGGAGCGGCGGAAATCGCGCCAATGAAATGCTTCTTGATCGTGTTGCCATGCACCGCGCGAACATCAATTCCCCAAAGGCCAGCAACACCCCTGACAGCGCCGTGCATCTGCCCGAGAACCATGATCGTCCGCGCGTTCGATCCGCCTTGTGTCAGCTTGGACAGGAAGTCCTCGACAATCACCACGTCCGGCCGCGATGCCTCGAACATGAAAAACTGATCGCGCAAGAATTTTCCAACCTCAGATAGTGCAAACTCTGCATCCTGAGTTGATTTTCGCAACTTCACCGACCCATTGCGCTCTGGCATGGAACCGGCCTCACCAATTGCGAAGCCGGTCTTTGTTGATCCGAGATCGAGCGCCAGAATGCGCATTTCAAACCCATCAATTGAGAGAATAGCTTCCGGGAGCATCGCCTGCAGATGACGATTCGGCGGGTGGCGCCGGCGGCTCACTGGCGGCCAGAGGTTTGATCCCACTTTGAAGACGCTCGATGTTTTCAGCAACCTGATCTTCGACGGCACCGACTTTATCCCTCAGAAAAGCGGGACGCAGATCGCGCTCATCATCTTCGGATGCCCCGCTGCGCGCCGCAATCGCCGCTTCAACGCTCTTGCGCGGCGTCGAGAAGAAATCGCCTTCGTCGAGGAAGCCCATTGCTTCAAGGCCAACCATCAAATCAGTCACCAGCGATGTTCGCTTGGCTGGATCCATGGCGGCAAGAGAGGCGCACAAACCGATGGCCTTGCGATGCAGGCCACTGCGATCAGCGCATTGTTTCGTGGCTTGACCCGCCATGCCGCCGTATTCAGCGGCCGATGCTTTCTGCCGCACGACTTCGGCAATATCGCGGACAAAATCAGCGGTATTGAATGACTTCACGTTGCCATCATCATCAACATTGACGGTCTTTTCAGAGATTTCGCCCTTGGGTTTGTTTTTGCTTCCTTTTAGTCTTGCCATGCTCATTTTCCTTTCATCGCGCTGCAAATTTGAGGGTCGATCTTCCACCTTCACCCCGCCAGCCGGACTTGCGCGCAGTCGACGGCAGATAGCAAAGATTGTGATGATGCGCGCAGTAGGGAGAATTGTAATTCCCGTCATCATCGCGCCGACGCTCTGCGCCGCAGAGAAAATCATCGCGGGCGCAGTCCACAGGATCGCCGCAGATGTATTTGCAATGATCGATCCCGGCGTTGATGAAACTGACAGGGCGCGGCTGATAAACAGGCTCCGGCACGACAACGGACAGCGCAGGACGTGGGGCGACGGTTCTTTGAACCTTCGGCGCAATCTTGCGCACGGGCTTCGGCCCTGGCGGTGTGCGCCGCGCGTTG
>OFRC01000264.1_pt1 | contig 14880 bp, 22 predicted proteins | sample 1543051 | NCBI WGS metagenome assembly OFRC01 (sample SAMN07774231, study PRJEB24372) | wastewater metagenome
AGTCCGAACACAAACTCGAACCCCTTGACCCGCGCCGTCACGTCCTTGAACACCCCCTTGGTCTCGGTGATCGTCTGCTCCTTGAGCCACTCCAGCACCCGCTGGAACTCGGGCTCCTGGAACGTGATCCACGGCAGGATGGCATCCCGGAGCGCGATGCTCGGGCGCCGGGTCTGCCGGGGCGTGCGCCCCTGTGGACCGTAGTCGTAGCACACGACGCCGGCCGCTTCGAGTTCCATGACGAAGTAGTCCTTGCCGATCTTCGTGTCGTTGTGGTTCATGAAGTCGCGCTGATAGCGTGCAGTCAGTTCTTCCCGGAACCTGATCGACTCGGTGCTGTGGTGATAGAACTGACGGGTCTGTAGGACATCGTGCCGGTTGTACCTCTTGAGCACGGGCACCTGATCCTGCGTGAGCATGGTGCCCACGGGGAATGGAAGGTCGGAGATGTTGTCCGATCGCATGTTGAACTCCAGCACCTTGAGTCCGGTTGAGCGTGCCCGGTTGTCGAAATGGTGGATCAGGAACAGGTCAAGCTGGTCCACGAGTCGGTCGGCAGGCTTGACCATGTGCATCCAGCGGTTGTCATCCTGCGACTCAATGATCGCCTGCGCCTTGTCGTACAGGGTCCGGGCGTTGGCCTGACCCATGCGACACAGGGCGTGCAGGATAGGGTAATCGAAGCCGATGCTGTTGAACCCGACCATCCGGGCGCCGAGGCTCTTGAGCCAGTGGACCCACTGGATGATGGCGCTGGAGTCGTTGCGCCAGTCGCTGATCTCGAAGGACCACTCGATAGGTAGGTGCGCGTGGATGGCACTGATCGTGAAGACGTTGGGATACGTCTCACAGTCCCAGATGATGTCGTTGGTCATGACCCGAACCGCTTATCGTAGTCGGACAGGATCTGGTTGGCCCATCGACCCGGGGCAGTGTTGTCCTTAGTGTTCTCAGCACGCGCCACCACAATGGCGACCTCCATCCACAACTCCCTCCGGTAGTCCCGAACCACAGGAACTTGACGCTTCGGGTCATGGTATTTCTGTTTCACACTTCTCATCACAGTAACTCCTAACAGGTGAGCCCCGCTACCGACCAGTGAACCGGGGACCACTCCACCAATTCCTTTGGTAGACCCAGCACCAGTGCAGCGCGGGGCTCTATTTCAGTTTGACTTCTTCACTCGACCACGCTTGAGAGTCACGGGTTTCTCAAGCGTCGTGAACCGATGCTCGTTGGCGCACTCGTACCTGCGCCGTGTCTCCCCGCTCGGGCGAACCCGGGTCTCCAGCACCCGGGCCCAGGCCCCACACTCGGGGCACTTCACTTAACCCCCGAGAAACGACGGCAGCGTGGGCGCACCGAATGGCGCAGCGGGCATCGGGGGCACTGGCGCAGCCACAGCACCAAAGCCGCCCATGAACCCCGGCATCGTGGCGCCTGACGCCGTGGGGCCTGCGGCCTGCTGGACAGCGCCGAACAGGCCCGATGCGTCTGACGAAGCACCATCACCAAATGCCGGACCGTCTTTGAAGAACTGCACCGCAACGAGGTCACAACTCACGCCACGATTCGTGGTCCTGATCCAGGGTTTGAGGGCCACGTTGACGTAACACCCGCCATAAATCTTCCGCGCGAGATCGACAGCCTCCATTTCATTCTCAGCAACGGAACCGTTGGGTCGAATGATTTGAGGACGTGCCTTGTTCTTGGCGTTGATCCAGAAACCAGACCCGTAGCCCTCCAGTGGTTTGAAGGTTTCCTCATTGATCTTCTCGGGTCCCATGCCAAAGCACCGCGCACGCTTGTCGCCCTGTACGACCTGCATCACGGCCGGCGCATGCTCCTTGAATGCCAACTGTGCAGCGGACATCACAGAACTCATGAACTCTTTGACGCCTGCGCCCGATGGGTCCATGTCGATAATGTCGATCGTGAACATGGGCGGGGTGTTGGGGAACTTCCTGCTGATAAAAGGTGTAGCCAAATTGGGAAAACTGCAGCGGACATTTGAGAAATAGATAAGCGACATTTGAATCTCCAAAGGTGTCAAATTACGAAAGCCATGCCGGCATGGATTCTGCCGCTGGCGCCTGGGGGACCGCTGCGAACAGCGGCGATGCATCCAGAACCACGGCTTGCCGTTGATCGGATTCGGGGACCACGGTGAGCTTGCCCGCCACCTTGGCCACATACTCGGTGTCCAGCGTCTTGAGTTGACGCTCGGACAACTGGCGCTGGACCTTCTCGCCACCCTTGGTCGCCTCCCATTTGAGTTTCTCGACCTTGGCGACCGTGAGCAGTTTGGTCTCGTAGACCTCGCCCTTCGGGATGCCCATGCCGATGAGCTTCTGGGCCATCTTCTCCTCGGGCAGCGCCCAGGACCGCGAGCCACGACCATGCACGACCTTGAGCCCGGGGATCTTGCCCCCGGCCTTTAGGCGGCGCAGGGCCTCCTCCTCGACCGCCTCGATCATCTGACGCACGAGAGGCGCGGCCAGCATGATCTGCGCGATCTTCTCCGGGCTCATGGTCGTGGCGTCCATGTCCGCGGCCTGCTGCGAGAGTTCGGTAACAGGGTTCACTGTAACGGCTGTTTCACTGACTGTGGGGAACATCATGCCCACCTCCTTCAATGCGTCATTGGTGCGCGTGGCACATGACTTGTGTTTGCAGTATTTGCAGTGCGCCCCGGACACCAGAGGTGCATCGGGGGCATCGGTGGCAGCGGCGCCGACCACGAACTTGCCGATCTTGCCAACCATCTCCTGCACCGTGACCACACTCGACGAGATGGGTGTACCACCCCTGAGTGCGAGTTTGGGCTGGATGATCGTCATGCGGACCCGCTCGAAGGGCCAGGCGCCGTTGATCGGGAGTTTCAACCCCGCCATGACCCCGAGTGCGTAGAGTTCGAGTTGTGGGTTGTCCGTGGCCGAGACCTCGTTCATCCCGTCCTTGTAGTCCACGATCTCCAGTTCCTCGGGGGTCACGATGGTCACGTCACAGGTGCCGTCCAGATCGTCCCGCCCGAGCAGGTACGCCGGGGACACCCGACGCTCGGCGTGCACCGTAGCCAAGAACCCAGCGTTGCCACACACACGGTTCACGTAGTCCAAGGCCAAGCGCACCCGACCCGCACGCTCGGCGTCGACGGTGAACTCACCCTCATGGTCCTTGAGCTTGACCCCGATCATTTTGAGCGGGTCGCCGTTGCCCTTGATGCAGTGCTCCAACAGGGTATGACTGTGCGTGCCATCAATGGCGCCCGGACCACTCGGGGGCTCGGGATACCGTGCCTCCTCGCGCACGGACCCCGGGCACGCGAGGTAACGGTAAGCCTTGCTCGGGCTCAGGGTTGCGTGGGTGGTCTGACTCATACCCGCCCCTTCGACGATTTACCGTTGCACCAGTTGCGCAACCCTCGACCGAACGCACCGGCTCGCTTCTGCTTCAGGGTCTTGACGACCCGCTCGAAGTTGTGTTCACGACCCGGACCAGCCTTGGTGTAGTGAGCGTTTCTCGGCTCCGGCTTGCTGTCGAGTGTGACAGCGACGCCGAGAGCGCGGTGAATCTGCTGCGCCGCGTTCATCTCAACTCCGCTTCAGAGCCTCGACGCCCTGATACAGGGAGCCGTAGTGCTCGGGCTTCACGTCGTTGATGTTCGCATACCCCAGCGTGGTCAGGACACCTTGGATCTGGGCACCCTTGGTCGGGCCCATCTCCTTGTAGGCGCCCATGACGTAGGCGATCAGGCCCTGACCATCTGCGAAGGGTGCAGCCTGCGCCACGGGAGCAGCGGGGGCCGGTGCTGCGGCGAACGTGGGGAGAGCGGGCATTTGCTGCACGATTTGCGGTGCCATAGCGGCAGCGGCAGCAGCGGCCATCGCTGCTTGCGGGCTCACCGCGACAGGTTGCGGTACAGTGGTCGCCCCTGCCCGCTGGTTCAGGGCGGCGGTGAGCGCGGTGACGGCGGCGGTCAGGTCACTGATGGTTTTCTCAATCGACATGGTACAGGTTCCTTTTACTGGGGTTGGGTTGAATTACAAGGCGTCCCTCGACGAGGGCTTCCAGGACTTCACGCACGATGACGCTCGGGGGTCCGAACGCCTTGACCTTGCGATGAAATTGGGTGTGGAACTTCGGCGTTACCCTGACGCTGATGAACTTGCCGAGTTCCGGTTTCTTGACTGCTTTGGACATTTAATTCTCCGTGACTTGCGTGCAGTGTAGCACATCGTTTATGATACGTGCAACAACTTCGGAGAAATAAATGGCACGACTGATGAAAGACTTTGTTGCAGAGATGCTCTACGAGCCACCCAAGCGTGCAGAACCTAAGGTGTTCGTGTACCAACGGGTGCTGGACCGGGACGAATTGAGGCATCTGGGCAGAGGTGCCGAGGTTGACTACATCCGGTACATCAAGCGTGGGATGGCTCACAAGCTTGCGGACCACATCCTCAAGGAGTGTCAGGTGTTCCAGATCCCGGGGGTGCAGGAGTTGATGCAGGGCTACCCGATCCGCATGGAACTGACGATCAACGACCGTGGTACCTATGAGAACCTGATTCCGCAGGCAGAGCGGGTTGCGCGATCCGTGGGTGTCAAGGCGGGCAAGGATGAAGTGAAGCGGACGATCCCTTACGGTTTTGAACCGGAACAATACTATGAGTGACAAAAGAAGGGCCCGCCGAAGCGAGCCCAAAGGGAGTCCAACCTCCCGAGGAGAAACAACCATCAACACCAGGGAACACGGGTGCATGATATGACAAATCCAAGAGTTGTGTCATGGTTTTCGTGTGGCGCTGCCTCTGCGGTCGCCACGGTACTGGCGGCAATCAAGTTCGGCGACATTGAGGCGGTGTACTGCCGGGTGGTCGAGGAGCACGAGGACAACCTGCGGTTCCTTGACGATTTCACCAAGGTAACCGGCATCGTGGTCAAGACCATCGTGGACGAAGCGCACCAAGGGTCAATCTACAACGTGTTCGGTAGGCGCGGGTTCATCAAGGACCAGTACGGTGCACCGTGCACGATGATTCTCAAGAAGAACATGCGCAAGGCTTACCAGCGTCCGGGAGACACTCAGGTCTTCGGGTACACGGTGGACGAACGGCAGCGGGCTGACGATTTCCTCGACTCGAACAATGACGTGCGCGAGTTCTTCCCCTTGATCGACAACAACATCGACAAACAGGCGTGCTACCGCTATGTGCGTGACACCCTCGGCATCGAGTTTCCCGCGATGTACCGACTTGGGTACGGGAACAACAACTGCATCGGGTGCGTGAAGGGTGGCATGGGCTATTGGAACAAGATTCGGGTGGATTTCCCAGAGCGATTTGACAAGATGGCCCGCCTTGAGCGCAAGCTCAACTTCGCCGTGTGCAAGGACCGCAAAGGTATGGTGTTCCTTGACCAACTCGACCCCAAGCGCGGGAACCCTGTGAAGGACGCACCCGCTGACTGCGGGTTCACATGCGAGATGAAAAAATGACACAACCCTCGGTCTCGCAACACCCCGCCTCCATGGACAGTTACATCCGACACGGCTGGTCCCTTGTGCCCATCCCGGCCGGCACCAAGGGCCCCGCACACCGGGGCTGGAACCTGCGCACCAGTGCCCTGACGCTGGAGTCCACGCTCCCACCGGGCTACGGCATCGGCCTGGCTCATGCGTACTCGGGCACCATGGCGCTCGACATCGACAGTTGGGACCGTGCAGCCTTCGAACTCATGCTCCACGGGATCAACCTGCAGGCGCTCTATGACGCCCCGGATGCCGTGATCATCGACTCCGGGCGTCAGGGACACGGGAAGCTGCTGTATGCCATGCCCTTGGGGTTGGCGCTCCCGAGCAAGAAGATGATGGATCGGGACGCCACCGGCAAGGGATACAACTACCTCGATTTCCGATGCGGAACTCACGACGGGCTCACGGCGCAAGATGTATTGCCACCGTCTCGGCACCCTGACACGAAACAACCCTACCGCTGGGCCGGCAGCGGTCACTGGACCCGACTACCCATCATCCCCCAGCCCCTCCTGGACCTCTGGCAGTCGCTCCTGACCCTAGAGCGCCCAGTCGACACCCCCACCAGCACCACGGTCGAGTGGGACCTGATCGAGCCGGCCACCGGGGCCATAGACCCCGATGTCTCCCGGGAGGAGTGGATCACGGTCGGGATGGCCCTGCACTACGCGGGCACGACCAGTGGCGAGGTCGAGCGGGCCTACAACCTGTGGAACTCATGGAGCCAGAAGTCCACGACCAAGTACCCGGGTGAGCGCGAGATGCTCCAGCAGTGGGCGTCCTTCAAGACCAGCAAGCCCACCAGCGTGAAGTTGGGCTCCCTGTTCAAGCTGGCCCGGGAGGCAGGCTGGTCGAAGCCCGTGCCCGACATCGGCACCCTGTTCAGTGCAGTCGAGCCTCTGCAGGACGTGGCCACCATGTCCGACATCCGAGTCCCGCCCCCGGGGCTCAACCTGGACCTGGTGCCGCGTGTGCTGCGCACCCGGGCACAGGAGATCGGTGAGCATGTGGGGTGTGACCCCATGGTGCCCCTGTTCGCGGGCATGGCGGCGGTCTGCGGGGCACTGGATGCCCGGATGCGACTGGAGTTGAAGCCCGGGTTCAAGGTGCCCCCGGTGCTGTGGATCATGAGCATCGGGGAGCCCGGAGACAAGAAGACCCCTGGATCGAAGCCCATGTTCGACATCCTACACCAGTTGGAGCGCGAAGACACCCCGAGGTATGCCAAAGCGGCCACTGACTTCGAGGTGTCCGAGGCGCGGTACGTCGCGGCGAAGAAACACCTCCTCGACATGGCCACATCACCCGACATGCTGCTGTCCAATGCCTCCCTGCCCGCGCTGCCACAGGACCCCAAGGCGCCTGTGCCGCTCAAGGTGCTGGTGCAGGACACCACGAGTCAGAAGCTCGTGCGCAGTGCGGCCGAGCGCCCGCGGGGCCTGCTGTGTTACCTCGACGAGATGGCGTCCTGGGTCAAGAAGGTCTGTGACCCCCGATCGGGCGAGGACCGCAGCGCCTGGACCGTGGCCTACGAGGCGAACAGGTACGAGATGGACCGGGTGGGCTCGGGCACCACTCTCGCCGAGAACTATGCGGTCGCCATGTTCGGTAACCTGCAACCGCGGGTGCTGCGCGAGAACATCGCCAAGTTGACCGAGGACGGTCTGGTCCAGAGGTTCATACCCGTGGCGCTGCGCCCCGAGTGCACGAAGCTCGGACACCCGGTTCCCGAGTGCATGACCAACGCGGCCGAGTACGAGCAGATGGTGCGGGTGTGCTTCGGCCTGCCGGCCATGACCTACAGACTGAGCCCGGGGGCCTACGACACGTTCTATGCGTTCCAGGTCTGGTACAACCAGGCCATGCGCGATGAGCGGCTGCTTCGGGGCTCGGACACCCTGCAGACCGCGATGGGTAAGCTGGAGGGCCTGTGCGGGCGCCTGGCGCTGGTGTGGCACTGCATCGAGAGCCCGTACACGATGGAGGTGTCCGGGGCTCTGATGGCTCGCGTGGTCCAGTTCGTCAAGGGGTACGTTCTCCCGGCCCTGCGGTACTGCTGGGACGGGGAACTCACTGAGTCCGACTCACTGGACCGCTGGGTCGCCGAGCACGTCCTGTACAACGCCGATGTGGGTCAACTCACCCTGAGTCAGATCCGAAGGAGTGCTCGTAGGCGCGTCGAGAAGTACAACGTCCAGACCGCGAACCAGATGGTCATTGGGGCCATGGAGATTCTGGAGGCGTCCAAGTGGGTGGCGAGGGTGGACGACAAGACCGAGGAGGGTCGAGGCGTGGCCCTGTGGGTCATCAACCCCGCGCTCAAGGAGATGTTCGCATCCAGGCGTCATGCGATCATGGACGCGAAGCGCAGGGCCGAGGAGCGCAGGCACGAGGTGGCCGGGGTCGAGTTGAAGCAGTCTAGGGTGAAGGTGGCATGAGGACCTGGGAGCGCCCCCGGCCCTGCTGGTGCTCGGGTTACTGGTTCCCGCACCGGTTGACGAGTGGCTCCTGCGTGAGCAACCCGAATGTGGGTACTCAGGTGCGCATCCTGGCCCGACGCCACGGGTGGACGGACGATGAGACCTTGGAGGCGTTCATTGACTTGGCACTGAGCACCCCGGGTATCCCGAGTCGAGAGTGCCCATTTTGAAATCGCAAAGCTAGTTTGCGCCCACTAACCCAGAACCAAGAGGAGGGGGTCTCGATCTGAGACCCCCTTTTCAATTTTCCAGAACTTGAAATTCAGCCTGGAACTGCCTCTTGGGTAGCCCGAGCCGCTATAGGGCGCCAGAGAGCCACGAGGGCACGCCTTGGGGTGTGGGGCTCACCGGCGCCTGGATCGGGGCGCCTGCGTCGATCTGGTTCGATTTGGCACGGTTCCGAGATCCCGATGGCCGGCCGGCTTGCCGCTTCGCTGGTTCGCTATCCTTTGCCTCACGCATCAATTCCAGATGGATGCGCTGTGAGTCGTCCTGTACCCGTTTCAACACCTCGATAAGGCGAAGAGGCGCAGCTTGTAGCGCCCTAGTGCCCTTGAGCCAGCCGCGCAGGGTATGCACCGGTACTCCGAGGTAATGGGCCATGGCGGCCTCGGACAGTCCGAGGTCAGCTTGCCATTGTTTCAGTTCGATAGGGGTCATGCTGGAATCATCCTTTCTGCAGTTTTGAGGGCTTCGGTGCGAGTCATACCTTGTCGCTGCAGGTCCGTAGCGACTCGCGCCACTTCACTGATACGCTGGGCATCGCGGTTATCGAGCATTGCCTTGCGAGTGGTATCGATAGCGCTGTAGTTCGGTTTCATGGTTTCTCCAAAAGGTAACCCGGGCACAGGGCCCGGGGATTGTGGGTTATGGGTTACTGGTGCGACTATCGGCAGATGATCATGGTCCCAGCTTCGCCATGCGATGATGCTGCCCGATAGATACCCGGTCCGATTCGAGTGAAGTGATTCACGTTTTTGTAATTCGCGGGCTGTCTAGCCTGGCGATGCCATGCGCGCAGCAAAACTGCAGCACGGGTCCGGGTCATGCTTGTATCTGGCCAGATGGGTCCATCGTTCCACTGCCATTGAAATTTACAGGGTTTCATTGTGTACACCTCGTGTTAGTGGGTCATATCCCAAAAGGTCCGGCCGGTATCGTCTCGATAGAACGAACTGGGGCAGGTGCCTTCGTATGCCATGGATTCATAGAATGCCCAATCGGGTCCATCGGCATGTTCTGGCCACTCGAAACACTCGCGCCAGTCCGAGGCTATCCATTGGACACAGAGTGCGCGCAGGTGTTCGTCCGACATCGCCGCTATTTCAGCATCGTCCCATGCACCCCACGGTTTCAACCATTCGCGGAACTCCTGCAGCGCATCGCCATCGGGCAAAGGGTTGAATTCCTTCACAGCATCAATGGAGTTTTGCCAGGTGATCCGGCCGGCATTGGTGCCGAGTTCAGCGACACTGCCCGATAGTATGCTGCAGTCAGTTGACGCGAGAAAGTCCGTAACGTCAATTTCCATGGTTCATTCTCCTTTTGCGATTTCGATAATCAGTGCCAGCCCGTCACGAATGGCGCCAATGTCATATGAATCAATGACCCCGGCTGCCAGTGTCCCGATGGTGCGCAAGTCCTCTACCCTGGCCCGTAGCCTATCGGCCACCAGTCGCAAGTGTTGACTGTCGCAGCCTTCACAGGTGCGCAGAATCTCGGAATCTGTCATTGTGTGGTGCAGGAACATTGGTTAACTCCAGATGATGAATGGGCAGCGTTGGCGACTACCCTTAATGATGTCGCCGCGTTCATTGGTGCGACACAATGGGCGATATGTCCAACTTGTAAACCGACAAGAAACCGGGCTCCAAACATGGCGCTCGATAGCGTCAAAATCAGACCTGAATGGTTCACGGTAGTCGTAAACCGAATTGGCTTTCTGTTCCTCGATAAACATGGTCAAGTACTTTCAATTTTCACGCCACCACGGGGGCCAGGTGACAAGACAAGTTCTGGATATTCATCGATTGAATCGCGGTCCTTTGCGACATGGATCGATGCTTTGATGGGTTGACCATACCGGGCCAGTTCTTCCATAGTGGCACGGTATTCCCCGATAGCGTATTTGATCGATGGCATGCGCTCGTAGTCGCCATGGCCATCGGCGTATTGAAGGAAACACTTCATTAGGAAACCTCCGAGTCAATAGGACCATAGGCACTCGGGATCTCACGGCCCGAGTGTGCGCAAATCAAGGGTTCACCCTCCCAATGGATAAACACTGCTTCAGGTGCCCAGTCCCGATTCGCAGGAGTTGGAACCATGTTGCGCCGAATCTGTCTGTAATTCTCCCGTGCCGATTGTGCGTCGATACACTCACCATCGGACATAAGCAGAGCACATTGGTAACCGCCTGGCCATGCATAACCACCGGAGCGAATGAACAACTGAAGGTCTGATTTAGTCATGGCCGAACGCCTTACAAAATATCCCCTCAACTGAAACCCGATAGCCTTTAAGTTTCGCGTGTTTCAATTCAGCGTAAGCGACTGCGGGTCGAATGAACAACCGGGCGGCCGATGGATCGGGGGACCATGTTCGCTGGGTCGTGAAGTAAATATCGTCCGATGCGGGTTGACGCGCAACGATTACGAGTTCGTGGCCTATTCCGATTTTCATTACAATTTTCCCCTTACTGCAGTTTCACCGAATCGACGGACACCATCTGCAACAGCTTCACGGATGGTGCGGTACGTGCCACCGGGTGAGCAGTACCCGATGGCTGGGCACATGGTCGACTCACCCGGCACGGCCCAGAATAGGCGCCACCATCCGGCGCGTTCATTGTGAAGGTCTGGCCAGACTTCCAGACGGGCAACACGTGGCGCAGGGTTTGCAGTTGTTTGAATAATCATCACATCACCTCGATTCTTGAATAGTTGTCCTTCAAGGTCTGAACCTCGGCAGCGTCGACCCATTCGACGAAGTAGCAGACACAACCGCGAGTGCTGTCCCAACGATCGCCACCGACACTGCGCACACTGTCACCTGTGCGAGCGCATACGCGGCGCATGGCACCGCGGGGCGTGGATGCCGACACAATGAAACGATTGACCCAGCAGTAGTTGGCCTCACCACCATAGGTGTCTGTCATCTCGATAAAGTAGGTGTGTTTCATGCGAACCACCTCCGCGCGATACTGGTGCCGAGTTCGCGAGATGCTTGTCGCCTCAGATAGTCGCCAGCGCGCAACCCATCATAGCGTTCGAAGGTCTCCCCCGTCTCCGAGTTATGGCGCAACTCGCCCTTCGGCATGTTGCCGCGCATCCAATACCAAATGACAGACGACAACAGCCGACACACAGCCGGCCGGTATTCCGTGCACCAATACTGCCCCGTACAGTAGTCAATGGCGACCGTGTCACCCTTCACGACAATGGACAGCCTGCCAGACTTCGCAGCATCTAGGATCATCTCTGCGGTTATCGAGTCGTGCCATGCAACATAGTTGATCAGTGCGCGCGCATGCTGCAGATCTTTCCCGATTGAGCGCAGTTCCGCACGATAGGACGACACGTCGCCATAGTTGCCGTATTCCAATCCGGGACGCTGGGAAACCCATGCACTCAAGGCCAACACAATCTGGGTTTTCAAATCAGCCATGATCACAACCCTCCATTGTCGATGGCATGGGACAACACGGTCCGAACGGTCACGAGCGCCATTCTCCGCGCAGTCAACGCATTGACACCCAAGCGACGCCGATACGAGCGCTGGCACTGCGCCACAGTGAACGCAAGCCCATGGGTCCGATAGTTGTCGATCACAATCCACGTTTTCATAATCTTTAACCTCACAGTTACATGATGCGGGAGTGCATCCAATTGCCCACGCATTGCATGAGCAATTAGGGCATTCAAACCATCGGGCCGACACGACCAGTAAGATAGAACGACCTGGCGAATTGGTTTGCAAATCGTTCGAATGACATGGCCTTGAATCCCTGATTCATTGAGCGCAGGACATGGCGAGAATAGTCCAAGCGAATGGATGCTGATTTGAAGTATGGACAGAATGGCATGATGCATTGACTCCGGTTTGTTTACGATGGGTTAATTATCGGGCATCTATGCAACGCATCAAGCATTGTTACACATTATTACATCTTCAACTAATCGATGGTTCAATGGGTCTAGTGTTAGTTGGCAGATTGGGTCAAATAATCCCGGGTTCAATGGGTCAACTGTGACAAATGTTCCTTAGAGCATCTACATAGACATCCTCGAAAAGTCAATGAGTTTTAATTAAAAAACATGTCTAGTGTGGAAAGGGCCGATTGTCACAATGGTCCTTTCGAGTCACATTGGCGACACCTTGACCCATTGAATCAGCATTGTCTGTCACATTGTCACATCATGGGTTCAATGCATCGGGAATCAGGGATACAGGGAATCAGTGAGTCAATGCATCATGGATAGGCTTGGATCATGGTTCAACGCATCGGGGATAGGTGGAGAGCGTAGCTCACGGGTCATGGGGTCATGCGCCGTAGTGGTGGCGGGCACCAGTGGCATGGGATCCGCGGGAGGGGTACCCAGGGCCCCCAGGTCCTGGCGGCGCGGTGTCGGGGGTGGTCACCCGAGAACCCCGAGAACCCTGGAAACTAAAAAGTCATTGAGTCAGAAATAAATGACCCCGAGTTCCAAAATTTACACTCCACAGAACCAGAGAGTCATTGAGTATGTGATATTCAGCACCACACCTCCTGCTTGACCACACACCACCCCCATGTGATACATTCCACCCGTGGATACGAGCCCCATCACCCAACAGCCCCAACTCGAAAGCCTCCCCGGGTGGCTGGCACCCGAGCCCCTGCCGTACTATCACCCCGAGGTCATCAAGACCAAGCAGCAACTCAGGGAGAACCAGCGAGCCATCGAGCAGGTGACCTTCGAGAGCCTGTTCGACGATGTGCTCGACGTGGTGCGCGAGGGTCGCATGCTCGTGAACCAGATGTTCGAGAACGACCCCCGAGCCCCGAGCTACGCGCGGTTCATCTCGTGGGTGTACCGGGATGAGTCCAGGCGAGCCCGGTACGAGGAGGCGCAGATGGTGGGCGCCGAGGTGATCAAGCAGGACATGCTGACCATCGCCGATGCGTCGGACAGCCTCGAAGATGTGAACCGGTCGACCCTGCGCATCAACACTCGGAAGTGGATGCTCGGGGTCATGGACAAGAAGCGGTTCGGGGATGTGAAGCAGATCGACCAGACGGTCACGATCAACCTGGGCGACGCGATGCGCGAGGCGCAGGAGCGGCTGGACAGGTCGAGGGTGGTGGACGTACAAGTGAGGAGGATAGAGTGAGGACAATCACCCTTGACGACGAGTACAGTTACCCGCTACACCAGAGCGGGTATGTGTCAACATTGCCCGTGGACCACTCGAACGACATCGTGCAGCGCCTGCGGGACGTGGTGCGCGAGGTGACGGGGATCGAGGTCCAGACTCCTGAGAAGCCCCGCATCGGGTTCCTCCCGTAACCATGGCCGCACCCCGTAACTCGTCACCCCTCGTCGGGGAGCAGGACCTCATCACCACGCTCTTGGGGTTCCGCTACGACCCCGAGGGGTTCGTCAGGTACGCGTTCCCGTGGGGCGTGAAGGGCACGCCGCTGGAGCGGGTCGAGGGCCCGAGGACCTGGCAGCTTGATGAGTTCAAGCGCATCCAGGACCATCTGCTGCTCGATCAGGAGAAGGCACGCATCGGGCTGCCTGGGTCCCCGCTGTACCTGGCCATCTCGTCGGGTCGGGGGATCGGCAAGAGCGCATGGCTCTCGATGCTCGACCTGTGGGTGGCGTCGTGCTGGATCGGCTCGACCACCATCGTGACGGCGAACACCGAGACGCAGCTTCGCTCCAGGACCATGGCAGAGCTCGGCAAGTGGCAAGTCATGGCGATCAACCGGCACTGGTTCGAGAAGTCCTCGATGTCCATGCGCCCGGCGAGCTGGTTCGTCGAGTTGGTCCAGAACCAGTTGAAGATGGACACGCAGTATTACTACGTGGACGCACAGTCGTGGTCAGCCGAGAATCCGGATGCGTTCGCAGGCGCCCACAGCCAGATCGGCATGATGGTCCAGTTCGACGAGGCGTCGGGCATCCCGGACCCGATCTGGCAGGTCACCGAGGGCTTCTTCACCGACATGGCGCCCCTGCGCCTGTGGCTGGCCATCTCGAACCCGCGGCGCAACACCGGACGGTTCTTCGACGCGTTCCACAAGGACCGGGCGTTCTGGGATGCCCGGTACGTGGACAGTCGCACCGTGGAGGGTGTGGACAAGGCCGTGTACCAGCGCATCGCGGAAAAATATGGCGAGGACCATGACGTAACGCGCATCGAGGTCAAGGGTCAGTTTCCGCGCACCGGTTCAAACCAGTTCATCGGGCGCGAGGTCGTCAGTTACGCGGCCGAACGCGACCTGGTGCCGGATGACGGCGCACCCCTGACCATGGGCATCGACGTCGCCCGGTTCGGGGACGACGAGTCGGTGTTCCGGTTCCGTCGGGGTCGGGACGCTCGGAGCATCAAGCCCATGCGGTTCCGGGGCAAGGACACCATGGCGCTGGCGTCAGAGGCAGCCACTGCCATCGAGCGCCTGAAGCCCGATGCCGTGTTCGTGGACGGCGGCGGGGTCGGCGGCGGCGTGGTCGACCGGCTCAAGATGCTCGGGTACAGGGTGATCGAGGTGCAGTCGGGCGAGAAGGCCAACGATGAGGAACAGTACATCAACAAGCGGGTGGAGATGTGGGGGCACCTCCGGGAGTGGCTCGTTCACGGCTGCATCGACAACGACGA
>OFRC01000265.1_pt1 | contig 14879 bp, 20 predicted proteins | sample 1543051 | NCBI WGS metagenome assembly OFRC01 (sample SAMN07774231, study PRJEB24372) | wastewater metagenome
GAGTATAATAAAGCTATTGAACAACAAGCGGAGGACAAGGTAAATGCTGATGCCAAGCGCATGGCAAACGAGGCTAAGATGTTTGAGGAAAGCCAAAACGCACAAGCGGCAAGACTAAAGGCATACCAAGATGCGGAGGCGGCAAAGGTAGCGGCAACGAAAGCAGCGGCACAACAAAACATACAAACCCAACAAGCGGAACTAAATGCAAGTGCATCCATATCTAATTCATTAATTGGATTGATTAGTACGGTAGCTGAAGCAAGTGGCGCAAGTGCTGAATTTGGCAAGGCTTTAGGCTTAATTAATATTTTGGTTAGTCAAGGTGTTGCATTGGCGCAATCAATCGCTAGTGCGTCTATATTGCCATTTCCTGCTAACTTAGGAGCAATAGCCGCATCCATCGGAACAATCACGGGGTTAATTGGAACGGTTATAAAAACATTTAGCGCAACTCCGACAGTACCCAAATTCGCAGACGGTGGCGAGGTGTTCGATGTTGGAGGCAAACCACACTCACAAGGCGGAACTAAATATCGTGGTGAGGATGGCAATGTTATTGAAGTAGAACGTGGGGAAAAGATGTTTGTAATGAAAGCCACAGCCGCAAATCAGATCCACAAGCTATCGCAGTTCAATCAAATGTTTGGCGGTCGAAGTTGGACTGGCGCACCAGTTAACTATGCAGCACAAGGCGGAGTTGTTAGCGATGGGGGGTTTAGTACGTCAATGGTTACTGAACAAATTAAGTCGGATATCCAAACGAAGAACGCAATTAGAGAAGCGTTTATTAATGCACCTCAACCAGTGGTTAGCGTTCGAGAGATTACGAACGTAACAAAGGCAGTTAATAAGAGTGTGGCGGTTAGTGAACTTTAGGATAGCCAATTATTGAAGCGTTGGAGTAAAGATGTTTTAGGTTGTGGGGTTGGTTTGATTTGCTCTAATAGTTCGTGATTATTATTTTCCAATTCAGTAATCTCCACTTTCTGCGTTTCAACAAGATGATTTAATCTTTGAGTTTCAGATATTAGTTCAGAGTTTTCACTAGCTAATCCGGTAATAGCTTCTTCGTTTTCTTGCAATATTATTTTTTGCGCTTTATCTATTGCCCTCAATGCCTCAATGGTAGATTTTAGTGCTTCGTTTTCTTTGGTAATTTCACCTATTTCTATAATCAAATTCTTATTTGATAAAGATAGTGCTTCGTAGGTTAATTGATTTGCTAAAGTAGCTTCTTTAGTTTTACCCACATTCGCCAACATCACTTTACAAACCTCATCATTCGGGTCTGCATATTCCAATATCATCGCATCGACTTCTGATTTGGTGTATGGCACACTTTCATCTAACCCATTTAGTATTTCTGCTTCTCCTTCTTTGTAATCTATCAACAAATTTTTTACACCATTCCAAAAGTCTGCACCTAATCCTATTTCCCTATACCAAAAATAAACCCAAAAAACATCTAATATGCTTTCGTGCTTTCTTTTAAGGTCAATATTATTCTGTTCACACTCAATAATAAAGCACTCTCTAATCATTTCTGGGAGGCATTCTGACCACTTCAAATAAGTTTTCATAGTGTTTGGTTTTAGTTATCGCAAAAATATAAACATTAAACTATTTCAGAAGTTTTTTTCAATTAATTCTTTGGCGTTAATTTCTCGCTCAAATCTTGGTACTTCTTTTGAAACTTTCTTTGGCGAAAGTCTAAAAGCATTTCCATATAAATTTCCTCCGCTGATAATGCCAATACTTTACTGTTACTCATTCCACGCTCACGACCTATTTTAACAACACTTGGGAAGTGACCGAAAACGGTTAATGTTTCAACTCCTGCTAGTTCTTCAATCTCGTCATGTTCGTGTTCGTTTAATTCTTTAAAGCGGTCAAAGAAGTACGCAAAGCTATTAATATAGTGCATGGCTATTGAGTAACCGTCTAAAAGTGGCATTTGTTCTATCTCAATATCTAAATATAGTTTAACGATTGACGGCAAAGCGGATATAAGGTTTGAGCCTTTCATTAGTTGCTTCGCTTGTTCTAACTTACTCCAAGTATCATTGCCCACATAAACACCCTCATACGGTTGGGCAAGTGCTTTTAATACAGCTTCGTTTTCGATGTGCGCTACATTATCAGCTATTTGCGCTACGCTCTCAATTTGCCAACTATTAAGCACGTCAATAGGTATGTTTGAGTAATGGCTTAAACGCTCAATAAACGGCTTATGCATTACTTGAATGGCGTTAAGGTATTCTCCAACCGTCCAATCCCCGTAGTTGGTTTTGATTTCGTAGGTTTTGCCGTCTGCTTTGATGCTAATCATCTTGGTAAATTTAATTGTGTTCGACTAACGAATGACTGAAACTTACTAGGTGTTTCGTCTATCGCTTGTATTCCATAGCGTAGCGCATCAAATCCGTGATTATGGATGTCTTTTGGCTCGTTTGTTGGTTTTCCGTTTGCGTCTATCTTCCAAGCGTACCATTGCACCTCACGCTTAAGATTTGCGCTCCTATTCGTTACAAATACATTCATAGACTTTAAACGGCTTATTCCGCTTGTGATACTACCAGCACCTTTTACAGCCGCCTTAATCTTAAAGCCGTGTTGCTCAAGTTCTTTAATCATTAGACTTTCACTACCGTCCGCAACTATCGGTGAAGCACCAACTCCGTTTTGTTTCAGCACCCTTGCAATATCGGACGCAGTTAAACCCGTTTGGTATTCAATCTCATCTACCCAAAGCGTCCCACTATTATAGTGAAGTCTAACTATTGCAGTCGGATCATTTGTTTTACCAAAGTCAATCCCGTAAAAATATCTACCTTGTGGCATTACATCGCAGTATTGAATATGTGTAAAGATTTGACCAACTCTACTAACTCCCCTTAACCCTTGACCGAATACCCGAAAATAATCCGGATCAGTTACTTTGTAGCGTTCAATTTCCGCTATCGTGTCAGCGTTCAAATGTGGGTTATCTTTGTAGGTGGTTACTAATTCAATGCAGTCTTCACGGCTTAATACTTGCTCATAATACCAACTTTCGGGTTCACTTGGATTATAGTCGCAAATAACTTTGCCCGTTGTTCTCAAAAGTAATTGCCTCCAATGTTCGAGCTTTACTTCCGGGATTACTTCATTGATGTAAAGAATATCACGTTTCCTACCTCTTATCTTTGCCGGTTGGTCAAGACTAAAAAACTCAATAGTATTGCCGTAAAGATTATAAGTATGGTCAGTTTTGTTGTGCTCATTTTCGTTGTACATACTATTTTCTTGTAGTATGTCAAAAAAATCTTTCATTGCGGTTGACTTTAGCGCAGGTAAAGTAGCACGGCAAATTGAAATAGTCATACCGCTATATTGACAGCACAACTCGATTAAGAACATCAAAGCCGAATAAGTCTTACCCGAACGCGAAGAACCACACAAGCTAATTATACGCTTGTGTTTTATTTGCTCACGTAAAAAAGTAAGGTTAGGGTTAACGGTCATTTAATATCTATGAACAAAGTCGGGGTTTGAATACTTTTTATTCATGTATTCGATGTTTTGTTTGCGGTGTTTGTTCGCATGGTCAACTAAAGTTACACCATGCTTACGGTAAAAGAATAAGACTTCACCTACAACCGAACAGCTAAAGCCTTTTTGAGTTGCACGTGTCCAAAAATCCCAATCTTCAAATCCGTCCTTCATGTTTTCATCAAATCCACCCGTCAAAGTCCAAACGTCCTTTTTGAATAGTGAAGCACAAAACAAATGGTTATCTTTGCGAAAGTCCTCGAATGTCGGAAAGAATTTAGTCGGTTTCCATATTGCCACATAATCGCCAAAGGTTTGTAACCATGTGCCAACAATATCCGTTTTGCCAATAGTCTTTTCAATGTATTGAGGATGTAACTTGTCATCAGCGTCTAAGCAAACAATCCAACCACCGCTACTCGCTTTAATGCCGGCATTCCTCGCACCGCTCAAACCTTTGTTAGCTTGTTCAATGTACTTCACTTTATTGCCAAAGCGTTTAACTACTTCCCTTGTGTTATCGGGTGAACCGTCATTAACCACAATTACTTCTACATTCTTGTGACTTTGTGCAAGTGCGCTATTAATCGCATCGGTAACAAACGCAGCTTGATTATAGCAAGGGATTACAATACTCACTCTATCGTTCCAAGTATTTGCCCAATGATGAACGCAGTAAGTGTCGGGCGTTACACATTCGGGTGTATAGAAAGTGTCATAGCGATATGGGTAAAAGGCTTTAGGTTTGAGTATCTTAACGCCTTGTTTAAACGTGCCAAATTTATTTTGCGTCCATCCGTATTTCTTCGCCACTTCCGTAAACATTCGAGGACCCGTTTCAAGTTCGATAGACGGCTTATTGATGTCAAATCCATCCATGTATTTTAAGCAGTCAAGTAAAAATGGGTGTCCTTTTTCGGCAATGATTACAGCGTTATTAACTACCCAGTTATCTTCCAAACCTAACACCAAACGGTTATTAAGTAAGTCATCTAAAGGCTTAACGGCTTCAATGTCGATGTCAAAGTAGATACCACCGTTTAGATAGAGTTCTTCAACTCTTGCGTAATGTCCGGCAAGTGCATAGTTACCAATCTCAATAGCATGGTCAACAAATGCACCACGTTTGACGTTCGAAAGTGAGATATGTTTTATTTCATAGTCAGGCATAACCTTTGCCCAACTTTCGAGATACTTCTCGAATTTACTAGGCAGTGGCTTATCACTTATCCAAGTGTAAAAGATTTGTTTTGGTATCATGGGTTTGAATTTGGTTTAGGTGTTTGCGGTGCGATATGAGCATTTGACAGAATTATCACTCGTTTGCCTTTATCGTATAGCGTTACAGTGTCATACTCATCGAGTAAGTTGCCCAAGTAATTTATCATGAACATCCGAAAATTAATAGCCATATTCTCTCGATGGAGTTCCTTTAACTTCTCCATTTCTACGTCTATTATTTTCATGTTCCGAAAAGTATTTAATAGTGGCAATCTTAATCAGTTCATGTGATTTAATTGACAAAGAACAACATTCACGGTTTATTTTATTATTAAGTGCATCAGTAGCGTAAAAAGACATTCTCCGTGTTATATCACTTTTACCGTTACCAAATGGATGCCTATTTATAGGGTTGCACCCATTAAAATAATTTGACATTATTTTAACCAATAGTCGTGATTGAGTAATGCCCAAATTTATACATTCTTCATCAAAGGCTTTTAACATTAAGCCGTCAATGGTTACATAATACCTTTGTGCGCTCACTACTTCGCTTCTTTAGTAGTTAAAGAAATAAACACAAAATAAATGAACGCTAAACGGATTAAAGGATGCCACTCAATAGGATTGAAAGTAAAAGCAGACACAACGCAAGCCAAGTAAATAGCTAAAATTAATAAGGCATAAGCGGAGTAGCTACCTAGTTTTTTATAGTTCATAGATTTATTTTGGTTATTTTCTGCGCTAAAATAAAAACATTTGCTATAATACCACAAAATGTAGCTATATTTTTGTCGCATGGTTCACGACATCCATATCACGGGTTACATTGGCGAAATGTTCGACTTTTTTGGCGATAGTAATTACTTCGACCTAAAAAAGCTAAACGAAGAACTAAAGAACCTAAAAGACGATACAACTGAAATTAATCTCCGTATCAATAGCGGCGGGGGTTTGGTAACTGAGGGTTTTGCAATCCATGACAAGATTATCGACTTCGCCAAATCCAAAGGCATTAAGGTTAACACCATAGTTGAAGGGATGTGCGGTTCAATCGCTACCGTTATCGCTCAATCAAATGTTAACGGTGGTGTTCGTAGAATGTATATCAATGGTGAATACTTTATTCATAATCCTTTGTATGTTCCAAGCGGACCAGATGCACACACATCCGACTATTTAGAGAAGTTAACGGCAGAATTAAGGAGAAACGAAACAAAGCTAATTGACTTCTACATGGTGTTTGTTAGTATAAGCCGTGAAGAATTAGCCGAAAAAATGAAATTGGAAACAACACTTACAAGTCAAGAAGCCCTTACAATGGGTTTTATTGATGAGATAATCGAAACGAACATAAAGGCATTTGTGAAATATCAAATAGCGGCTGCAATGTTCGACACTAAAAACGTCACAAAACAAAACAATAATACAATGGCAGAAAAAACAATACTTAAAAAAGAGGTTAGTACCGTAATGGCTAAACTCACCAACTTATTTAAAGCAATGACGGGCGAAGAAATCGCTAATGCTACTGTTGCTTTGGAAGAAAAATTAAATGATGGAACGGTTATCTATGTTGACGGTGAAAACCTCGAAATAGGTGCTAAGGTTTATTTGGATTTAGAAATGGCAACTCCGGCACCAGATGGCGAACACACGCTCGAAAGCGGCAAAGTTATCGTAGTGGCTAACGGTGAAGTGTTGGAAGTGAAAGAAGCGGTTAGTGAAGACGTGGAAGCTATCAAAGCTGAAAACGCTACACTAAAAGCAGAATTGGAAGCACTAAAAGCAGACAGCCAAACCGTTGCACAAGAAAAAGAAACGCTTATCGCAAATGTGAAGAAACTTGAAACAGAATTCAACTCATTCAAAGCATTAATCGCAACCGGCAAAGATGCAATTTTCGATACCGTAGTGGACAAAGGTGTTGAAGCACCAGTAAAAAAAGATTGGAGAACTATCCAAGCTGACTTGGCAAAGGCTAAAGCAGAAAAAAAGTAATCATAAACAATATTATAAACTAAAAAAACAATAAAACATGGGAAACCTAATTACATCAGTACCGTCAATTACCACTACGGAGTATGACGTTTATATCAAGCCGTTTCTTGACGACCCGAAGATTAACGCCTTGCCAATGACTTTCACTTTCGGCAATATGCCACGTGAGATTTTCTTTAATAACAACCTTGACAAAATCATGGGCGCAGGTGGTTCATGTGGATGGACAACTAAAGGTGATGCAGTTAGCTTCACTAAAAAGACTTTGAACCCTATCGAAGTAAAAGCACCTGTTGAGCAATGCTACTCTGTTTTGTTGAAGAAACTATTTGGTGATAAATTGCCGGATGGTGCAAGACGTGGCGAACTTAGCCCGGAGGTTATCGACTTCATGACTAACCAAAAGAACTACGCATTCAACCGTGATTTGCTAACCTTGCTTTTCTTGGGTGATACTTCGGTAACTCCTGATGATTACTATTCTTTGATGGATGGTATTTACACTAAGCTAAAAGCCGGTTCATTGGTTGCCGAAGCTGATGGCACTTTAGTTGTTGACGCAGGTGCATTGACTTCATCTAGCACCAACACAACTAACTTCTTCACTACCATGAAAGGTGTTTACGATGCACAACCACGTGCATTGAAAAGCCTAGCTAAAGAGCGCAAGAATTGGATTTGGACAGAGAAACTTTACGACCAATACCTTGCCTACTTGTATGTTTCAACTCAAACTAACGCAGGTATTATCCAACGTGAGGGAATTGAGGGCGGTATTTCTCCAACTTCATTCTTGGGTATCAACATCGTAGTTGTGAGCATAGTTGACGAGCGTTTAGAAACTGACTTCTTAACGGGTTCACCACTTGCACCGACTAACCCTTACCGTGCGATTTTGACTACTCCTGAAAATCATCACTTGATTATGGATGGTACAGCATTTGAGGATAGCCAAATGTTTGTGCAACAGCCGGAGGACAAGGTTTGGTTAACGGGGTCAGCCTTGATTGACTATCAATACGGTTACGGTGAATTGAATGTAATCGCAGGTTTCTAAACCTAAAACGAATTGAAATAGAAAGGGGGTTAAAATCCCCTTTTTTTAAATAACTCTTAAAACAAAAGAAATCATGGCAAATTGCGATGTATCAATTACCTCCCTAGATCCGAGTTGCGAAGCTCTCAAAAAGACGGGCGGTATTAAACAAAAATTTTGGATTGGCAAACTCAATGAGGTTGTAACTACTTTGGATGTTGACGGCTATGTTGACAGCGTTTCGATGGTGTCAGCTTCACCCGTAAACACTTTGTCTTACGTTATCGGCAAGCAGTTCAAACACAACGCACAAGAAACGGGCGTATTTGGTGAAAACGTAAACACCATTAATCAGATTGTAAACGCTATTCTTTATTACTACACAGCGGAAGAAAGAACGGCAGTCGAGGGTTATATTAACCTTGAGGACATTGTGTTATTTGTGCAAACAGCCGGAGCGAATAGCCAAGTGTTGATGTACGGTTACGATAACGGATTAAAGTGTACTGCGTTTGACGCTACTATCGGAGCGTTGCTAAACGATAACACGGCAGCTACTTGTACATTTAGCGGTGAGCAATACGGACTTCCAAAGGTTCTAAAAATAGGTTCATCTGTTCAAGATGTTGTTAGTGCATTAGATGCGCTCGTTTAATGACATAGAACTAATTAGGACAGGCGGAAACTTATCCGCCTTGTCCGATTTAGTTTTAGAGTTGTTTGGTTACAAGCTAAACACTAAGTGCAGCATTTGTGTAAACGATGCTAAAATGTTACTTTTGAATTATCAAAGTAAAAAACTAAAAACAATGGGTAAAAATTTTATTTGGAAAGGTGGGTTAGATAAAAAGGTAGTGATTAATGTTGGTGGTGTAGTTAAGTTGGTGAACTCCAAAAACTGCACTGAAGCTGATGCTATGGTTATCGCCTCCATCCCAAAGTATAGCCACTTAGTTGAAGTGGTTGCACCAATAGCCGATGACTTTTTAGAGGAAGTAAATATGGGCGAAGAAAACCCAAACGAATTGCAGGCTACTATATTAACCTCGATAGAAGCCACGAAAGAAGAACCTATTGTGAAGAAGAAAAAAGGAAGACCGTTCTCGAAATCGAACGGGTAAGTGCTGAAATTGGCGAACCTTGTGGAACGCTAAATGGAGGCGAGATTGGATGCATTAAGTCACATCGCAAAGTTCTTTTAAATAGCAAAGCCAAATTAGTTTTAGTTCTCGAAGATGATTTTGAATTGTGCGAGGACTTTGACAGAAAGCTAAACGAATGCTTAAATGATTTACCAAGCGATTGGAACGCATTATGGCTAGGTGGGCGTGTTCGTGGTGAAAGTATTGACTGCGGATTGAACGTAAAGATTAAAGGCATTAGCGGCACTTATGGCTATATCGTTAAGCGCAGTTATATAAACACCTTACTAAGTGCGTTAAACGGTTTAAAATTAGCAGATGAGGCAATGAGTAGCGTATTTAAAAACGTCTATAAAACAAAAGAGAATTTAGTGAAGCATAGAAATGGCTTCTCGATTATACAAAGTAAAATAGTAGAATACAATGACCTTGCCTAAACGATTTAAGATTTTCGACTTTACTAGGTCTATTTATAATGCGTTTGTACCTGATACTGAAAACAAGTCTAAAGAAATTTACAACTACGGCAAGAATAATGATTTGCCAAATCAATGGATTAGTTACATTGCTGAAAGTGGAGTAGCAACAAGGGCAGTCGGTAAGTTATCGGAGTACATTTTTGCTGATGGGTTTAATGAAGAAAAAAGCGCAGAGTTAAAAGTCAATAATAAACAAAGCGCAGATAGTTTGTTTAGTGAGGTATCTCGCACCGTTGCAATGTTTGACGGATTAGCGTTGCATATTAGCCGTAAAACAACTGGCGAAATAGCATCAGTAAAGTCAGTACCGTTTCAATGTGTACGCAAAAAGACAGACGGTTCATTTGAGTTTAATCCTACTTATGGGCAACCTAAATTTGACAGCACAAAGACCGTAACTTATCGTGCTTACTACGGTGAAAAGTTACCAATTGGAATGCTGAAAGATTACAGCGCAGGTGAAATACTTTATTTGTATAACCGTTCGCCTTTTAATAGTTACTATCCAATACCAGACTATTATAGCCAAATTGAGGATATTCGCAGTTCAAGCGAGTTAGCTAAATTCGATTTGGAAACCGTATTAAATGGCTTCGTTACTTCAATGATGCTTACTTTCATAGGCACGTTTGACGATACCACTAAAGACGCTTACAACAAAACGGAATTAGACTATGCTAAAGAAGAACTTCAAATGTTTACAGGGCAAGTCAAAGATAGCAACGGATTAAGTGGACGCAATAAAGCATTTATTTCATTTGCAAAAACTAGAGATGAAGCACCAATATTGCAGCAGTTCGACATCAAAGGAATATTGGATGGTTCAAACTCAAAACGTGAAGCGATAGAACGTGCCGTTTGTAGATTGTTTGGTATTCATCCTGTGTTAATGGGTTACTCAGACGCAGCCGTTTTGGGCAATACACAAGCCATAAGTAATGCAAGTGTTGAATTGAATAAGGTTGTGGCGAATAGACAGCGTTTAATTCGTGAAGCGTTTGAAATGCTTTACCCAACATTCGATTGGTCAACCTCCGATTATATGCCACTTACTTATATTGAGCCGTCACTTTACGCAGATATGACACAAGACGAAAGACGCAATAAGTTTTTAGGACTTCCACCATTACAAATTACACCCGATGCCACTAATAACTAAAGCAGACTTTGCCGGAGTAATTCCCGTAACCGTTAATCTACCAACGGACGCAGCGAATATGTATATTAACCAAGCGGAGAAATTCGACTTGGCTACTATCCTTCCAACGGGGTTATATGATGCAGTTGTTACTTATAAGGGTAATGTATCATACCCCGAATTAAACGCTTTGTTTACGGGTTATCTGAAAGAATTATTACTACATCAAACGTATATGAGAATGTTCCCGCAACACGGAGTTAATGTTACTCAATACGGTGTAAGAGTAAACAATGAAGATACTAGCAATGAAGTAAGCAGCTCACAACGTGCTGAAATAATCAGAAATGAAAACTCGATCATAAATATTTTGACGGCTAAATTAATGACTTATGGCGATGCAGCCGAATGGACATTTGACGGCACGAAATATGAGTTTGATACTTGTAACCCTAACAAACCACAAAAGTTTAAATTTTTCGCACTATAAATGGCACATCAAACGGCAATAGATATAATTCGGGTTATTAGTGAAGCCGTAAATCCAACTGGGCAATTTGCGTATTTGAGAACGTGGGATGCAAGTTTAGAATTTAATGAGGTTGACCAAAAAATATTTCTTTATCCGATTAGCGGTCAAGTTGATATAACCAACGGGTACTTTGAAACGTGGACTTGTTCAATGGGTTTCTTCTTTCAAGATGCACCCGACAGCACAAACGAACAAAGGGAGCAATTAATAACCAATGCAGACGTACTGCTAAAGGCGTTTATTTTGGCGGCTGATACGGTTGACGGGGTTCAGTTTTCGATAGTTCGTAAACGTCCCGTTTATCGTGATATGGCAGGAACATATAGCGGTTACTTGGTTGACTTTACACTTTCACTAACTGAAGATATTTGCAACGGTGATACGCCTAGCGTTATTATACCCGTTGGGAAAACCTTTTGCGAGTTGGTAGATGAGTGTTTAGGAATTAGCGTAAGTGGAGATGAAGATTTAGTCTTAAATCAAAAGGGCGAATGGGTACAAGGCGGTGGTGGTGCAGTAGATAGCGTAAACGGCAAAACAGGCGTAGTTGTTTTGGATGCTGATGACATAGCGGAAACAGCAACAAGATTTTGGCTAACTAATATTTTGAAAAGCGCTTATGATAGTGCCGTTACTTGGATAAGTACCAATGGAACAAACTTACTTAATCACTTAACGAACACATCAAACCCACATAGCACCACAGCGGCACAAGTTGGCGCACCAAGTGGCAGCGGAACGAGTACGGGAACAAATACAGGTGACCAAGATTTAAGCGGTTTGGTGCCATACACGGGTGCAACATCAGACGTTAATCTAGGTAACAACTATATTACGGCTAAAAACGCAAAAATAGCAGGTACGGGTGGCAATGGCTTTATTGAACTTCTTCCGCAAAATGCTGGCGTAGCAACGCCAGCAAGCGGTGTTAGGTTGTGGGTTGATAATGCAGGAAGGTTAGGATGGAGAAGTGCTTCCGGGTATGCTATCAGTTTTGATGACACAGGGCTAAACGGAAGTCGGAATTACGTTTTACCAAACGCATCAGGAACATTGGCTTTAACAAGTGATTTAGATTTAAAGCAAGATAAACCAATTTCGCTTAAACTATCGGGCGATGTAACTACTTCATCAAACGCATCAAGCTCAATAACGGGATTGGTTGCAACATTAGAGGCGAACACCAACTACATTATAACTGGCGTATTGCGGTCACGTTGTAGCGGTGCAGGTGGCGTGAGATATGCTATGACTTTGGTTAGCTTGAGTACTTCTGCAATTAGTGTTAGTGGTAGAAGTAGTGGAGCATCATTAGAACAACACTATTTTACAGAAAACGGAAATCTATCTAACCCATCGTTAGTTAGGATTGCAGGAGGTGCGGGTGATGTTTGCCTTAATGGGAATATAAACGTAGGTGCAACGGCAGGTACTATTCAATTAAATTTTGCAAGTGCAACGGGTGGGCAAACATCAACCATTGACCAATTCGGAACTTGGATAGAAATTAAAAAAGCATGATAAAAGTATTAAGTATTAACGGTGTACCCGAAACAACACCCGATAAATTCTTTGGCAGTCATTTCGATGGGGAGTATTTCTATTTTTTTGAAAGCGAGGAGGAGAAGACTGATTTTTATGCGGCATTAAATAATGGATGGAGCAAAGAGGCGCACCTCGCTGAAATCAATGCACTGCATAAATCAGAGTTTGACCGTAAGTGGTTAGAGCTTGAATATGATGGACGTTGGGAAGTAGTAGATGCGGCAAGAGATGCCTCAAATGAGTATCACGAGGAGGCAAAAGCACTCATGAGTTATTGGTGGAACGGTTGGGCGGCAATCAAAGCATATAGCGAAACCGTAGCTGAAAACAATTTTATCGAACCTTTAGATTTTGTTAATGGATTATGACGGAAGAAGTTAAACTTTTATTATTAGTTGGAGGTAGTATTTCAGCAGTATTTTTATCGGGTTGGGGCGCAAATAAATTACTTTACAAATACTTTTTAACTCCATTAAATAAGGCAATAGCAACGATCGGAAGCATGACAGCTGATTATAAAAAAATGAAAGCCGAAAATTATGCTTTGTCTACCTTGCAAGACAACAATTCACCTATTGTAAAAAAGATTATTGAAACTCACCACATGGTTGAACACATGGCAATGGTGCAAGAGGCTAAATTTGAATTGGAAAACCAAGCTTTTTTTGAATGTGATAGTAGTGGTTATTTGATAAAGGCTAATGACGCATTTTACAAGATAGCAAACATGACAAAAGAGGAAGCTATTTCTCACCAATGGGTTGCAATTATATCCGATGCTTTTCAAGAAAGATTTTTAGATCAATGGAAGAAGTTAGTTAATGCAGGTTTGCCAATTAACGAAGAAGTCCCGGCAAAGAAAGGCGGTAAATTTGTTATTACAGCAAGACGGAAACCGTCAAATACAGTAGAGGCAAGGGTTATTTTAGGGTCAATAAGCGTTGTTGTATGATGGATATAAATAAATTCAACTTTGCCCAAATGTTTAACAATAGCAAGGGCAAAACTTCGCCAATGATTTTAATAGCGTTTTTAAGCGGTGTTATTGGTTGCTTTACGTTTGCTAGTTGTGCGATTATTATGTATTTTTTGGTGGTGTACGAAGCTAAAAACGATGTAACAACTATACTTAATTCGGTATTAATGCAAAGCGTGGCAATGGTTACACTTTCGCTCGGGGCTTTAGCTACTCGCAGATTTACTAAGGATAAAGAAATTGAGCAGAATTTGTAAAGTTTGGATTATGTGCTTATTTTTGAGGCATTAAATAACCAAAACCAAACGAAATGAATACACCTTATGTAAAACAATTTAATGAATTGGGAGAATGTGCAAACCCAATAACCCAATCAGCACCTTATTTAAACATTTATAAAAACCGTTCGGAGCGTAGATATATTGCGCCACGTTTCGTTAATAATCGTGGTCATATCCAACTTGTTATTTTGCCAAATTGCAAATACTCAAAACAAGTTCAAACGGTATTTTGCAAAAATACTAACAAAGAAAAACAAATATTTCACTACGTTTTAAAGAAATAGACAATCTTCTCTCGATTGATAATTAAGCCACTTTAATCGGTGGCTTTTTTGTTTTGTGGAATTTTGTATTTTTGTGGAAACTAAACGAACTATGAAAGCACAAGCACCAACCTACGCACCCGAACCAAACGTAGTTACAGCCGATAAAATGGCTTTAATGGATATGCTAAAGTTACTCGAAAAGGACGTACGCAAAACAGAGAAAGCGAGTGAGAAATTTCAAAAGACTTGCGATAGTCTTGGCTTTATATTTGAATTTTAAGTTATGAAACAAGACCAAAAGACATTAGAGCGTATTGAGTTACTTCACCCATCGGTAAGGAACGAAGCTAAAGAAATCTATGCTGAAATATGCGAACGTCTAAACGGTAAAACACTTTGCCGATTTGCTTTTACGCTTCGCACGTTTGCCGAACAAGACGCATTGTACGCACAAGGCAGGACCAGTGCAGGTCCTAAAGTCACAAATGCTAAAGGTGGGCAATCGTGGCACAATTACGGATTAGCTATTGACATTGTACTATTGCAAGATAAAGACGGCAACGGTACACACGAAACTGCTTCATGGGATAATAAGATTGACTTTGACGGTGACGGGGTGGCTGATTGGTTGGAGGTTGTTTATGTGTTCAAATTGTACGGTTGGGATTGGGGCGGTGATTGGCGTTCATTTCGTGATACGCCACATTTTCAAAAGACTTTTGGCTTAA
>OFRC01000266.1_pt1 | contig 14861 bp, 18 predicted proteins | sample 1543051 | NCBI WGS metagenome assembly OFRC01 (sample SAMN07774231, study PRJEB24372) | wastewater metagenome
ACCGGATTCGCCTATGATGGCACCATCAAGCTGCGGGTCTTTGAACGCTACCCCAATCGGTTTCGTGTTCGGCATGATCCTTCTCCCGTTGCGGATCCCGCGCGCCACCCGCGCAGGATGCCAAATACCAATGATAATTACCCTTGAACTCGGTGTACGAACCGTCTACGTCTCGCCGCCAGTGCGAAATGTTCAAGTTCGGTACAATCAGTAACTCCCCACCCAAGTCGCGCCAGTTGCGACAGAAGGCATAATCCTCACCCCACCATATGCCGTCCTTGACACCATGGTTGAACAGATCCACGGACGGAGCGTGGGGGGGACCATAGACCAGTTCGGGGTATGCCCGCATGAACCGGTCCACCGCATCCACTGTGATCTTCAAGAAACCGGCCGGCGCCGAGTGGCCGAGAAGCGCACACTGAAACTCCGGGTCGTAGGGGTCTTGACATACCCCTCGATGCCGAACTTGCTGCTGACCATCGAGATCGGGCATTGTCATACCCATGTACTCGATTTCGTCCTTCTTGAACCGATAGGTGCCGGCAACCACGTCACCGGGCGTCTCGATCAAAGTGAGCAAGTCACGCGCATCCCACGACACATCGTGATCAATGAACACGATAACTTCCGGTTGCCGATTCAATGCTTTCCGTAACATCATGCTCCGAGCGCAACTGATGTACGGGTTGTTAACCTCGATCTGAGCGTTCGCGTCCCATCCTGCTTCCCGTAGCAACGGCACCGAACCCTCAAGCGCCCTGAGCGTCTGAGGGAACGGTGTCCCGAAGAACGGGATGCAGATTTCGAGACGCTTCACGCAGTCGCCCAAAGACCACAACCACGCAGCGTGTTCTGGATCTCATTCACAACAGCCAGGTGCGCTGCGGTGAAGTCCGTGGACGAAGCGATTGCCGTGGTATTGTGCAACGAGGCCACGAAGGTACGACGCACCACGGGGGTAACCCCGTAGAAGCCGACGAGTGCCGCCGACGCGCCGCCGATCAGCACTGAACTCGCACCCGAGTCGCCAATCGTTACTGCTTGGGTAGATTTACCGACGCGCAATGTCTCGTTGGTATTGCCCGCTCCCAGGTACTCGCCATCACCTACTACTGGAATTGCCATTTCGATTTCCTCTCGTTCCTGTTAATCCGATCAGCCCCAAAGCCTACAGGCCATTTCGGGCCGAAGCGACTTGTACCCGTACAGAATGTCGATACGACACGGGTGCCGGTCACTGGCGATAGACGAGTCTTGCCACACCCTGAGCGCCAGGCCGTTTGCGGATGCACGCGACCATTTGCCCGACAAGGGTTCCGGCAGGTCAACGGTCGCCAGGGTAAACGCATTCTTGTGGTAGACGAGGTTCTGAGCGTAGTTCCCGGTGTTCGCCGTGCCGACCATCGTCACTACCGCATTTGCCTGCGGGAACGAATTGACGGTAGCGAGCCTGTGGCTGGCCGTGTAAAGCGGAGGCCAGATGTCCAGCGTACCCGTAGTGGTCGCAGTCAGATCAGCAGTCACAACGAACTGTTGCAACGAACCAGTTGAATCGCGAGTCTGCGGATTCACGGCATACACATTCTCAACTACGAACACGTCACCTTTTTTCCACGTCTTGCTGGAGCCAGTGAACGAGATCGGCAGGGTGGCTTGCCCTTGGGTGGACAGGGTGCCCGTCGAAGTGATCGTCGTGCCCCATGCGCCCGTGGTATGCGGCTTGACCGACTGGGACATGGCAATTTCCTCGAACCCGAGGACACCTTGTCCGATCATGCCGGTGCGGAACTGCTTGGAGATCGTATTCCCCGGATTGAACAGTCCCTTCATCCCTTCGACCAGTTGCGTATTTGCGGCGGGGTTAACGCACGCATTACGCATCGAACGCGGGGTAGCGGTCTCGTCGAGCTTCTGCATCGCTTGACCGAGTACCAGCGAGGTCGAGGGGGTTGTGCCAGGAGAACCCACCGAAGCCGCAATATCCTTGTACATATTGTGGCAGTCGGAGTCCACCGACGCGGCGAGTTGACTGATCGCCGGCTTCAAGACGTTCTCGCTGTAATCATCCAGCGAAAGCGCCTTCTCGGCTGACGTGAAGTCAACGTCCACATGCTTCTGACTGGTGATGGTCAGCGTGGTGTATTCCTGACCGTAGTCATCAGCCTGCATTGCTGCCCCGTCCACTACCAGGAAACGAGCAGGTTTGCGCACGCGACACGACGAGCCGATTTTGGCTCCGGTTTGTGCGAATTGGCTGTCGTATTGGCGGTTGATGGACCGCGAGAAAGGCAGTTCGTTTTCGAGCAGTTGAAGTGCCTTACGAGTGATCATGTCAATCGTGAGAAGTGTGTTTGCCATTACAGCGATTCCTTTTGTTCAGCGTGATTAGTGAAACCGCGCCTCCAATCGCGCCTGCTCACGCTTGTTTTCCGCTGCAATCCATTCGTCGACGCTCAACGTTTCGGCTGAACGTGGATCTGTGGTGTCATGCACTACCGGCTTGGATGCCGGGGTACGGATGGGCGTGATGGGCGCGGGGGCGCTTGATACTTTACGGGTCGGGGGTTCGGAGGCAAGTTTCGCTTCCAGCTTACCCAACTCTTTCGCTTGGAGAATCGGCGGCAAGTCGTAAATGCGACGGGCTTCAGCGGGGTTCTGACCGAGATGATAAATTATGTCGGGTCCAGATTCCGTTCTGCGGAGCACATCCGCCATCAGCGGAGAAATCGGTAGCTTCGGGTTCTTTGCGACGGTATCGAAGTCGTCGTAACGTTCCCGTGCTTTTTCCTCTCGCTCGAAGTGTGCATCCGCGACCTTGCGCTGATCTTCCTCTACCTGGCGCTGATAGGCACGCACGTTGGCGCGGTAATCGATCCGGGCATCGTCAAATGCCTCGTCGGAATCGAACTGCTCCCTCGTGGGTTCCCCGGTAGCGATAGGCTCGGGAGTAGACGGGCGCGCGGCCTGCTGCTCGCGTTCAAAACTGCGTCGTTCTCGGGCAAGACGCTTACCGATGATCGCATCGAGTTCGGCCTGAGTGTAGACCTTCTCGGGTGCTTCCCCCTCGGTAGAATCTTCCGGCAAAGTATCAGGTTCCGGGGATGCCGTAGTCTCCGGTTCCTGCGCGACAGCCTTTTCAGGAATCGTTTCCTGGTCCGGTGTCGGGGTTTCTATCACGTCATCCATATCGATCTCTCGATGCCCGGTGAATCCGCGCCGGTACGGTCGCTCATAGTTTGAGCAAGAATCTTACCGTTTGTCAAGTATCAGTCGATGCTCCAGATCAATGCGGGACTGGTCGAGCTACCCAGGGTGCCCTTGATGCTCGTGGGCCGCTCGAACTCCAGCACCACATCGTCAGCGGATGTGAATGCCGCTCCCTCAATGGCGCGCCATCCCCCGTTACCGTCCTTGAAGTAGAACGTGATCGTCCCGCTACCGAAATCACCGGATACGTGAACATGGGGGCGCGTGAGAATAACTGTGCTGGTGTCACCGTTTGCCGCCAGGGTGCCGGAATCAGCGAAAACAAACGGCGCGGTGATCAACAGGGCAGTGAAAAACAATCGCCGGATAATAGATTTCATCATTTGACTCCTTGGTCAACCAACGGCTGCACTAATTGTCGAACAAGACGATTTACGAAGTCAACGAGGGTCTCGTTTCGTGTCGTCACATACCAAATATCCGATACACCACCAATCGTGACCTCGCATGAGAACTGGTCGGAATACAACCCCTCGGTTGTGACGGTTAAGTAGACTTCTTGCCCGTTTTCTACGGAGCCTTCTGTGCCGCCACCAACTCCGTCAACCGCCCATGTGCAACTGGGATCACCGGATAGAGTCAGGACAGCAGTGGCATCAATACCTGTGATCTCAACAACATTGCTTACTATCTCTGTCCCCAGCGGCTGCCCCGTCAGATCGGTAAAGCTGAACGCATCCGGCGTGGTATCCCCGGCTGCGGTGGTGGCCCACTCGTCCGAGCAGACTACCGTGGCGGTCAGTGGGGGCGTGGCTTCGTTTTCCCACGCACCGCATCCGCGGTATGTGCTACCTGCACTGAGCCCGGTGGCGCTGTACTCATCCGCCCACGCCAGCGGTGCGAGCAGCAGCAGGCCTATCAGAGCGCGGCGGATCATTCCCATTTGCGCGGCCCTTGACCAAATATAATCAGTGTCTGTCCCGGCTCGGTGGGACGCTCGCGGGATACTTCTTGCCCATTCTCGTCATAGGTGACGACATCAGGCATGTAATCGATCAAATTCGCCGCCAATGGCGAAGTAATCTCGCCTGTCCACCAGTCCCAACAACCCAACAATTCGGCCTTGGTGTACCCTGCCGTGACCTTCTGCGCTTCTTCCACGGTATCGACATACACGCTGACCAACTGCCGCTCGTCGCCCTTCAGTGTGGGACGGCGGAAGAATGCCGTGGAATCCTTCGGCGTCTTTTGCAGCACGTCAACGGCTTCGATCTTTTCAGCCGACAGTGCTACCGGCTCGCCCTTGATCACTTCAATGATTTCTTCGATCACGCCCTTTTCTTCGGCGGGCTTCTCGGCAGCAAGTTTCTCCTCGACCGCCTGCTTGACTTCATCGGCGTCAACCGTGGTAACAGAGATCCAGCAGTTTTGCTCGGCGTTTGCGAGTAGGGGGAGCAGTAGTAGGAGGGCTAGGTATCGCATCAGTTGAGCGCCCCCAGCGCGGTATCGTCAACACTATTCCAGAGTTGGATATTCCCGACAGTCCAGAAGCCGTAGTTGCTCGACTCGTCCCTTCCCAGCCGCACGGTATTCGGGGGCGTGCTGAAAGCATTGGGTGCAACCCCTGTGGTCGTTTCGGTGCTGCCCGCTTCGACCCACAACTTGATTCCCGATGCATTCTTGCGGAATCGAATGTCCAGCTTGTCGCCCTTTGCCCATGTCAGCCCTGTCACCTGCGCCGTGGCCGTGGTGCCGCCAATCGCAAGATTCAGGTCCATCCGTCCCGAGGTCGTCGGATGCGTGATCGTCAGATAGTTGTTGGCGTCCTTGTAGGCACTGAACACCGGATTCGTGACGCTCGTATCGGTCGATGCGAAGCCGGGGTATGCCTGCAAGTACCCGCTGAAGTTGTTGGTGTCGAATGTCCAACTGCGCGTTAGATCCGTGGCGACGCGGGCGACGGAGCCGGTCGTGGTGGGGATGTAGGATGAAGCAGATCCGCCGACTTCGCCCTGTATTCCGGTTACATAGAGATTGCTTGCGCTGTCGCCGCTGTAGGAGGTAGCTGGGCCGGACGCTAATCCCGCGTGCGTCCGCCACGTAGTGTCAGACGCTGTTTGCGCGGTCACGCTAAAACGACACCACCCATTCGCGAGCGCCTCCGCAGACGTTGCTATAACTGTGTATGTAGAGCTGGATACCTCATTAATAACCGTGCAATCGTCTGGATCAAAAACTCCATTAGCCGAATCCGTTTCCGTGTTGGTTGTTATCCGCAGCGCCAGGTTACGCGTCCCTGACGTTGCGCGCTTTGCATACCCAGACACCGTAATAATGGCGTTTGCACTTTTCGCCAAGGTCCCGGTAATAATTCGATGCGAACTCGATGCCGTGCCATCTTCAGTTAGCGTTTCCGCGACTGTTGCACCAGTCGGGCCAGCCACCGTGTTGCTGGTAACAGTGGCGCGGCTTGGCCCCCATGTAGTCCCGAGCGTTTCGCTTTGAAGTACCAGATTCGTCCGCGCCCCCTCCAGCAGCACGCCCTGCGCTGTGCCCCCGGAGTAGGTAAACGCCGGGTTGCCCGATGTCACCGTGCCAAGCGTGCCGTCGCTCTTGGTGTACGTCTGGCTGCTGGCTCTGCCAAACGTCCAGCCGGGCGAAACGGTGCTCAGGAATGACTTGGTGAATTCGCTGCCCCACGCGACATTCGCGTTGTTGCCGTCCACCCCTGCGGCAATCTGCGCGTGCGTCGGGGCGCCGTAGGTGTCGTAACTCGTCTTGCTGATCGCCACCCCGCGCACCGTGCCCTCTGTGGGGCCAGCAGGCGTGACAGTCACCGTCCCGGTGGTCTGACCGGTGCCGATGCCGGTGACGGAAGTAATGACGGGCTGGAAAGTCACTTCATACGTGCCGTCCGTCCCGCAGGCGGCACCGTTGTCCATGACGCAATAATCGAAGCTGTCAGTCAGTTGCGATCCGCCCGACGCAATGCTCGGCCAGCCTGCGGCACTCACATTCACCGTGTCGCCCAAGACGCTGGTGGCGTCGTAGCAAACGGTATCCTCGTTGGCGACAGCAGCCGGACTCAGGCCGTACAGAATATTGTCCGCGTCACTCGCATCCGATATGTCGGTGATGCACCGGGCGCTGCGGCCACCGGCACAGGTGGCGGGGCATGATCCCGATGGCGTCAGGAAGGGCCAGGGTTCGCAGCTGCTGCCGTTCCAGTTGCACACGTCCTGCATTTGAGCAGCCGTCAGTGCCGTGGATTTCCAGATGTAGACGCCTGCGATTCGGGCGTCTGCGCGGTTGTCTACCCCCGACGTAGCCTGCGCTCCAAGTCGCCCATCCGCCGCGTCCGGGACTTGCTGTCCAGACGTGACTACCAGTGATATCCCGGTATCTTCCGTGCCGTTGTCAGTGAATACTTTTAGCGTGCGCGTGCTGGCCGTCCATCGAAACCACATCAGTTGCCATGTGGTAGCGGTGTAGGACGCCCCGTTATCAGACTGCGTAGTGCCGCCGTGATACCGATTATTAACGATGTGTGTTGTGCTGCCAATACCGCCATTTGCCAACTCTTGAGATGCGTCAGCCAGCGCTAGGGTTGTGTCACCGAGCGAGAAATAAGTGTCGTTCGAGGCACCAGAATCGATGCTGATTAGTACAGCAGCCGTCCAGTCGGCCGATGTATTCGCTATCCCCCACGCGGCCAGATTGGTGACGTAATCGCTATTCGCAGAGACAAAATCCAGCGCCGCTGCACTACCGTCCGTGACCCAATCCGCTCCGGTGATCGTGCCGTCCGCATTCTCTGCGCCGAGATCGTTCAGCGTGGTGCCTGAGCCTTCGTCGATGTGGTAATAGGTGGTCGGCTCGACCGCACCGTTAGCTCCCGTCCATGAACTGTTGAACGTGAATGATCCACTGGCAGGCTTCGCTGTCAAGTCAACCGCTGCATGAGCGGCAGAAGCCAGCAGCGACAATGCGAGAAGCAGGCGCTTAATCATGTCAATCATCCTGCGCCGGATCAACTGCATTGAACGTCCCCTGCTCGTCGTATGCGCGCCATGAGTCAACGTACATCGTATAGGTCTTGCTGGTCGTGGTGAGGCTAGAATACCAGCCGGTTTTGAGGTATGACGTCGGGAAGTCGCGTCGAGTCGTCGGGAATGCCGGGATATCGACTATTTTGGTCAACGCGCTGGTTGATGTGTCGCGCAGCCATATTTCGATTGCCCCCGTTGCAACGGTCTTGCCTTTCGCAAAATGTATGATCACATCATACCAGCGATCACGTAGGATAGTAACCGACGACGCAATCTTGAGACGCCCTTCAGTGACGCCTGATGTGCCGCTGCTTTTCAGCAGCGCCCACGTCGTATCATTGGTTTTCGTGTCCCCAATGTACGCATAGGGCATAAGGTAATCCTGACTACTCGTGATGTCCCCTGCCTCGGCGGAAAATGTTGTGTCTACCGATAATGATCCGTTTGACCCGAGAATGAAATACAGGATTGGAGTGGACGGGTCCAGAGAATCACCTCCGGCCCCAAAAATCTGCATAATGATGATTCTGGGCGATATCGACGACCAGCTCGTATTGCCACTCGTCGGGAAATAGACGGAATACCCTATCCACCTATCCGACCCGAGGGGCCAGCCTAATCCGTCCCCACTATTGGTGATTTTGTACTGGTTCGCGCCAAGCGTTAACTCGACTCGCGCTTTAGTGGCCGCCGCGCACGAGCCAGAATCGGATGCCTCACTCGTGTCGTTCTGAATCTTCAGCGCTTGCGATCCGTGTCGCGCAACCGTGTTGCTGATGCTGATACCTGAATGACACGAGGCGTTATAGCCCAACCCCTCAGATGCTTTGTATGTGCTGTCCATGTTGGACTTCGTGAGCACCGTCCCGTTGGCGATCCCCTCAAAATCCTGCGTCCAGATCACGCCCGGCGGTGTCTCTGGATAATCCCCCGCGACATACATCCCGTATCTCGTCCCGTCGAATGACGGCAGGACCACCCGCGACGAGTCCACCCCGTTGATCGTGGCCCATGCGGGCAGGCTCAGGGTGAGCAGAAGCCATGCAATCCGCTTCATGGGGCTACCTCACACTTGAATCCAGCCGGTGCCGTACAGGTCACGACAACCGTGATTACGGGCGGTGACGGCGGAGAATCCTCGACCAAGGTGAATGTCTTTGATGCCTCGATACTACGCTTGCTCTCGCGCCCTGCGGTGTCAATGGCTGCAACGCTGAAATACGCCGTTACCGTGCCGTCCGTCCCAATGGCCAACGGGGATGCCCAGTCGTAACTCGTGCCCGTCGCCACCGGGATCGTGCCAATCGTTTTGCCGGGCGACGTACCCCAGCGGACTTTGTAGCTGGCAATATCCGTAGGCTTCAATGTACTGCCATTCTCGCGGGTCGCCGGGACCGTCCACGACAGTTTCGCCGTGGCGTTGATCTCCGCTGCCCATGCGGGGAGCGAGATCAGCAGGATCAGGGCGAGCAGGTATCTCATTGCATCTTCTCGATCAGGTTATTGACCTTGGTTTGCAGCACCACCAGGATCGGATAGGCACTTGTCCCTGCCACCATCAACACACCGCCTTTGCCGGGCATTTCCGATGGCAGAAAACTGTCGAGCACCTGCCCGACGAAAAACGCCACCATGACGAAGATGCCGTATTGAATCCACGAAAACTGCTTGCCCCGATGCACATCGACCAGGTAGCCCACTACCCCGCCCGCTGCGGCCAACAGGCCCGACTTGATGAGCATGGCGACTTCCTTGATGCTGTCGGCGTCAATCATCGTCTTTTTCCCTTCATTGTCTGGATCGCCATCGCGTAGGTGCAGGCACTGACCACTGTTGCTAATTCAAAGATCTGCCGGACCACGATGAAACGCCGCCCGTCCGAAAACGCAAACATCACCCCCGACAACACCAGCAACGCCCCGGCGAATGCCGCCGCACCCAACAGCGCATCCGCGCTCGACTGACACGGGGCGCGTCGGTCGTTGCGGTGTGTCACCGCGCGCACCGCGTACCACAGCAGCCAGAGTTGGGCTGATACGGCAATCAGTGTCGATAAGCTCATTTCGTCTCCGCCAGTGCCGCCGTGCGACACGTGTGATATTGTTGTATCACTTCCAAAAGCTTCCTTGTCGTCGAGCCGAAGTCATTTCCCACCAGCGGCGTCAGCGCCGGGCAACTGACTATCAGCAGCGGCGACGTTGGTTCCGGCAAGGGCCGCGTTGATGAGCTGCATGACGCGATCGCTATGCACGCAACCATCCCGATACACAGGCTTCTCCACGATTTCACGCTCGACCGCCTGCCGAATCGTGCTGTGCGTGATCTGGATCTGTGCGATGGCCTCTGCTGCTGATCGCAATGCTACCGCCCGTGTAACCGCCACTAGGCTGGCTTCCCGTGCCAACTGTGCCTGCTCCGAGTCCCGTCCATCCTCGCGGCCTTTGAGATATGCGGCACCGATCATCACCGCCAGCGCCGCAGCGAGGGCAAAATAAGCGTAGGGCCGGGCGAAGGCACTGAAGCGTGCCAGCAGCGCGATCATTCACCTACCACTCCGTCAATAACTCGCCTTGTCACCGAATCCGTAGGAATGATGCGCCTTACGCCAATAACCTGCAAGACCGGGAACCGGGCTATCGTGACCGAATCCCCCTGGTTGCCACCCAGTACATACACGTAAGGACCGTCAAGACGGTCAAAAATGGCTACGTGCCCCGCTGCCGGGTTACTTCCCCTGCTGAACACCACCACATCATTCCCCCGTACCGCATCGTTCAGATCAACGGTCTGGCCAATAGTTAACCACGAACGGGCGGCGAGTGACCTTGAACGGGGAACATTGAGCAACCACGCGATGTAATTCACAAAGGCCGCGCACCACGGTACTTCGTCACCGCCCGGCCACGACTGATCCAGTCGAAGCATGGCTACAATCTGAGGGTTGTGCATCGTGCCGGCCACTTCGGTTATCCCGAGGAAACGGGAACCCAGTCGATGCAAGTCGGTCATGATCATACCGGCATCCCCCCGTTCCCTTGCGGCGGCATCCCTTGCGGTTCAACGGGCTTCGGTGCCACGAGGTCACCCGCATCCCGGGCCGCAGCCATGGTCCCCGCCACGATGTCTTGAGCCTGTTCAGCGGTAATTGCATCTTGAGGTGCTACTTTCAGGCGATTCGTGACGGCGTTGTAGTCATCCGAGTCGGCCTTGCGCTCCACCTTGTACGCTTCCAGTGCCAGTTCTCGTTCTTCAAGAGAGGACTGTGCCGCCTTGAGCATCTGGTGCATCTGGTCGAGCATCTGACCCTGCTGCTGCACCGTTTGCTCCAACTGGCTGACCTGCGGATCCTTCTTGTCAAGCAGCTTCGGATCAATGGTGCGCCGCAGCCGTTCAGCAAACTCATCCGCGCCCGGCCAGTCCTGATACTTCGCAATCAGATCACCCGCAGTCGCCCATAGCGCCGGATTCGCCGAAGCGATGTCCGTCATCGCTTGAGCACCTTCTTGCCGCTTGGTCAGGAAATTCGGCCCCGTGGTCACCCGAACCGCGTATCGACCGATACTCGGATTGTAGATTTTCTGAATATTCCCCATCTCATCGGACTGTTCACGTACCGCTTCGGGTTGCTCGGGGTCAATTTGCACCCGTGCAGCCTCATCGTCGATCCCGATGATCTGCACCACGCGCCGGGTGTCATAAATCTTCGGAATCAGGTCGATGATGATCTCGGTAGAGAAACGAACCGCTTTCGCCAGGTTGTCGATGTAGTGATAGGTGCCGGTATCGGACTCCATTTTGCGCGCGTTGATCGCTTTTCCGCTGCGCTCGTTGGAAGTCATCCCGAGAGCAGCGTTGTACTGACCCGTGGTCGCCTTCACGTCCTCGACGGCCCCCGCTTTCGCCTGAATCAGCCCAACCTGCGCCTCCGGGGGCTGCGAACGCATGGGCAACGGCAACGGATTGCCATTACCGTCCGTTGCCAGCGGGTTCGCTTCGAGATAGGGCCACGGATGCGTGTTCGCGGTTTTCCATTTGCTCTCGTGACCGGCGAATTGCCCCGCATACCCGATAAACGGAGCCTTCGGTGCCAGGGCCAGCATTTCGGCTTCCTGGCTGGTCCAATAATTCACCATCCGCACGGCATCCTTGGCGTTTCGCACGATGCCGGAGACTTCCAACTCCCCTTCGATCTCATCCTCGTTACCCACGACGCGCACGACAGGGATGTACTTGCCCGCCCAGTCCGCTCGTTCCAGCTCCTCGAATCCGTTGGTCTTGATCCACTTGACCTGACGCACCTCTGCTTCCCGGGTACGACGCGGTGTGAGGTAAACCAACTGAGTACGCTTGTCCTGCGGCGACCCGGCGACCGTGGTTGACCCATCGGCCCACAGGTTCAGAGTCCGCGTTGTCGTTTCGACGTAGAAATACTCGGCCACCCTGATCGTTTTCTCGGTCACCCACTCTTTCGTGGGGTCTCCCGGGTGCTGGTCCCTGAGTGTCGAGGCGAGGGTGGCCTTTGGATACGCCGCCTCATACGCCTCGTGAGTCATGTCGTCGGTGATGAAGCAGAACCGCCGATCCTTGCCGCACGGGTGCTGGATCATCGGATCGTCATAGACCGAGAACGGGTTGCGGATGCGCGCGATCCGGATCTCCTGATCGAACGAGTCCTCGTCGACATACTCGGTCAGGATCCGCCAGTACCCTTCGCCGTGGGTTACCTGTCCATCGCCCGCTGTCCGGTAGGCAATGTCCGCTTCCGATGCGCTCTCGATGTAGCGAATCATGCCGTCGAATATCTGAGCGACATCGGCATTTGCCGAGTCGTTGGCGGGAATAACGTGACCCGCCGGCGGGTTTTGCCGCTGGTCGTTGGTGACCTGCTTGATGTGCTGCGGGAGACGGTTGACCGTCAGGGTCGGGCGATCAACGCTCCCGTTCGACCCGCGACGGGTTTCTATCGCGTACTCGGGCCATTGGTAGTTATTATCCGAGTTGCCGATGGCAAACTTCTGATCCTCTAACTGGATCGCACGCGATGTCGCAAATGCCGCCGTCGAAGATGCCATACGTTGCCGCATGACAGAAAGAAGATCGGAGTCATCTTTCTTTTTGGCGTTCGCCACTTAATGACCCATCCAAGAGACTATCCTTGGTGTATCAGCGTAGGGTGTCGGAGGGGGCATGTCAACAGGGGTCGAAATCAGCCCCAAGGGGACCGCGAAGGTCATGACCAGGGCGTCGGCGTCGTCCGGGGAGTACGCCATGTCGTCCTTCGAGACCAGTGTCATCTGCCCCTTCGACGTAGGATCCCCTTTGCGGATCATCAGGAGGTCTTTCTTCAGCTTCGCATCAAACGGGACCGATGCCGTGCGGAGCCACTCGGCGCAGGCATGGTACACCTCGGCCCGGCGATTCTGAAACCGCTGGGGCTTGGTCGCTTTCGACCCAAAGTTAAACCCCCGGACCACGTAACCCTGCTCACGCAACCGGTCGACCACCCCGAAACCCAGTCCCGCCTCGTCGATCACGGTCATGGCCGGCGAGAACTCCTGTATCGCCTCGATGATGTGCCCGACCACCACCATGAGATCCCCGCTGTTGTAGCGCCGCTTGGCGACGAGATCCCGTCCCCGGCGTACCCGCAGGACCGTGGTGTCTCCGCCGCGCGCGGGATCGACCCCCATGACCACGGGTGCCGTGGGGTCGTTCCACGCGGGTCGACGCATCGCCTCGTCAATGGCGTGCATTGGGAACATCTGCTCGTCGTTTTGTGCCGGGAACTCCCCGTAGACCTCGACCCGGGCCTCGTTGGAGTCCTCACCGTATTCCTCGATGATCTGCTCGTAGCGCCGGGTGTCAGTGCCCTCGACGGTACGCGCGTCGATGTTCCGGGTGTTCCAGAACGCCCGTTTCGCGCCCTGGTGACACTCGTAAAAGTAACCCGATGAACGGCGTCCGTTGGAAAACGTGAACCAGTACCGGTCGAGGATCGGCTCGGTGAAGTACCCGTCAGCCACCGAGAATATCGCATCCGGGATACCGGAGGCTTCGTCGAAGATCAGCATCATCCCGAGCATGTTGTGCGGGCCGGCGTAGCCGTCCGGGTTCTCCGCTGACCACAATTTCCCCTGCGCGCCCCACTGCCGGGTGCCCTTCTGGAGCTGCTTCTCCACGAGGTCCGCGATCCACCCCTGCGGTGCCAGCGCCGTGGCCGACAAGTCCCACCAATGCGAGTTGATCGCCAAGGCTACCCACTTGGTCAACTCGCCCCATGTCACCTTGTTCAACTGGTGCTCGGTGTTCGCGCTGACGATCACGGACGCCCCGACCCGCGTGGTCAGGAACCACAAGATCAACCACGAGACGAGGGTGGACTTGCCGATCCCGCGCCCGGAGACCGTGGAGTCGCGCATCATCTCGGTCACGATCCCGAGGGCCTCGCGGGTCCGCCCGTCGCGGATATACGTGGCGAGCGCCCGCAGCACCGTGCGCTGCCAGAGTCGCGGCCCCTGAAACTTCTCCAGCGGCGTGTCCTTCTTGCCCCACGGGAAGGCGAACAGGACGAACTTCTCCGGGTCATCGGCAACCAGCGGTGTCCATAACTGGGTCATCAGTGCCCGTTCCTCGGACGGGGCGTAGCGGGGACTACTCGGCATCAGACACGTCCTCGAATGACCCCTCGATCACGCGCCGTTTCGCGTCCGCGATGGCACCGCGAATGTCGATGGTCTGGTTGATATCCAACTCCTTGCGCTCCCCGTACCGCTTGCGATCCGTGACCCCGAGTGCCCACTTGCGCTGCTCGAAGCGTAACCGGGACCGGGCGATGTCCTCACCCGGTGCCGTGGAGTCAGTACCGTCGACGATGGCAAACGTGTCGGCGTACATCCCGAACGATCCGACCTCCTGGGCCTCGATGAGCAGCCGCTTGCGCTCCGGGTCGCGCATCAGCCAGCCCATGAACGTGCGCCGCTCATGCGACGGGAGTTGATGTCCGATGGCGTCCCACGGGGCACACCCGCCCTCGATCGCCGCGAGTACCGTGCCCATGAGGTCGTAGTACCGGGCATTGCGCTCGGTGACGAGGTGTTTTACCGGGTCAGAGTCGGGGGTTGAGCCGGGTGTCGATTCGAGTTGACCCGTCAGCCACGCGGGGAGAGCGGATGATTTTGTGCTCATACGTGTCGAGTTTACTCCGCAACGATCAGCAAGGGGACAGTTTCCCACCGTTCGATGATAGCACCTTCCGAGGACAGTTCAACGATGCGCGTCTGGAGCTCATACCGAACAACGGGACCGCTGAGATGGGATTGGCGGATCTGTACGAGTCGGTACAGGGGAGAGGGGAGCGATGCGACGGGTGAGGACGAGTGTTGGCGTTTGGCGCGCGGCATGGTGTGGTCCTGTGTTGCGGAGGGTACAGCGTAAATGTATCACAAGGGGAAGAAAGTGTCGGTGAACCGCTGGTGAGAATTAAAAAAGAAAAATTGGATCAATGGTTCGTGAGGTTTTGAAAAATTGTAAAAAATGTCGGGGGTGCTTCCAGTACCAACACCGCGACGCGCGGACCTGCCGCCCCCAGGCTCGCCGATTCGC
>OFRC01000268.1_pt1 | contig 14815 bp, 21 predicted proteins | sample 1543051 | NCBI WGS metagenome assembly OFRC01 (sample SAMN07774231, study PRJEB24372) | wastewater metagenome
GTGTCAGCGACAACCCGTTCAAAAAGCCACGAACGCGAGGGCTGTTTGAGGAAGGACGCCAATCGTGGAGAAACTATCGCGGCATAACGCTGGCGGTAAGCCGCTTGAAAAGTCGGATTGACCAACCTGTTATGCAGAAACTTTAGGAGCACCAAATGACACAAAAAGAAGCCAGAAAAATCATGCTCTGGAAAGCAATCGAGCGTTACCGCACAGCGGGCGGACGGGAAGAACACCACGCCTACAAAGAGGCGCTGGACAACTACATCGACGACATGCTGGATGTAAGCGAGATGGACGAGGTTGCCCACCGGTTTGCCCACCCCCTAGCCCTTGAACTTGAGTGCGTGCTAGCTGACCGAAACACCAACTGGGACAGGGCCATGAATCTGATTGGCGAATACCGCAGCGCGATGAACGCCATCCATGAGCAGCACAGCCCAACGCACATGGGTGAACCGTTGCTGCATAACGCAGAGGTGAGGGGCGCGTAGCGTCCTTCTCGACTGCCCAGTTAAATGACAAACACCCGAATGGAGAAGACCATGGAATACAGCGAAATGAATGTGCAGCAACGGGCCGAATACCTGCTGGAGAAAGGGGTTGAGGCTAAGCTGGATATTGACCCAGAAGCACTGGCCCCCGGCTATGCCGCGCACGCAATTGGCGTTGGGAAACTTCCGTGCGGCTACCACCGCAGCGAGCAGGAAGCGATCGATGCTGGCACGGCATGGCTACGCGAGAAGGCGGCGCCTGCTTTGCCATTTAACGCGTTATATAAGTGATCCTTACTGCCGGATAAAACTGCAAAACCCGTTGTTTTTGACACTAAAACCTACGGCAAGTCTCATACCTTAGCCGTGGGCTGCTCTCATAAAAATAGCAGGCAAACCCTGCAAGCTAACCCAGCTTGCCCGCAATCGACGCGGGCGTTGGGTGATAGTAGCGCTTCAGGCTTTTGAGTGATCGGTGGCCGGTAACTGCCGACAACTCCAGCACATTGGCCAGCTTGGTCGATAGCTGGGTTGCAGCGGTGTGCCGCGAATCGTGAAACACCAGGTGCTCCAGGCCGCACACCCTGCGGGCATCTAAAAAGTATTCCCCCAGCGTGGCCGCGATGAGCGGAATGATCTTGTCGTCGGGCTTTTTGTCTTTGCACAAAATCTTGAGGTATTTGATGGCCGCAGTGGAAAGCGGCACCTGGCGGTCGTCGCCATTCTTGGTGTCTCGCAGCTGGGCGTATTGCTCTGCAGGGTAAAAGTCAGCCACCCGCAGCTCGCACAGCTCGCCAATGCGCATGGCGGTCTCAATGCCCAGCAGCAGCGCCCACCCAACATAGTCCCGGCCCTGCAGCAGCGGCATATCCTCGCGCCACCCCACGGCGTCCAGCAGCGTCTTAACGTCCGCAGGCGTCCAAACCTTGTCGCGTGATTTATCTGCACCTTTGAACCGGCTCACAGCATGGCATGGGTTGGCAGTCAGCGGAACGCCCCATTCCTTGATTGCGTGGGTGAATACGCCGCTGATGGTGTTCAGCTCGCGGTGGACCGATTGCGGCAATATATCCAGCGCCCTGTCGTCGCGCCACTGGCGAATGTCCAGCGGTGTGATTTTGCTGAGCACCAGGTCCATAAACTTGGCGTCGCGTATCACCCGCTTGAGTATCCCGGCGGAATTGCGGCCCTTATAGTCTGGCGCCACCTCGCGCTCGTAACGCTCGAACACATCCCGCACCGTCATGGTTTTGGCAGTCTTGAGCTGCAGGCCATCAAACTGGTGCACCCCCATACGGGCCTCAACGGACGCGGCCCAGGCCTCGGCGTCTTTCTTTGACTCGAATGTTTTGGACTGCACGGGGAAGCCTTTACGGCGGATAATCGCCCGCCAGGTCTTGCCTCTGTACTGCTTGATGGATGCCATGCAGCGATGGTACACCGGCAAACCGTAACCCCTTCCGCCGCACAAATTGCACAACTTTGCACAACTCGGATGACGCCTTCATTGGGCAAACGTGAAAAAACGTTACCCTGGTTCAGGATGCAAGTCCGGTGGCACTGCAGACACCTTACTAGCAAAATCAACAACTTACGCGGCATTTGGCGTACAGCAGTGGGCAAAACGTAGCTATAGAGATATTTCGCACTGCACAACTTTACTCAACTATTTTGCTGCCTTTAAGCTGTCGATGCCCTTGCCGATCTGGCGCAGCCCAGCGTATGCCCACGGCAATGCCAGCAGCAGGGCCACCAGCTCAATACTTGGGTTATCCCGCGCTGTTCCGTAGCCGATGGCGGCCACCAGGCTTAGCCAGCTCTGCCCTGGACGGGTCCAGCGCACAAAGCGGTCCTCGGCATTGTCGCCAGAGCGAATCGTCAAGCCCGTTTCTTGGTGCTCAGCCGCTGCATCTGCAATGCGCAGCTTTTCCATGGCCTCAATGTGCCCCCGAACGCTGGCATCGTTTGCAATGGCAAGCTCCCGCAGGCGGACGACCGTGGCCGGGTCGCTTTGCAACGCCTGCATGGCCGCGCCGGGGTCATTGCTGCCGGTGGCGCTGCTCACCAGGGCAACCCCAGCAGCTACCGCGCCAGGCACATTGCCGGTCAGCAGTGAACCCACCAGTGCAGCGCCTGCGCCTGCATTGCCCTTTATCCATTCTCCAACGTCTTGCCAGTCCATGCTATGCCTCCATCAGATTGGCGGCAATACGCCGCGCCCAGCCACGGCCAAACACATCCCACGTGGATAGCGAGGTCATAAATTTGAGCCGCACGCCGTTGTAGCGGGCGATGATGATTGGCACATCCATGTCGCCAACCTTGCGCAGTGTCAGCGGCCCAACTACACCATCAACAGCCACGCCTGCGGCCTCTTGCAGCCAGCGAATGCTGTTGCCAATGCCAGAGTTAACGGCACCATCGAAAACCTGGAAAGCCAAGTCAGGGTGCAGCCTATCGCACCTGGCGCGGTCCCAAAAATCACGCTTGTAGATCGCCTTGGCGTCATCGATGTTTAAATCTGCAATGTCCAAGTTTGGATAGCTGCGCTTGGAAATTCCAAACTTCGTTTCTCCGCCCGGGTCTTTTGGATTGTTGACATACCCGCCCTCATGCCCAATCAATTTCGCAAAAGCGATGTCAAAATTCATGGTCATTTGTGAAACCCTTGGGCACTAAGCCATGCGTAAAACATCCAGGCGCAAATTGCGCTTACGATTGCAGCAAAGGACCATTTACCGAAGCGCATAAACTGCTTGTCCAGCCATTCCTCGATGGCCTCCTTTACTACTGCTTTTTCCAGCTCGATCTTTGGGCTTGTCCTGCGGTCTGGTGCGTTCATTTCGCTGCCTTAATGTGGTTGCCATTCGGAGATAGGCGGTTGATGCGCCGGGCGAGGCTATAAAACAAAGCCCAGTCTGGATGGTGAATATCTAGGCACAGTCGCTCGAGTGAGTCGCTGATCGTGCGCTCAGAGCCTTGTAACGGGCCAGCAACCAGCCGCCATGTAGTGCGGGCAATAACCATGTCTAGCGCCCACGCAACCAGCGCAGCAGCGATGTGGTGGGGCCTGCGGGAGCCGCCATCTACGCACTGCAATGCGGGGCCAAGCAGCAGTAGGAACACGAAAATCATGCATCCACCTGAGCAAATGCGGTGACCATCTGAGGCGAGCACGCAGCAACGAGTGCGCGGTAACGCTGCACCACCACGGCATCGAATGTGTTATCCATCGGCAGGCCGGTGGTGATGTCAAGCAGCCCTTGGCGCACGATGATGTAAGCCGCCGTGGTGGCTGTGTCCCCTGTCAGTTGAGCGGCCAGTGCAATGCCCGCCAACCGGTTCAGGATTCCCTCGCGCACGGCCCGCAGTTGGTCTTTCTTTTCTGCGATCGGCTTTTGCGGCTCCACATAGTTGGCTATGGCGTCCAGCTCAGCCGGACTAAGCGGAACCTGAGTCACCTCGCCAGTCGCACAGTTCACTTCGGTTTTGTACATACTCACTCCCACAACAAGTTAATAGATCCAGCATCAAATGCATCCGTACCATTAACGGCTGCCAGCTTGAGTCGTGACAACGCACCGGCCAGCGCCTTGCTACCGCCAGAGGCAGACACGCCCGAAGCGTTTGAATACCCGAGGGTCGCGCTGTAGGCCCACAAGTTCGTGGCAGCATCCATCAGAACAAAGGTCGCAATGCCGCTGGATACAGAGTTAGATGCAACCGCTGCAGTTAACGAGAACCCAGCCGTGTCTAATGCCGAAGTGGTTCCGATGGCGGACGAACTCAGGTAGCCGGATGTCTCAACGCCACCAGACGGGCCGATCCGAAACCGCAGATTGGAAGCCCCGTTTGTCGATGTGCCATGCATCGTCACTGTCAACTTCTTTGCCCATGACGGGATACCGGTAAACTCAACAGCGACGCCCGATGTGGTTGCAGTCAGCGTCTGTAATGCTGGTGCTTGTGGCAATACCGGCTGGGTGCTGAATGTCTTTGTTCCGGCGATTGTCTGGTTGCTTGTAAGCTTTACAGCTTGGCTGGTCAGTTCGCCCTGCACAAACGCAGTTGTCGACAGCTTTGTTGTGTTATCCGATGCCGCAGCGGTTACACCGGTAACAGCGCCAAGGCTGGTTATGGTTGAATTTGCGCCCGACTCAGCGGCGCCCAAAGTAGACCGTGCTGCAGCCGCATTGGCGTCATCCAGCAGCGTGGCAGCAAACGCCGTGGTGTGGGCGATCATTTGGTTGAGCTTTTGAACGGCGTCCAGCAAGTCACTGCGTGCCGTGGCTGGTGAGTCGGCCCCGGCGTCCAGGTTGGCGGTTACAACCGCAGCGGTTGGGTAGGTCATAACTCAAAATCCTTCAACAAAAAAATCGACTAACGAGGGGTCGGCCAGCGTGCCGTTTAGGCGGAACTGCCAGCGCGGTCCATAGGTCAGCGTCTGGTCTATGCGGGTGCTTGTCCAGGTGCCCGCGCTGCTGTCCTGGATGACCACTGATGTGCGCTTGAGAAATGAATACGTCTGTGCCAGGGGGATGCGTATGTCCCCCACGCCGATGCGGTAGCTGCCGGTCAGTGCCGACAGCACCACGTCATTGATGTACTCGCTGCGGATAGGCGCATTGATCTGGTAGGTGAACTCGCGGACCACCGGCACGGGGAATGGCCCGGTGGCGGTAAGGGTCAGGCGCATTTTGAAATAGCGCGTAGAAAACGCGGCCGCAGAGCTGCCCCAGGCGCTCCACGTCACTCCGTCAGCGCTGGTGGCAACTTCTTGCACCAGGGTGCCGTCGGCATCCACCGTGCTGTTGACCTGGCCCGCGACGATGGTTTCAAAGTCTCTAACCGGTGTCTCGTAGTAAATGGGGCTTGCGGGCGTGGTGTTCCAGCGCGTCCAACCCGCCCATGTGCCAGGCAGGCCTGCCCAGGTTACCGAATCGTCAGCCTCCAAAATGCCGTCTTGCACATGGCAGCCACTCAGTGTGCCCAGCCATCCGTCGTAACGCTCATAAAACTCTGCAAACACATTCCCAAGCCTGCGGTCAGGCAGGGTGATGCTTTGCACAAGGTAGGTGGATTCGTTGCCTGTGGTGTCCAAACTCTTGCAGGCAAAGGTCCATGCACCGGCCAGCGGCGCGTTTAACTCCACAGGTGAGTTGGTGTAGTAGGTTGTGGTGTCTTGCAGCGGCGTCATGGTGGCCCAGTCTGGGCTGCCCACGGTGCCGGGGGTGTAGCGGATCTCGGCGCCAAGCCAGTCCACCGGCTGCGCGGCCAGGGTGGCGTAGCCAAAGTTGTATTGGCGCGTGCCGTCGGGCTGGCTCAGCACCGTGAAAACGTCAAACGGCGGTGGCGGCTGCGTCTTGCCCACCACCTGGTGCTGCACCTGCAGGCACCAGTCGCCAATGGCCAGCGTGGTGCGAGCCCGTGCACGCACGATGTAGTAGGCGCCGTCGAGCACATCGGTGGCTATGGCCTGGGTTTCGTCACCGGCAACCACCAAATTAGTCCACGCGCCGGTGCTGCTGCTCAGGCGGTACTGCACCTCTACTTTGCCCGCTTGCACGACCGCGGCGTCTACCACTTGCGGCCAGTTCACGCGCATGCGGCTCACAATGGTGCCGTCGCTCTGGGCCAGCAGCTCTGCCGTGCCGGATGTGATGGTCAGCGGCCCCACGGCGGCCACGGTCCAGGGGCTTGGCAGGTTGGTGTTGGCCGCAAAGCCCTGGGCACTGAAACCAGCGTCCATTTGCGTGATGGCGGCGGTTGTTTCTTTGAGGGTGAGCTGCAGCGCCCCGTCACTGGTCCAGGTACGGGCTAGGATCATGAAGGTCTTGGCGCTCCACCCGTAGCGGGTGAGCGTGAGCGCTACGGTGTCGAACAACTCCAGCGGGTAGGCGCGCAGCTTGAATGGCAGGTCCACCACCAGCGGGTCACGCGCATCGCGCATCATGATGCCCGCTATGTGCAAGGCCTGCGGTGCGTAGCCAACGGCTGGCATGCTGACAGTTTGAACCAGCTCCCCACCGTCGCGGGTGACCAGGGCGCTGCTGGTCAGCGGCGTGAGCACGGCTTGTTTGTAGTCTTGCGCCTGGTCCCAGATGGTGGCTTTGACAGTGTTGAACTTTTTGGCCCGCTCCCGGTGTACGCTGATTTTGATGGGGGACTGCGATTCACTGGCGCCGTCGCGCACCACCACCGCCAGGTCGGCGTCGGTGAGCGTCATAACGCTGGCTGTGTACAGGCCGGGCTTGAGGTAGAGCGAGCCACCCGCAAAGGCCCAGCTGCCGCCCATGGCTTGCGCCAGGTCATCAAACACACCGCGCGCGGGCGTGCCAAATGGCACCACCAGTGAGGCCTTGTACAGCGCCCTGGCAGTTTGCGCCACGCTGTCCACGGTGTAGACCGTGCTGGTGTCGCATGCGTTGGCTGCAGCTATAAAGCGGGTGTCTTCGTCCGCCGACACTGTGGCCGCGCCAAAGCGGGCGTGGGCGTACACATGGCGCATCATCAGCGCGGGGTTCTCGCTCCACGTGGTCAGGCCCGTGCGGGGGTCGTACAGCTTGGCACCGCGCACCACCGCAGTCACGGTGGGCAGGCCGTTGGGGAACGCGCTCTCGCTGTAGCGGGCGCGCACTACTAGGTAGGCCACGCCCTGCACGGTGTTGGTGCTGGGCCAGGCAGAGCCAAACGCGACCTGTAGGTCGGTGTCTACCACCTGGCCTGCAGCGCCCAGGTGTTTGGTAATTTTGATGGCGCTTACCGTTTCATACGTCTGGTAAACAACTGAAACGTATGGCCCGCTGGTGGTGGCCACCAGTCCCACAACACTCACACCGGCCTCACCAGCAAAAGCGCTGCCTGCAACATAGGTCGATGGCAGGTTTAGGATGTTGGACCCATCAGAGGTGCCGGTGTTGGTTGTAGTGGTGCTGAGCAGGTAAGGCGCGGTGGTTACATTGCCACTGCCGTCTAGCGTTACGGCTTGGTCGTTGAGGTAGATGGTCTCAATGGCGTCGATCTCATGCCCGGCCAGAGCAATGGCCAGGTAGAGGTCTTTCTGGTACGCGCCCGTACTTGCCTTGTAAAACACGTTACCGCCCTTGCGCACCCTGCCCAGCACCAGCTCGCGCGCACCAACGGCGCTGCTCACATTCACATTGCGGTCAACCTGGGCGCTGTTGTAGGCGTCGGTTGCCTGTGATTTGGCCTGGCGCTGCTTGGCCGCGCTGTAGGCCAGGCCGCCAACCAGCAGCAGCGCGGTGCCGTAGGTGGCCACAAACGTGCCAACGGCCACAGCGGTGCCAACCGAAATGGCGCCATAGACCGCCAGGTAATTGACGGCGACGATGATTGCGGCCGGCATTAGGCAACCCTCCACGCCATAGTGGCGGTAGCGGTTGGCACAATGGCCAGGCCTGCGGCGGCGGGCGTCAAGGCCGTGGCACCGTTGCAAATGCCAAAGGCGTCACGCTTGCCAGCGCGCACCAGCAGCACATCGCCCACGGTTGCCATGAGGGGCGCTATGGGCTGGCCCAGTGCTGCGGTGGCAATAGCAGGCAGGCCGCCGTGGCGCGCAATGGCCCGGTAAGCCTGTTTGGCCGTGCGGTGCTTGCGCAGGCCAGCCGGTGCCGGGTCTTGGCCGGTGATGGCCATCACACAGTCGCTGGCAAAAATGGCGCAGTCGTTGGTGCCCCACACAAAGGGCGCGTCGGTGCGCTCGCGCACAAAGGCTTCCATTCGTAGCTGCCAGTCTGGTAAGCGGTGCGTCATTTGTAGAAAAAGGCTTTTGTTGGCCAGACGATGGGTTTGTCGATCTGGTCCAGAACGTAAGAAAACGATGCGTCCGCTGCGTTGACGATGCGCTGGTCTGCGTCGGTAAACGTCCAGGCGTTGCCGCGCAACAGGTCTACCGCTGCGCTCTCAGCCGTGACGCCAATGGTGGCGCTGGTGCCATCCTCACCAATGGCCATGGTGTCTAACTTGCCCACCCACTCGATAGGCGCGTCCAGGATGGTGTAGGTGCTGGTGTCGATGATGGCCGTGCGGATGGTGCAGGGCGTGCCTTGCACAATGTCTGCATCGTCCAGCGCCAAGCTGATGCGGGCGGCGTCAGCACCGTGCAGCTCTAGCGTGATGCCTGCGGCCTCGCCGGGTTTGTCGGCAATGGCGCTGATTTGGCCCAGGCCGTAGGCACCGAGGTAGGTGTCGCCACCGAAGTCCAGATTCCAGGTGCTGGTATTGAGGTAGACCGGCGTTCCTGCAAAGTCCAGTTTGATGAGTGTGGCAATGGCCACACTGCCACTGGCCAACGCGGCCAACACGGGGGCACTGAGGGTCTTCACGAAATAGCCTCGCCAAAGTCAAAACTCACAGGCGGTGACCAGCCGCGTGTGTTCTGCACGCCGGAGGTATCGAGCAAGCGGAAATTGGCCGTGGGCTGCGTGGTGGTTACCGCTGCACCGCTGGACAGCGCTGTGCGCAGGCGGTTGGTCAGCGGCACGGTGATGACGCCTGCAGACGATGTGCAGTCTTGCGCCACCATGAGCAACAGGCCGCCCACGCCGATCATGTCGCCGGTTAGCAGCGTACCGGTTGCGGTGATGCTGACCGACGCTGCGCCCTGCGCTGCACTGGCGCTCAAGGTCTTGGCACCGGCAATGGTGCCAGCCACAATGGGCCTGGCAAAGTGGTACAGGGCCACGGTGTTGGTCTGGCCGCGCATGGCGGCTATAAACACCTCGATGGCGGTTGCGTCCGCAGGGCTCAATGGGCCGGTTTCTATGCTGACAATCCAGCGGTCGTTCAACAGGTCGATGGCTTGCTCTGACCCGGCGAAAGGGCTGGCGTTGACGCGCTGCGTGACCGATTCCTTAAACCGGCAGGTCCGCGGCTTGAATGCGCTGGGTAGGGTAATGAGGGCCATGCGTTACGCGAGTGCGCCCCCGTAGTTCATGCTGCGGCCCATGGCGGCGGCAATGCGGCGCTCAGAGCCCGCCACGGCCTGGCGCACCAGCGAAACACTGGCTACATCGCCCACGGTGAAGTTTTGCACCACGGTGATAGGCTGCGCTGCGCCCTGCCCTTTGCTGTGGTCTAGCACCGTTTCATTGGGGTGCAGCATGGCCATAAATCCGCCTTTGCCGTCTAGCCCACCTGCGCGGGCGCCGCCGCCGGTGTAGCCGCCGCCGTCGAACGACATAAATGCTCCCAGCAAGCTGCCCAGGCCGCCGCCACTGCTGGCACCACCCGCAGAGCCCAGAAATGATGTGGCCAACGACTCGGCCGCAGCGGTGGCAATACGGGTGTAAACCACGTTCGAAAGAGCGTCGCCAAAGGCCTGCAGGGGGTCGCCACTGGTGTCACGAAAGGCCGCAGAGAACGCGCCTTTAAGGTCGCCATGCAACTCCGTGGCAAACGCTTTGCTGGCCTCCTTTTGGGTTTTTTCCGTGTCTGCCGATGCGCGCTTGATTTGGGCGGAGGCGGTTAGGTCGCGGGTTTCTTTGAGCAGCATGAGGCGCTGCTCCAGGTACTCCAGCTCGGTCAGGCTGCCATTGTTGGCGTCTGCCGTGGCAATGGCTTGCTCTTGGGTGGCAATGGCGGCGTCTAGCCGGGCCAGGCGCAGGGCGTTGAGGGCTTCGGTGCTGAGGCCAATTTCTTGGACCTCTTCACGCATTTTTTCGTTAAGGTCCTGCTGGGCGTTGACCTCTTTGGCAATGGAGCCCAAATAGGCTTTTTGCTGGTTTTCGATGTCTTGCAGGGCTTTGGCCCTGGCGTCTGCCTCGGCGCTGACGCGCTCACCTTCTTCAATGGCGTAGTCGCGCCCGAGCTTGATGCGGAACTTTTGCTCTTCTTCTGCGGCTTTTTGGGCGGCAGTTTTTTCTGTTTTGGGTTTTTTCTTGTCTTTTTCTGGTATTTCGCCAGCGCTTTTTTTGCCAAGGAATTTGCGGGACACCGCGTCGCTGTTGTCGCCCTGACTTTCCAAAATTTTTAACTGGCGTAGCTCTTTAAGGTAGGCGGCCTGGGCGCGCAGGTCGGCAATCTGCTTGTCGTTGCCCTTGCGTGCGGACTCACTGGTGACACGCTTTGCACGGTCTTCCAGCTGTGCGATCTGCTGTTCTACCTCGGCCAGGTTGCCGACAATATTTTTGCTGTAATCCAGCCGCGCATACAGGGCCAGCGTCTCAAGCAACCCACCGGCATGTTTTTGGGCCAGCAAAAAGCGCTCCACACCTTCGCTCAGCGCGGGCACCAATGCGCCGGTGATGGAGCGGCCCGCGTCGGTGGCGTTTTTTTGAAGGCTGAATAATTGCTTGTTGAACTTTTCAGCGGCCTCAGCTTGCTCTGTGGTAACAGTGGCCACCAAATTGCCCTGCTCAGCCAGGTCTTTGAGCAGGGGCGCAACTTCTTTTAGGCTTTTGCCAAACAACTCCTGCACGATTCGGGCCTTGTTGCCGTCATCGGCAAAGCCCTGCAACGCAGTGGCGGTTTTGAGCAGCGCCTCAGCCGGGTCAAGGTCTTTGAGCTCTTTGGCACTTAGGCCAATGGCTTTTAACGCGGCCTCCTGTTTGCTGCCGGGGTCGGCGTCTTTGAGCACGCCGTTGAGTTTGACCAGCGCGGTGGTTACGGTGCCCATTTCCGTGCCGGTGCGGGCGGCTACGTCTTCCAGGGCGCTGATGTTTTCTATGCTGGCGCCGGTGGCGTCTTTGATGTCGTTGAGGGCATCCACACTGTCAATGGAGCCCTTCACCATGGAGGCAAATGCGCCTACGCTGATGCCGCCCATGATGCCCAGCACACCGCCCACTTTAGAGGCTACGCTTTGCACGGAGCCCAGCCCGGCCTGCACGCGGCTGAGCACGCGGCTGGCATCGTCTTGCGCTCCAATGACTATTTTTACGTCTGCCACTTTTGCCTGCCTATTTTTGACTGCGCCAGATGCGCAGGGTTTCTTGCTCCATGATCTGCACGCCGTTGGTTACCTCGGCCCAGTCTTCTTTTGGTACGCATTCCAACTCCATGGCCAGCGCCAAACACTCATACCGCAGGCCTATGGCCCCGTTAAAACCAACGGCCCACTGGGTGCGCAGCCGGTAGAACACATCAAACGCGGCCACGTTTTCTGGCCATATGTCCTGGTGCGGTTCTTCGGGCGGCGCATCGAGCTGCAGGCCAAAGGCTGCAAGGGCGTCGGTGGTGGTTTTGGTGTCTGTAACGCCCACCACCAGTGCCCTGGCAGCCTCTATGAGTTTTTTGCTTTGGACCCTCGCAGCTCGTTCAAGTAGGCGTCGGTAATTTCTTCCCGCGCCGGCCAGTATTTGGTGATGATGTCTTCCAGCGCGGTGATGCTGTAGGGCACGTCTGCGCCGTCATCACCCACCATGCCGGACCAGCTGACAATGAGCTCATCCAGCAGCGCGGCGTCGCTCTTGCCCAATGCGTCGGCATGCCAGGCGCGCAGCTGCAGCTTGTCTTTGTGGCGGAACACAAACTGCACCACGCGCGGCTTTGCCTCGCCGGGTACGCTGAGCTGCACCGGGCAGTTGAACTCGGGGTTGGGGTTGACTTTGAACATTTAGGCAAAGCTGGTGATGAGGCGGATTTCGTCATTGCCGCTGCTTGGCAAAATGCGCAGGTCAAAGCTGCACATGCGTTTGCCGTTGATGTCTGCCTTGCCGGGGTTGATGATCTGCACGCTGGGCATCCACAACATGGCCTTGCGGTTGGCCACGGTGCCGTGCGACAGGCCCAGTGTGGTGAGGGTGCCCGCCTCTGCGGCGGCGATCATGCTGACCTCTTGCGCGGCGGTCAGGTCCAGCGTGATTTTGCCGGTAACGCTGCGGGCCGTGGTGTCGATAGTCTCGCCACCCAGCAGGGGGGTGAAGTTGACGGTGTTGCCAAAGTCCACCTCAATACCCTGGCTGGGGTATGCGGTGCCGCCCACGATGGCCGGTGCTGCGGTGGCGTTGTGGGTGCCGCCCATGGTGATGTCGCCCGTGTTGGTGTCGGTAACCACCTGGGGCTGCATGAATGCTGTGAGCGTGGTGGCGGGGTTGGACGAAGCTGTGGGCGTGTTGTAAATGCCCAAGAACTTAAAGCCCAGCCGGGGAATACCACCCACGCCCATGCTAACGGTAAGGTTACCGCGCGCACCAGTGGCTTTGTGCAGCACACCATCGTCATACCAGTAAATGGTGACGGAGTCTGCCGCGCCTGCCGTGGTTTTGGGGGTGTAGTCCACCCTGGTGGCGGCGGTAACGGTCTCGGTGCACAAGCAGGACTGCACCAGTGGCGCCCAGGCGGGGGCCACGGCTACGGTGCCAGAGCCTACAAACTCCACGTCAAAACCCATCTCCACATAACGGGTGCCCAGCAACTGCTCAGAGCCGCCCAGGTAGGAGCGGATGATGTCGCGGTCTACGTTGTTGGCGTTGAGCGGGGTGATGCTGAGGTTGGTTACCAGCATGGCGTTGGCCGCGCCGGTAGGGGTGGGGTCTACGCCGTAGGTAGCTTCGATTTTGGCCAGGATGGCTGTGTTGCGGATGAGTCTGGAGGCCATGGTGGTCCTTGCGCGGTGGGGTTAGGTGAGCGTGGTGCTGCTTGCGCGGTGGCGCACAGCCAGCTGCAGAGTGACGCAGGCGGTTTTTTCGGCCGTTTCGTCAAAGTCGTAATCAATGTTGGTGAGTTGCATGTCCATCACCAGGCCGCCCAGGCTGGTGTCTGCCATCAGGCGGGCGTAAACGGTGCCCAGCAGCGCATCGGCCGCAAGGTCTGGGGTGGTGGTGGCGCTGCGCGCATAACACTCCACAGCGAGCTGGGTTGTAAAGTCCACCGGGGCGCCGCCAATGTCGCCACGCTCTGCGGCCGCACTGCCAATGCGCACCACCACAGCGGTATCGTGCTGCTGCGCAATGGGGCGCATGCGGGCGCGATAGATGTTGGGAGATACGGGTGTGCCTGCCGTCAGGGTGGCCACAACGGCGGTGACGATGGTGGCAAAAACGGTCATGCCACGGCCTCCAGCAGCATGCGGCTTACACCCGTGCCATCGGGCTCATGGGTGGCCACCAGGTAGGTAACACTATTCACCACAACGGTGGCGCCAACCGGGTTGGCAGGCACCTGGGCCGTGGGGAGGATGATGGACGGCTCGGTGCTGGCCATGCCGTAGGGGCCCACGGTGCCGGTGTCGATGGCCTTGTCAAAAATGACCGGCACAGTTTGACCCGCAACGGTTGCATTAATTGCAAAGCCGCTGGAGGTGTCAAAGAAGGTGCTCAGGTCTTCGGGGAACATGGCGCAAGGCTTAGACGGACTTTTTGACGCCAGACATGCTGACGCCGACCACTTGCGGGCCGGTGCCCACGGTGCCCACGTATTTGATGTACCGGCGCACCTGCTTGCTTTGCACTACCAGCGCCTGGATGTCGGCTGTGGTGGTGCTTTGCGTGAAGGTTGCGCCCGCTACGTCGGCAAAGCTGGAGTTGTCGGCGCTGTCTTGAATCTTGCCATCGAGCGTGCCGGTGCTGGTGCCGTGGTTTTGCACGATGAGCACAGGGCCCTCGTAGTCTTTAAGGTCTACGCCGGTGCCGGTGGCGGCTGCAGTGTTGGCACACGATGCGGCGGCCAGCATGACGACGGTGGTGGCGTTGCCGGGGAATGTGAACTGGCTCATGCTGTGGCCTCTTGTGTGGGTGTTGCGTCGGCTGCGGTTGCGTCGGCGGGTGCCTCTGCTTGCGCGGCTGCTTTGGCCGTGGCCTTGGGGGCCTTGGCGGGCTTGTCGGGGGCGGCTTCAATGGCCGCGCCTGGCGTTACCTTGCCTGCGGCGAATAGCTCAGTGCCTTGCGTGCGGGTAAGGTGTACGGTGGCGCCAGGCTCTACGCGCTCGCCGCCCATGCACATGGCGCGGGTTACGGTGTAGGGCTGCAGCGCCTCGGCTGCGGGGGTAGTGGTGGGGCGTGCCATGGTGGTGTGCGTCCTTTAAGCCCGGGCCAGCGGTTGAGGGCTGGCCCGGTGCTTTATCAGGTGATGCTGGTGGCGCGGCTGAAGGCTGCCGCTTGGCGGATGCCCACGTCCACAGACTGGATGGCGCGGATGCCTGTGATGGCGGTGGTAAACGATGCGTAAGGGTTGAGGGCAATTTCCAACATGCCCCACTCGCCCAGCACCACTTGGCTGAAGTCGCCAAAGATCATGGATGCAGCGGTGAGCTGCGTGCTGGTGGTGGCCTTGAAGCCTTCGATAGAGCCGTCCAACACCGAACCACTCCACAGCGTTTGGCTGTCGGTGGACGCGATGCGGGCGCGGCCTTTAAGCAGGCC
>OFRC01000270.1_pt1 | contig 14731 bp, 29 predicted proteins | sample 1543051 | NCBI WGS metagenome assembly OFRC01 (sample SAMN07774231, study PRJEB24372) | wastewater metagenome
TCCGCAAGGTGATGGGAATGGTCTCGGAAGAGGGAGGCGAAGCCCTCCCCCTTTCGGAGTCCGGGCGGTCCATGACTGCCACTGCCTCCGTCGGTGGCGCCCTCGCGGGTGGCTTCCTGGCGCGGCTGGCACTCGGACTCTTCAGCGCCCGCAAGGCCTCGAAGTAAAGCGAAACAGGACCTGGGCCGAGTTCTACACTCGGCCCTCGAAGTCCTGTTTCGCTTTAGCTACCTGCGAATACATATTCCACTCCCCATTTCTCAACCCGAATCGGGGATAAGAAACATGGAGGATACACATGATTACACTGGTTCTTGTCGTGGGTGTTGTGAAGGCGGTCACCTCGGTGGTGTCCGCAGTGGCAAAGGCGAAAGAGAGCGCACATGCGCTCGAGACGAAGCGACAGGTGGTCTCGAACCTTGCACCCCCTGCTCGGGCGCAAGTCGACAAGAGGGCCGCGCGCCCCGCCGTGGTGTCCGTGAAGTTGACCGCGGAGGATATCAGCGTCATCGAGAAGGTGGCGCCTGGGTTCCTCCAGGAACTACAGATCGTCGACGACATGCGCTCCACAGCGCATCTCCCGGACGAGCTCTTCCGAGGGTGAAAGAAGGGCCCTCGGGCCCTTTCTTTTTAGCCCCATCCTCCCGCAGTTCCCCGGCCAAAACGGGGATAAGAAACATGAAGAGGAGCTGTTCCCCTTCACGTCCAAAGGAGGAGACCATGACTCAGACTCAGCGTGTTGCGGCCAACGCCGCGGTTTCGAACCCTTTCATCGGCTCCGCGTTGCGGGAGTGCCAGGCAGAGGACCGTGCGGATTTCGCGGAGCAGGAGCTCCGTGAGCTTCGAGTGCGCCACATCGCGTTGAAGGACGCGGTGCGAAGTCGACGAGCGTTCACGAAGGACTGCGCCTCGGAAGAGGCGGCGGCCCAGATCGTCGGGGGCAGTCTGGGGCTGCTCGCGGGTGCGTTCATCGGGTCGGTCGCTGGGGGCCTGGCCGGCACTGCCATGGGCATGGCCGGCGGGCTTCGGGCGGAGGATCTGGACGGCGCTGCGGCGCTCGGTTCCGGGGTGGGTGCCTTCGTGGGCTCCATCGTGGGGCTGGCCAGGGGCACGACGTTGGGCAAGGACGCCTTCACGGAGAAGATGTCCAAGTCCTACGGCGTTGTGGACATCCACGTCGACCGGTGCCCCGATGGCAGGTCGCTGCACGAGGAGGTCCTCGCCAACCTTGCGGCGAAGGGCATCAAGCTGTGACGCGACTGACTGCACCCCGGCGCTGGTCGGGGTGCAGTTCGCCTCCCGGCTTTTTAGCTAATCGAGCAGTGTAGCAGGGATAAGAAACATGAGGAGCAGCACTCACTTGTGCTGATGAAACATGGAATTTTTCACATTGGATGACGACGGGCTTCATGCGGGCATCGAAGTCCTGCTTCCGCGGGACAACTTCATCCACATCGGTCGCCGCATGTGGCGGCGGATTGTGGCGGAGCTCAAGGGTGTCCGCGCAGACTTCAAGTCCGCGCGTGTCCTGCTTGCGGGCGGGACCATCGCGGTCCCGGCGAACAACCGGCTGTTCGTCACGGACGAACCCAGGGACAGCCAAGGGGCCGTCCTTCTCAGCGTCGAGCTCCCACCGGGGCACGACGAGAAGGGGTTGGACCTTCCGATTCAGCTCATCCACCACGGGGACGAGTCCCTTGTGGTCCAGATACCCGCGGTGGGGCCCCGAGCCCTGTTCGTGGTCTTCCAGGGTGCGGACTTCGAAGTCATCCGCCCCATGGGCGTGATGCCTCCGGACGGCCTTCTCCCTGGAGCAAGGCTCCGCCGGATCGCGCCGGGCCCGCGGGGACCGCTCCCCTTGCGCCCGACCCGCTTCGAAGCGGAGGGCTGGCTGGCCACTCCGCCGAGCCTGCCCAACTGAGACACCGACCGAGCTCACCCCCCTTCGGGGGCGGGCTCGGTCGTGTTTTTTAGCTCCGTCACCTCCCGGAGCTTGATGCCCAGGTAGGTCTTCAGGATGGCCCTCTCGAAGGCGGAGAGCGGGGAGTTCCCCACCGCCTGGAAGGTGCGGTCGAACTCCGAGAGCTCCTCGTCCACTGCGGCCTCGAGGTGCTCCGCCGGGACAGGCCGTGTTAGGGTGACAGCGATGGGCGACATTCATTCCTCCCTGGAAACTTGGCGATTTGGGACGCTCGACTCCTCGGACGCGGAGTCAGTCTCCGCGATCGACTGTGCCCTGTTCTCGAACGGCTTCGAGGCAAAGCAGGTTCGAGTCGAGATTGAAAGTGGCCTGGGCCGGGCCGTGTGGATCCAACAGCAACTGGCTGGGTACCTGCTCGCGCGGCGGGACGGGGACCTCTTGGAGGTCACCCGTCTCGCTGTGGTCCCCTCGTTTCAGAGAGCCGGCGTTGCGCAGGCCCTGCTCGACATGCTCATCCGGGACGAGAACGACGCGCAGTACCTCACGCTCCACGTGCTCAAAGAGAACGCTGGCGCCTTGAGGTTGTACCTGAAGAACGGGCTGCACATCGTGGGGGAGGACGGCCTCTCCTGGGTCATGCAGAAGTCCCTTCGGGATGGAGCGGAGGACGCCCTCTTCCTCAAGGTTCGGGAGTAGGCGGTACGGTCGGCGGGGCGGGGTCCGTCAATCGGCCCGCGTTCAGTATCTTGACTGCTTGCTCGAGGTAGAACGCGAAGTCCAAGTCCGTGCCCACCATGCGCACGCGCCCTGCGACTAGGTCCGCCATGATGTACCGCTGTGCGGCGAGCTCTATCTGCAGGGCCTGGATGCACGAGACGGCCATCTGGCCGTTCTGGTTCACCACCGAGGCCACGTCATCCATCCGACCCTGTAGACTCAGCACCATCGTCAACAGGTTCAACGGTGCTTTCTCGGGGGTCGACTCCTCCCTTGAGAGGGACGACTTCTCCTCGAGACTTTCGCTTTCGTTCAGGGTCACTGCGCTTCTCCTTCTTGCTTTCCACTACGGGAGGCGGGGGCTCCGCCTCCACCTTCTTTTTCTTCTTGAGCTCTACGGGCTCGTCGTCCGACACGAGGAACGACTCCGCCTTGCGCCGGGTCAGCGCGAACTCCGCCAGCTTGTCTTCGCGGGATCGGACTTCCCGGTCCAGTAGCTGGAGCATCCCCATCACCTCGTCCTGGGGGACCTCGCGCTCATCGAACGGCAAGTTGTCCGCCAGGATGGTCTGGAACCTCGGACTGTCGTCCTCTACGAACCCCTCGCGCAGGAACTTGGCCAAGCGCTCGATGATCGCTTTCTGGTAGCTGATGCGGCGGTATACGGGGTTCATTTTCTCAGACGCTCAGGAAGGCCTTGAAGACCGATTCTACATCGGTGTGCCTGGAATCCTGGAGGATTCGGCTCAGCGGGTAGATGACGGTCTGAATGTCTTCCTCCGCTCGAGCGAGGATGTCCCCGTTGGCACCTGGGTTCTTCTGCTCGTCCAGGAAGGCACCCTTCAGGCTTTTCCGGGCATATTTGATGTAGACGTCCACGTCACAGTTGAACCGGTGGAAGTAGATGTTGAGGAGCTTGGCCCAGTTCTGGACCGTGTGCTTCCCGACAACCTCGCCCCACACCTCTTCGTCCGTCCACACGAGCTGACACTTGGGGCACACGGCACTGCCGTACTGGTTGGCCGCCGAAGGGATGAACGCACTGCACTCGTTCCCCGCGCGCTCCTTCCCGGGACAGAGGAAGATCTTGATGTCCCCCTGGCCACTGAGGTAGGCGCCCGACTCGAAGAACTGGAGCTGCCCGACGAACGGCTTCACGATGCTCCTGTCCGCACCGAACATGAGGTCGAGCTTGTACCGGCCCATGCCTGTCTGGGCGTACCGGTCCACAGCGAACTTCTCGACCTTCTTCTGGCTCTCCGCCTGCTGTTCAGGGCTGCGTTGGAGCTCGAGGAACTTCCGGGTGAGCTCCACGTACCGGCTATCAAGGGGGGGATTGCTCACGAGGCTCCGAGCTCCTTCGCGCTGGACGGCACGACTCCGCGGCCGTTCTCCTCCAGGCCTCGGCGCGGCGGGTTCACGAGCACCAGGTCGGCCATGTCCTTTTTGGGCTTCATCGGGAACGAGTCTTCCGCGACCCCGAGGGCCCCGTTGAAGATGATTCGCCAGGTGTAGAGGAGCCTCCCGTCGGGGGACAGGATGTACTGCTGGCTCACGTCCACTTCCCACTGCTTGGCAGTGTCCTTCGTCTTGGCTGCCGCCGTGAGCAGGTGGAGTACGAGGCTGCTCCAGCGCGCAGCGTCCGTCGGGGCTACCCGACCGAACACCACGAACGGGCCGTTCTCGCCCCCCGGGTTGGAGCTCGAGACGTTCAACGCGCCATCGCGTGAAAGGGCGATTGCAAGGCTCATGGCTTCTCCGCGATCTCTTGGGGGGCCGCGCCTGGTGGGGGCGTGGGAGGGGACACCTTCGGTTTTAGGAACCGCATATCCGAGGGGCGGAGGAGGAGGAAAGAGGGCTTCTCCCCCATGTAGATGCACTCCGAGCCCTCCCCGAAGAACACCTTGCAACCGTCCGCCTCGAGGTAGGACTTGCCGTCCGTGAGAGCGAAGAGGAGGTCCTCCACGGTATCTGGGGTGTCCTCCTCCTTCTGGGACATGGGCAAGAGGATGGCTTTGCCACTCCTTGCGAAGGAGACCTCGGATCGGTGGGCCTTGCCGTTCTCGTCGTACAGCACGATCGTGCCGGTCGCGGCGCGCTGCATGAACGTGTGCACCGCGTCCAAGTCGGTACGCCGGATGAGTACGAACCCCGCAGTGTCGAGGAGCTTGCCAATCTCCGCGCGCACCTGCTCTGGCCCGAGCTTCTGCACGCGCTGCCGGAAGTCGTCCTCGTCCTGGTCGTCGTCACCCGCAGCGGGCGCCCAGCGGGCCTGCTCTTCCACCGTGCTCTTGGGCAGGATGTCGAGTGCCACCAGAAGCTTCTCGATCTCGTTCATGCGTCCTCTGAGGGCAGGTTGGTCTTGAACCCGTGAGTAGTGGAGTATGTGTCACCCCGCGGAGTGGGCCCAGCAAAAAGCACGATGGCGCTTTCCGGGAGGTCGGACTGCACCACGGGCACACCGAGAAGGGTGCGGCCGAATCTGCAGTGAAAGACGCTCTCGAGCCACGTACCCACACGCGCGGGGTCCTGCACGACGAAGAGTAGAGGGAACAGCCCCTGGAACTCGACTTCCGCGAGAAGGTGGATGACAGGGTTCTTCGTCTCGCTCTCCGCGACTTCCGTGAGCCCAATGTCCCGAAACAGGTCGGTCACCCCAGGGGCGTCCCGGATCGCGTCGAGGACGTCCGTGTCACCTTCTTCGTAGTCGTAGGTGACCTTGCCGTCCGCAGAGATCTGAACCGCACGTACCCCGCGCAACCGAAGCACCTGCTCGATGACGCGGAGCACACCCGTCACACCGGAGTGCGCGGGAATCTGTACAGACCCAGAGGCCATGTCAGCCCTCCTCCTCGATCGAGGTCATCGCCTCGAGGTACTTGCGCAGCCCCTTGATGGGGAACTTCGTGCAGAGGTGGTCGAGCACGAACAGGTGCATCTTGTTGAGGAGATGGTCGTTCACGGTGGACCCGGAGAACTTCTCCACGAGCAAGCGCTCGATCTCCGCCTTCACCAGGGAGTTGAACCCGATGAACGTGGGCAGGAACATGAAGTTGAGTTGGACCCCGTCCGGGGTGTTGGTGACCGCTCTCATGCGTCTACTTTCAAGCCCCCAGAGAAGGTGAAGAGGACATCGCGTGTCTCGAGGATGGTGACCCCGTCCCCGAGGGAGTTGAGCACTCGCTGCACGCCCCGACCGCTGGCGTGCTCCTTGTTCCATCGGAAGTACGCCACGTTGTCCCCCACGGCTAGCTCGTGAGGGAGGTACTCCCCGCTTTTCCCACGTCGGCCCTGCCCGACGCCAATCACGGTGCCGGTGAGGACGTTGGACTCGTTCGTGAGGAGCTCGAGCACTTCGCTCTTTTTCTTGATGGAGTGCTCCTGGACAAGCACTCGGTCTCCCCACACTCGAAGTTTCGCACTCACCGCGGAGCCCGATTGGCCGAGTCGACGTGGGAGAGGATGCCCGCGGGGACTCCGGGGGCGGTCGTGGGCGCACCCTGCGTGGCGTTCGGCGGGTTCTCCTCGAGCTTGCGCTGGATGAGGTCCGCGATCGAAAGGATCTGCCGCGCCAGTGACGGCGGGTACTGCTCGAGCCGGGGGACCACGGAGTCACTGTCCGGGATGCGAAAGAGCCCACCGTTGAACGAGATCGCGAGCTCCTGCACTACCTTCGGGGCGTCCGTCTTCGGGTCCACCGTGGCCCGCTGGATAGCGTAGAGCTCGCAGCGGACGGCACTCTGAACTTCGTCGCTCGGAGCGCTGACGAGGTCCGGCATCGGGAGTCGGGGACGGTATCCGGCGTTCTTCTGGTTGCTCATTGGGTGGAAATCGCTTTCTGGAGGTTGAAACGGAACTGGCCGAGCTTGGTACGCAAGTCCCCGCGGGACATCCACGGGCCGTAAGGGTTCCACGGCCGGGGCAAGTAGAACTTGTCCACTGTAGACGATCTGAGAAGATCTTCCACACTGCACAGGCACCACTCTTTACTTACTTTCCGAAGTGGAATCCACCCACAACCGTTGCGGAAGAACAACTTGGCGGGGACCTCCATCTCTCCGGTGATGGGGGACTCTACTCTCCCGCGCCTGGAGTCCATCGACAAGTAGATGGACTCTCCGAACATGCGGGCCAGAACTGGGTGACCCACTGGGATCGGCGGTGGGGGTAGAGAGGCCCGGTAGTCTGCGGACTTCACCGTCCACTCCCGGATGGCACTGATGGGGTCGTCCCGGAAGAGTGTGACCGTGTCCGAGGGGATGAGTGTTGGCGTGAGGAACTGGCTGTCCTCGCGCAGTACGTAGAGTTGAACGTCGGGCGGGGCTGTCGCCACCTCTTGGGCCAGCATGCGGAGCAGACCGTCCCAGGTCACGGCCACAGCAAGTCGGGACGGCGCCATTGGGTCCCCGTGGGCGAACGAGCCCGAGTAGGTTTCCCCTTCTCTCCGAAACCGAAACCAGAGCTCGCTCATCACCCCTCCGAAGTTCGCTTGGCCACCCGGTACACAATGGCCCCCATCGGGCTTGCCCCCAAGTAGATACGTGACCCGTCGTCGAGCACAAGGCAGTTGATCACTGCCCTGTCCGCGCTGGCCCGCTCGTCGATGTCCACGGAGACGACCTTCTTGCCCACCAAAAGGAGACGTACGTCATCCGGGGTGGTCTTCCGGTCTTCCGGCAGTGCCCCGGTGGCTGCCCAGTAGTAGAGCTCCTCGAAGGTGAGGTCCCGGATCTTCAGGGCTGCGGCCACTGCGGGGTCTAGCAAGCGCTCTGGGACAATCTGTACCGGCCCAAAGCACCCCGCACACGCGTCGTTCTCCGCCCTGGGCAGGTCCTGCTGTCGGACGTCACCCGGTACCTCGAGGCACCGGACAGCGGTCATGCACTGGTCGCAGATATACAGAATCACGCTTGCTCCGCGAACGCCGCGAACCCTACGTGAACCGTGTCGCTCTCGGCAGCGGCTGGTTTGGACTCCAGCACGGTGAAGGGTTCGGGGGGTGGTGGCGGCTCTTGGCCCGGCGCATGCGCCAGAAGAGACTGTGCGAACGCGACAGTGGAGACCACGTCGCTCTGCTCCCCCGTGACCTCGTTCTGTACCGTGATCACGCCGATGGGCGCTTGCCCGATTGGGAAGGACAGGGAGATTGCGATGACCCGGATGTTCATCCCGTCACCAGCGATCCTGCACGTTTCGAGTCTTGAAGTCGGGTCTTCTCCAACTTGAAGTACTCCGCCGCCATCTGGGTCAGAAGGACGAGGTGCTTTGCGGACCGGTGCTGGGACACGAGCTCCTGACACATCGCCCACGGCGCGCCCTCGTACTCGGGGCCAGGCGGCCTTGCCACGAGGAAAGCAACGCACTGTGCGTTGCATACACGGTTGCCGTCCTTGTGGCAGAAGAGTGCGTCCTCGATCTTCTCGTCGTTTGTCGGAGTGCTCATGACGTCTTTCCCTTCTCTTTGGCTTGCTCGTCCTTCAGCTCAACCGCCCGGTCCACGATGGCGCAGAATGCACCCATCACTCCGGCCTTGAGGAGCTCGAGCGCGTCGCTCTTGAACTTCGGCGACTTGGGGTCCAACAGTCCCACTTCGACACCCCAGGTGACGAACCCTGTCTCGAACGCGGTGCCCATTCGTTGGATGAAGAGGCTTCGGGCCTGAATTCCGGACTGGAGGGACTGCCCCTCCGTACCCATGACGACAACGAGCTGGTGGAACTTCCCGGACCAGGCGCACCCCCTGCACGTGGCCTTACCGTTGGGCCCCGCGATGAGTGTGAAGTCGACGTTCGGCGCCCCGCACTTGGGGCAGAGCCTGGCGCTATCTACGGCCGGGTGGTTCATTTTTCGATGCTGCCTTTCGTATGTGGCTGATCCCAGCCCGGTGCCTGCGCACTTCTTCCGATGTCCTCGACACGTTCAACGGGCCCGTCTTCGCCCAGTCCTTCAGCACATCCACCATGCGGTCCTTCTCCCGGTTCTTGGCGGTCTTCAGCCAGGGGAATTGGATGTTCTGGAAATCAACGAACCGCTTCACACCCTCCTTGGGGTCCAGTGCCAGTTGGGCGTGGGCAAGATCTCTCGCGTAACTGATCTCGTCCCGCCGGAGGAAGTACTCAATGAGGACTGACTCCCGAGCTGAGCCCGGGCGAGGAGTGCTGAACGACATCTCCGCCAACAAGGTGGCGATCGCCCAGCCCTCGGGAGTCTCTAGGAATTTTTTAGGTTACTTACCTGGAAGAGCCGGCGTACGCGCAGGTCGAACCACTGGAGGTGGATGGAGAGGCTCGTGATCATGTGGAAGGGTAGCCGGAGCACCCGAAGTAGCTTTGCCTTGAACTTGGCTTCGTCGAAGTTCCCTTCGGCGTCTGTGACCCGCGGGTACAGGACCTCGTTGACTTGCTCGAGACTCACGGTCAGCGCCATCACGGAGAATCGGTCGATGTAGTAGCGGTCCGCCTCTTGGAGGTCGGGGCGACCCGCCTTGTACCTCTCCTCGAAGATGATTCGCTTCACCTCCGAGTCCATAAACCCGTCGTAGGAGACGAAGGTGGGCTCGAACACCCCAGGGATGATCGGGACTCGCTGCCGGACGAAGCCGTCGCGCACGAGGTCGTCCAGCCGGAGAGGAGTCAGACGGGACTCCACGGCTTCCCGCTCCTCCGAGTTGTTGAGCATGTCACGGGTGACCATGTCCGTGATCTTCTCGTACTCGAAGCTGTCGATCTGCTTCTTGTCGTGAGCTTCCTCGATCTTCTCGATGCGCTCCTGAAGCGTCGAGGTGCGCATGGGCTCCGCGATTTTCGACGCGATGTCCCCAAGCCCGCCTTTGGCCGACGCGGCGATGCTCGCCTCCGTCGCCGTTTGGGCTGCCACCTTTTGCTGCTCCTGGAGCTCGCGGATGGCGTTCAGCCCCTCGAGCGTGGCCGACGATAGCTGCCCCTGCTTGCCCCCACGAAGCACCGTCGGGGGGAGATACTGTCCCCCTCGAATCACTCCGTGCTTCTGAGCCAAGCCGGGTTGGTTGATGGCGTACTCCGAGTTGATTCCAGGGCGGAACTCGGGATCCTCCTTCGCACTCGGAGGCAACAGGTCCCCCGGCTGCACCCCAGACCCTGCGGGCGGGGCGGCTACCGGGGCACCACCCGTGGCGCCCCCAAAGATGGAGCCCACGGGGGCTGTCGCCGTGGGGGCGTTGAAGTGCTGCCGCTGGACTGCGGCATGGGCCGCCATCGGCGCAGGGACGCCGAGCTCTTCGGGGGCAAGGTCCAGGCGGGGGATGGGCACGGACATGCCTTCCGGGCGAAACGCGGAAGGAGGGGACTTCCGCAGTTGCTTGCTCTGGAGGTACTTGGCCGCTTGAGGGCTCACGGTCGCCACTCGAGGGTCCACGTGCGGCCCCGGTGGTCCGGAAGTCGGGTTTCCGTCGTCTCTCTTCATGCCTCTACCCCTGGGTGAAAAAGACCTCGCTCCACGATGGTGTGGAACAAGTGTGCCCTCAGCGCGGCCACTTCGATGTCGTCGCGAGTGAGGGACTTGACCCGCACCAGGGCCACCTTCGAGATGGACGGCGAGGACGACGCCAGCTTCGGCATGTCCGCTCCAACCAGGAGGAACGGCAGTACCGTGCGGGCCGCCAGGTTCGTGACGAGGAAAGTCTTGTCTAACACCGTGGCCAGGGACTCCCCTTCGAGCAGCGCCAGGGCTGCGGTTTGGGTGAGGAGCAGGTCCCGCAACACCACGAGCTCGAACACGCCCATCTGCGTTTCGAGCCTCGAGTCCACCACTTTGAGGTTCGACGTCTTCGCTACCGGCCTTGCCCAGTCGTGGCGGTGCAGCGTCATCCGATTTTCTTGTGGACCCCAACCGGCTCGAACACCCACGGCGTAGGTAGAGGAGGGGCTGCACTCACTGTCATCTGGTCGCGTTGGCATCGAGTACACCTGCCCTTTTGGTAGTTGTCAGGGTCCTTGGGGAATCGGTCTCCCGGGCGCAAGCGCGCGCCAAGCGGGTAGGCGACCTTGAGCTTTGTGCCATCGAAGTCGCACGTGAGCTCGTACACGTCATCGACTATCGGGATCTGTTGGGGCATGCCCCGCAGCGTACCGCTCGCCGAGCTGCGCGAGTAGCGCGTCCTTGTCCAGCCCCTCTGACCCCACTTGAGGCCCGACACGCAGGGTACCCTTCACGAGGTGCTCGCGAAGCTTGTCCTGGACGAGTACGAGGCACGACTCGATGTCGGACCGCACTCGGGTGAATATGCGCTCCGCAGTGGCGTAGCACTCGGAGCACACGAACACCCCAGAGAAGATCCGAGCGTCAGTGCCGGTCTCCTTGTCGCAATTCTTGCACTTCATGTGAAGAACTCCGACAACTTGGTCCAGCCCACTCGGCCCGCTACGTCCCGGGTGACGAAGGCCGCGCCGAGCCGCTTTGCCTTTTCCTTGAGGTAGGCGTCCACGTCCGCCTTCCCGATCGGCCGGTCGGTCCGCTCGATCGTACCCTCGAGTGCCGCGGGGTAGGAGTCGATGAACTCCTTCGAGTAGGCGGGCTGGCGCTCCGCCAAGTCTTCCCACCGCACCTTGAGCACGTACCTCTTGATGTTGTTCCGCACGTCGATCGAACGAAGAAGCTCCTCGAGCTGCAGAGTCTTGTTCGTATCTTCCCGGAGCTGGTCGCGCGCAAGCGCTACGAACGACAGGTACTCCGCATCGGTGAGTGTGATGGTCATGCCTGCATCCTACAAAAAGCCACGGGAAGTCAGTACGGACTTCACGATGTCCCGGGCAAAATCGCACGGGCGCATCGTGAGAGCCCACGCGTCAGGGCCCAGAGGGTAGGTCACCCCAAAGCACTTCATCCGGGTGAGCTCAACGGGTACAGACCAGGGCCCGGACTTGCCGACCCCGCTCACCACCACGTTGAACTCCCCGAACTGCTTCGGGACCACTTCGACGCTCTGCGCGTGAGTGGCCCTTCGGATGAACTCGAACCAGGGCCTGAGTCGCGAGAGGAGGCCTCCCAGGAGTAGGCCCCCTCGGTCGCTCACTCCGCGGCCTTGGACTCTTCGAGCTCGGACTCGACCGGCTTCTGCTCGTCGGACGCGGGTGCGCTCTTTGCGGGCAAGAGCGTGCTCACGTGGATGCGCATGGCGCGCACGGCGTCGTGGGCGAGTCCAACCGTTTCGGCGCAGGCGTCGGCGCCGGCCTTGAGGTCCCTGAGCACCGAGATGGTGTTCGTGGCGTGGGCGAGCGCGAGGCACGCCTGGTTGAACGCCACTCCGGTCGAGGACTGCACCTCCAACTGGGCCTCCAGGACCTTCGGCTTGTTGGGTCCCCGCTTTGCGCGCGGCGCCTTGGGTTCCGCCGACTTGGTCGCGGTGACTTGCTTCGGAGCCTTCGGAGCCTTTGCCGCTTTCGGGGCTTTTGCCGCCTTGGCCGGCTTCTCCGCGGGCGCCGTGACGCCGAAGTGCGAGTCGATCAGATTCGATGCTTTGGTCTTGTTCGGGCCTGTAAAGGCGCGACCGGCGCCACGTCGTGCGTTGGCTGCGGTGTTGTACTTGCCCGACGTGAGTGCTGCTTGAAACTCTTTGAAGTCCATGGTTCTCCTGCCCCGAGTGCACGTGCACTGAGTAGTGCTCTTCTATAACTTCTGTACTTGAGTGCTTCAAGTAGAAGTTCTACTCTTCGTAGTGTGGAACTTCCCGAGTCGGAGGAAGAGCTCTTCAACTTGTGGGCTGCGTCACTTCGTAAGGTAGGCCCTTACAAGGTAAAACGCACTGCTGCTCAAGTTCGGAGTGCTCTGCGTACTGCAGTAGTAAAGTGGTTCGTGGAGGAGCACCGTGAAGAAATCGCCGACGAAATTCGACGTGCAGGGGTTCAGCTCATTCCCACGGAGCTCGCCGAGTTCCGGGAAGCCAACCCTGACTTCTTCGAAAGTCTGGACGCCGTCGTACTCGGTGGACACCGAAAACGAGCGACCGAATCCGAAGCGACCGGCGGAGATCTACTCGAGCTACTTCCGGTCGGACCTGGCAGACCTCGTAGACGAAGTAGACAGAACGCCGGAAAAGTTCCGACCGGAGCTGGTGCGGGCCCTCTCTCTCAGCTCGACCATCCGCACAAACCCAACCTCGTTTGAAAAGGCACTGCTCACGGAAGCGGTCATCGATCGGTCGAGACCAGAAAAGCCGAAGCCCCCTTCTCCCGTGTTGGAGAAGAGGGCCTCAGTGGGCCAGGTGGAGCTAGAGGTGCACCCGCTCGAAGACGAGCTGCCAGACCTCGAGTCCTACTGGTGGCTCAAGTAGCGGGAACGCTCTCGAAGAACACCGCGTAGTCGTTGGTGCCGTTTGCGGCCGCCGCTGGGGTGTAGAGGCCGTGCGGGGGGTTCGTGGAGGCGTCCGTGAGCGTGCCCGTGGTGACACGGGTGCCCGCAGACACTTCGAGCACGGTGAATGCCGCACCAGCGCGGACCACCGGGGACTGCGTCAAGCCGAGTGGGGCAGCCCAACCGACCGACACGGTCGCAGCCACACCGTCTGCCGCGGGGAACACGAGCGAGGTGACCGTCTTGTACGCCTTCACACTGGCAACCAGCGCGGCAGTCTGTGCGAGGCTGAGCGTTTCGCTCTGCACCTTGCCGTCGATGTCCGTGCCCGTGATGACCACGTTGGCGGGTGCATCCGCGGGGGTAACGCCGGCAGTGGTGAAGGTAATCTGCCGAGCGAAGGGAAGCACTCCACCGAGGAGGAGGGCCGCGCCCAGCACGGTTGCGATCGAAGCCACCGTCGCCGTAGCGATGCGGAGACCTGCCGCAGAAGCAGCCGGGGGGTTGGTGAACTCCTCGACCGTGATGTTCGCGAGCGGGGCAAGAGCCTTCTCGACGTCACGGCGGAGATCTTTGACCTCGCCCAGCTCTCCGTGGTTCGGGGTCTGGGTCTTGAGGCGGATGGGTTTTGCGTTGGAAAGAATGCCGCTGCCAGCCATTGTCGTACTCCTAGGTGATGTTCCGGTCAGCAACACCGTACTGGTTTACTGCCGAGGCGGGAACTACCCCACCTTCGTTGCCTTGGTGTTCATGGGGCGCACGCCCCATCCAGTTTGCAAGTCCTTGGGCCCCGCGGTACGCGCCGTACGCGCCGCCCGCTACTGCCGCAAGACCGAGGAGCTTCGGCTTCCACTTGCCGTCCCCAAGGTCCGCCTTGGCCCGGTCGATGTGCGGGTCAAGCTTCGCTCGCGCCTGCTCGTACAGTCCGGGTCCCGGAGCTGCGGGCGCGGCCCCGGGTGCTGCCGGAGCGGGTGCTGCTGGCGCTGCCGGAGCGGGTGCTGCTGGCGCTGCGGGGGCAGGAGGGGCGGCGGCGGCGCGCTGGTGACGATCGGGGATCCGCTGGGGCGCCACGGGAGCAGCAACTTGCGCGGGAGGAGCTCCCGGCTTTCCTTGGATGCTTCCAGGGTTCGGGCCCCACTTCCCTTGCTGGGTCCCCTGCGCCGGGTTGTACGACTTCCACTGCGGCTGGGCGTTCGGCGTCGCGGGCGCCTTGGCGGGGACCAGGGACTGGGGAGTCGACGGGGAGGGTCCCGAGTTCTTCATGGGCGCGGGCTGCTTGGCGCCGAGCTCCAACTTGGGGCCGTTCATCGACCCGCTACCCTTGGTGACATTGATGCCCCCAGGCGAGGTACCCACCCCAGGCGCCACGATGGGCTTCGGGGTAGGGGGGGTGAAGGACTTCGGCGAGATGGCCCCACCCACCCTGGCGGCTGTGGGTTTCGGGATGCCAGTACCCTGCTCGAAGCCTGCTGCGAGACTGTGCCTCGCGGTCTGCACCTGCTGGCCCACGTTCTTCGCAACGTTCTGCGCGCCCTGGGAGACTGAGCCGGCCACGTTCCGGGCGCTATTCGACACCGCAAACCCAACGTTTCGTGCGCGTTGGGCGGCACCGCTGGCCACGTTCTGAACGCCCTGGCCTACTGCATTGGCCGCGCCCTGCACACCCTGCCCTACAGCCTTTGCTCCGGAGGACAGGGCCTGAGCTCCACGGGAAAGGATCCCGGCCCCGCCAGTACCCACTCCGCGCACCTTCTTTACAAGAGAGCC
>OFRC01000275.1_pt1 | contig 14621 bp, 22 predicted proteins | sample 1543051 | NCBI WGS metagenome assembly OFRC01 (sample SAMN07774231, study PRJEB24372) | wastewater metagenome
GCGGTGGGAAGCGTTCACCGGCAAGACTGCTACACTTACGAATGATTAGGAACGTGCAATAGTGCGAAACGCTAGACTGGCGACCGAAGCAAAAGACGCACAGGCGCTTGCGCTGGCGGCGATGGGTAAGACGGTATCTGAGATTGCCGTTGATCTTGACTACGCCAGCCATAGCGGGGCGTCGAAGGCGATCAGCCGTGCGCTCGGTCGCAAGCAGTCTGCTGATGCCGAGTTGCATCGTGGGTTGCAGTTGTCCAGGCTGGAAACGTACCGGCGCTCGTTGCTACCGCTGCTGAGTGGGCGCAACGAGGCAAGAGCAAGAGCGGTGGAGGTGCTGGTGAAGATCGAAGAACGAGAGGCCAAACTGCTGGGACTGGACATAGCCGAGCCAGCGGTGACACTGACGCAAGAGAACCTGACCATTGTCGTGGCCGCAAACGTGAACGTGGAGGCGATCTAGGATGGATGGAGATCGAATGAGCGACCAGCGATATCGGCCATGCGATTACGTCGCAGAGCGCACCGATGAGAACGCGCAGGTTTGCACGTGTGGCGCTCAGGCGTGGGACGTGTGCTATGACGTATTCATGTGCGATGCGTGCGTTGCTATCGCGGACGTTGAATACGATGCGTGGTATGCGAAACAGGAAGCGCAGAGCAACCGATGAGCGTTGCAGCGCCAGAGCGTGAAGCGGTCTATACACCGCAGGGGAAGATGACGCAGGCGTTCGATCATCGTGACCGTGAGCTATTGCTGGTCGGCTCTACCGGCACGGGAAAGACACTCGCCGCGCTGTGGAAGCTGCACCTGTTCTGCTGGAAGTATCCCGGCGTGCGTACGCTGATGGTGCGTAAGACGCTAGTGGCGCTGACCGGATCGTCAATGGTGGCGTACCAGGAATACGTACTCGGGAGCCGTCCCGACAACTACGGCGTGCGTCCGTTTGGCGGATCGAAGATTCGACCGGCTGGCTTCACCTATCCGAACGGATCGACTATCAGCATCGGCGGCATGGACAAGGCCGACAAGATCAAATCGACCGAGTACGAGATGATCTACATCAACGAGGCCACCGAACTGCAACTCAACGACTACGAGATGCTGATTACCCGCCGCCACCGAAACCCGAAGTCACCCTATACCCAGATACTCTCGGACTGCAACCCGGATTCACCGGCGCACTGGCTGTATCAGCGCATCAATAACGGGCAAGTCAAGAGCATCACCACGACGCACGAAGATAACCCGGTGTTGTTCGATGAGCAGGGCCACGAATGGACACGCATTGGCAAGGACTACATCGCAGGACTCGATGAGCTGACCGGCGTGCGGCTGCAAAGGCTGCGCTACGGCATCTGGGCTGCGGCAGAGGGGATCGTATATGACGAATGGAATCCAGAGATACATCTACTCACCGACGATCAGCTACGAGATGCACACATCTGGAAACACGGGGCAGTCAATCGTGCTGCGGTACGTACCGTCTTGGCAGGAGTGGACTGGGGCTACACCGCTCCTGGTCATATCGGCGTGTGGGCGTTTGATCGAGACGGACGAGCCTACCTGCTAGAGCAAATTCACCGCACACAGCGCACGATGGACTGGTGGATACCTGTTGCGAAATCGCTACGCAGCAAGTACTCTATAGACGAGTTCGTTTGCGATCCAGCGGAGCCAGGATTCATTGAGCAATTCAACGCAGCGGGTTTGCCAGCGGTCGCAGGGCCGAACGCCATCAGAGACGGCATCAACGCGGTCAAGCAACGATTGAAAGTTGCGGGTGATGGCAGGCCACGGCTCTACGTACGGCTCGATTCGCTGCAAGACGTGGATCAGTCGTTAAAGAAGCTCGGCAAGCCGACAGGGTTTGTCGATGAGATCACCAGCTACGTATGGGCTGATGGAAAGGAGTTGCCAGTAGACGACGGAAACCATGCGTGCTTGGTTGCAGGCACGATGGTTCGTACCGCGGCTGGTGAATATCCTATCGAATCATTCATGCCTGGGGATTCGGTGACGACACGAGATGGTGAGCGTCGGACGATCTTTGCGGGAATGACTGACTTCGACGCAGAGATTTACCGTGTGACGCTATCGAACGGGGCGACGTTGCGAGGCACGGCGAATCATCCGGTGTATGTGCGCAATCGTGGATTCGTCCCTATTGATTCTTTGCGATACGCTGATATACTGGTGTCATGGGAAGAGCAACAGATCAACCAGTCGAAACCGTCATATTCAACGGCGTTACATTCCGTCGCTATCCGATGGCAAAGAGCCATTCAGATCGCATGTACTACTCGCCGTCGATCCACATTGCGCAGCAAGGCGTTGGACGCTTGCATGAAGAAGTCTGGAAACTCTACAACGGGCCGATACCACCAGGACACGAAATCCACCATAAGGACTTCGACTCCGGCAACAACGATCCATCAAACCTCGATTGCATCACGGTTGCAGAACATCGGGCTATACACGCGCCGCGCTCTGCCGAACGTGGACGGCAATCGGACCGGCTCGAACATCTCGAACGTATCCGACCGCTTACCGTTGCATGGCATGGGAGCGCAGAGGGCAAAGCGTGGCACGCAGCACAAGCAAGTGCATCGCTCAAAGCCCGTGCGTCATATCAATGCGTGTGCGATCAGTGCGGTAGTCCGTACGAGTCGAAATCCATCGGCGGGAATCTCCGCTTTTGCTCGAACAAGTGCAAGGCTGCATGGCGTCGTGCTTCTGGCGTCGATGACGAAGCACGCCTTTGCGCTTGGTGCGGGGCGTCGTTCACTGTCAACCGATACAGCAAAGTCTCATGTTGTTCCCGTTCATGTGCTGGCCGTAGAGCGAGAGGATCAACGGCAGCCGGTCTATAACCTTTCGGTGATGGGAACGCCGGAATACTTTGCCAATGGCGTGCTGGTCCACAATTGCGATCCGGCGCGCTACGTGATGCTGTACATGGACGGCGCAGATGACGCCGTGCTACGAGTCGGAGGATGGAGATGACAGAGATCGTTCTGAGGTTCACGTTACTGATGGCAGCGGACGGATTGGTAGCGTTCGCAACGTTGTGTTTCATGATGGCATGGGAGGTTCGGAATGACTGAGTACCGATTCTGGATACGTGAGCGTGGCCGTAGTCGCAACAAGTGGCATGTGTCGCAGATGCACTACCCAGCCAAACCGCAAGGCGGGCTGCCGCCGTTCGATCACGCCGCGTGTGGTCAGATCAACTACATCGGCATCAGCGCATCCGAGTACGAGACGCAGGAGCTACCGAACGGAACGCTACCGACCGATGCAAGCGGAACGTGTATGCACTGTCTGAGGTGGGCTGAGACGGAGAACCGAAAGGCGGAAGTCAATGGCTAAGCGCCCATATCTACCATTCCCATCACCGGATGAGCCGGGTGTGATGCTCGTTCCGTTGACACGCGGTCTGTATGCGAAGATCGACGCCGATGATTACGCCATCATCGCGCCGTATAGGTGGTTTGCAGAAAACGTGAATCCCCGCAATGAATCGCCGCTCACATATGCCAGGACTAACCGCAGTGGTGGCAAGAAGATGTATCTGCATCGTCTGTTGATGGGTGCGCAAAAGGGCGTCCAGATTGACCATGTGCGGATAGAGGACACGCTAGACTGCCGCCGCTCTAACTTGCGGGTCGCTAGTCACGGCCAGAACATGCAGAACAGATCGAGTATTGTGGGTTCGTCATCTCGATTCAAGGGCGTCCATTGGCTTAAATCCGCAGGAAAGTGGAGAGCGACGATTACTGCGCAAGGGCGACGGCGGAACCTCGGTAGATTCACCGATGAGATCGAAGCCGCCAAAGCCTACGACGCCGCAGCGCGTGAACTACACGGTGACTTCGCACGGCTCAACTTCCCGTAACTTTCAACTTGGTATCATTCACCAATGGAGGAATCAATGAACGACAGTTACATACCGATGGGCGCGGGAACGCCGTACGCCTACTACGCCAATGACATATCGGGTTCGCTCGATACCAGCGGCGTCGTGAGCATCGCCACGGCCACCACGCATCTACCGAATACGGGCGCAGGATCGAGCGATAGCGGCGGCTTCTACGTGGTTATCCTAGTGATGGTCGGACTCATGGCGGTGGCGTTCATTGCCGCTGCGATCCAGACAGCGCGGTATGTGCCGGATGGTGGCGAATGACAACCGCTGATCTGGATATGGCCGACAAGCACGGGCTGACACTGGCCGAACAATCACACGCATGGAGAGCATCATTGAGCAACATGAGCGAGGCAGACATCGACGTGCAGAACGCAGTGATCGAAGCTGAGATGTTCACAGAAGGATACGGCCCGTCTGATAGTGTGCCGATCCATCAGAGTCGCACCGGCGCGGAATCTTCGTACACCGATGCCGAAGCATCTGCAACGCGCACCGCTCGGTATATGGCGAACCAATACGGATTCACCGAGTTTGCTATTAACATCTACCAGGACGAAGACAAGCCGTTCCATGCGTGGGCTTGGGCGGTATCTGCCGTCAAGTACGTTGACATTGACGACGGTATCTCACCCGAGGACTAAACCATGATCGAACTGGGCGACGTTCAACCTACGCTTGAGTCCTTGTCGGGGCGATTAGACGCTTACGCCAAGTACGCGCGGTATTACGACGGCGACCAGTCCACGGCGTTTGCGTCTGATATCTACCGGGACACGTTCGGGCGGCTCATTCGCTCCCTGCACTACAACCGCTGCTCTACCGTGGTCGATGCAACCGCCGACCGCTTGCAGATCGAAGCGTGGCAGGACGAAGGAGCCGCACCAGACGCGCCGTCGAACAAGGCAGCCGAAGAACTGTGGAACGTGGCAGGTGGTGATGAGCTACAGGGCTTCGTGCATGTGGAAGCGATCAAGGAAGGCGATGCGTACGTAATCGTCTGGCCGCATCCTGACGATCCGCAGCGCCCGGTGTGGCGTATGCAATCGGCGTCAACGTGCGAGATGATCTACGACAGCGAGACGGCAGAGCCGATTGCTGGCGTGAAGATATGGCGCGAGACGATGGGGCCAGACAAAGGCTATTGGAGGCTGACGATCTATGAAGCCGACGCAATCACTCGATACATCAGCACCAGCACCAACCAAACCCGTATGCCAGCCAAGCCCGGAACATTCCGCGCTTATGGCGGAGATGGCGGAGCGGTCGTACCGAATCCGTATGGCGTGCTACCCATATTCGCGTTCCGCAATAACCCGCAGCACCAAGGCTCGTGTGGAAGAAGCGATCTGTCGGACGTTATCGCCCTCCAAGACGCGCTGAACTACACACTCTGGTCGCTGATGATCGCTGAGGAATTCAGCGCGTACCCGCAGAAGTACGCAACCGGCGTCATGCCAATGGATAACGAGAGCGGCGCGTCTGGCCGGTTCGCTGGTGGCATTGATCGCTGGATTACCGTACGCGCTGCCGAGGCGTCGTTCGGTGTCTTGCAGGGTGGGCCGCTCGATCCGTTCATTGCCGCGTGTAACGACCTTGACAGCAAGATCAGCCGCGTGACTCGTATCCCGGTGCATTGGCTGGGATTGGCTGGAGTGTCCGATAACGTGAGCGGCGAGACGTTGAAGATGCTGGAAGGGCCGTTCGTGTCCAAGCTCAATGACCGCGCTGTGTCGTACGGCAAGGCATGGGGCGATGCGATGGGGATGGCGCTCTCGATCGCCGGATCGGTGCAAGAGAACGAGCGCCGCGTTATGCCGATCTGGAAATCGTTTGAGGCGAAGTCCGAAGCCGACAAGCTGATGAGCGCCATGTCGAAGCAGACGCTTGGTATCCCGCAGCGGCAAATCTGGAAGGAGTTGGGATACACCGACGATCAAATCGTGGCGATGTTGGCTGAGTCCGAACGGGTAGCGAATGAGCAAGCGGAGCGAAACGCACGACTATTCTCACAAGGTGGCGCGACTGGGTTCCAGGAAGAGGATGCACAAACCTCAGACGAAGCCGACGCATAACAGCGCGTACGGCACACAGCCGCGCGATCTTCGCAACGATTCCAGCGGGACACGCAGACTACGGCCAGAGCCGTGGTCGTTTGTACGTGAGCGCATCTGGCAACGGGACAAGGGCATCTGCCAGATATGCGGCGTCGATCTGCGCGGGTGTCATCGTACCTGGGGCTGGCGCTGCGGGCATATCATCGACCGGGTAGCAGGCGGCAACGATGAGGATCACAACTTGGTTGTGATGTGCGAGCCGTGCGACCGATTGAAGCCGGTGCATTGGAACGTAGACGAATACGACGCATGGAAGCTAGGGCGCAAGTCGTGACCGTCTCAGAGGGTCGCCGTACGATGCTGGCGCTCGATCTGCCGTATCTGGCCGTGGCGCTGGATCGGATGCGCGGTATTCGTGGGCGACTCTTTGCAGCGGCGGTGATTGCGCTCGGCAGAGATGGGGAGTTGAGCGATGACGACCAGTTGGCGCTCGTTGTGCTGGCGGCTCTACTACTGGCGCAACGACGTGAGGTTGCGAATCTATCTCAATCTACGGCGGCGCAAGTAGGCATCCTGAATATGGTGTCGCAAAACAGCGGAGCCAAGTACGCCGCATCTGAGATGGCGAACCTCACCGGCACGACGCTAGGACGTGCACCGATTCTTCCCGTACCGCGTAACGTAAGCGCCGCTATCGCTGAGTACGTCACGTTCGCCCATGAGTTAGTGACACAGACATATGGTGAATCACTCGCCGCAAGCAAGAGCCGTGGCGTACCGGCCATTCTGAAAGCCGTAGGTGACGCGCTCGATGCGGTCTACGGCACGGTATCAAGCCAAATGGACGGGATGCTGACACGCCGCGTGGTTACAGCCATTCACCAGACGAACCTCGACGGATTCCGCGATGCAGCGGTGCGGACATGGGCCACAGCGCCGGAATCACCGAGGCCGTTGCGCTGGCGCTGGCGTGCGCGGCTCGATGGCCGTACATGTGCTGCATGTATCAGGAAGCACGGTCAATCGTATTCGCTCAATATCCCGTTCCAGCGATTGCACGTTGGTTGTCGTTGTACGCCGGAGTTGTACGAGCAGGGCAACGAGATCGAGAGCGGCGAGGCATGGATGAAGCGCCAGCCAATCGAGCGCGTGCAACAGATACTTGGACAGCAAGCAGGCACGGCGTACGCAGCGGGTGAGGTGCGACTGGCTGACTTCGTGCGCATCAGACGCAGCGACCGATTCGGCGTGACGTACACGCAGGGCAGCTACAAGCGGGCAAAGGCACGCGCCGAACGCCGTAACGCAAAATCGTAACCGGCCACGCCCTGACACCACTTCCAAACCTCAACACAACTTGACGTTATTGCTATATCGTTTTCGTTTGGTATGCTACGAACGAACGGTAGATTCGTGCTGCGCTCGGTGGGATGCCGAGGCGGTCGAGATTGGCGAGATGCCAATTGCTACAGGCGGGGCGGGATGCTTCGCGGAGGTTGAACCATGTTCACGTTTCGGTATGGAGATTGGGTCCGCGTTTACAACCAATCGGACAAAGGCGACGGCGGCGGCTCTGGTGACGGAGACGACAAAGGCGGCGATGACAATAGCGGTGACGACAAGGACGACAAGGGCGATGACGCTGCGGGGTTGAAGTCGGCGCTGGACAAAGTTCGAGCGCAGGACAAAGCCAACAAGCAGAAGATCAAAGACCTGGAAGCCAAACTAGCCGACGCCGATACCACCAAGAGCGAAGCCGAGAAATTGGCGGCGCGACTGGCGAAGCTCGAACAGGACAACACGACACTCCGCGATACGAACCGCACCAACGCCGCAAGAGAGGCAATTACCGAAGCGGCCAAGAAAGCCGGTGCGCCTGATCCGGGCGTTATCTGGAAGATGGTTCGGGCCGAGGTCGAATATGACGACGACACGAACGAGCCGGTTAATGTAGCGGACCTTGTAAACGCTCAGAAAGCGGACCATCCCGATCTCTTCAAGATCAAACCAGGGAAGGCCGATCAGGGCGGTGGACAATCAAACAGCGGTACCTCGAAGGGTTGGATGCGAACAGCACTCAACAAGAGTCTGGAGGGCCGCTAGGGAGTTAGGAATCTATGGCACTGATTGATCGTGCTGGAACGACTGCGCTGATCCCAGAGGATGCGGCGCACGAAATCATCAAAGCAGTTACCGAGGAATCGGCATTGCTGCGGCTCGGCAAGAAACGTGCCGGGATGACCCGCAAACAACAGCGTATCCCCATGCTGAACTCCAAGCCAACCGCAACGTTCGTCAATGGCGATACGGGCCTCAAGGCGGTTGACGACATCGACTGGACTTCCATCTATCTGAATGCCGAGCCGATTGCGGTCGTGGTTCCCATCTCCGAAGAAGTTGCGGAGGATGCCGACTACGATCTCGAAACTGAGCTTATGCCTGAGATCGTGGAAGCGTTCGGCGTGGCTATCGACGCCGCGATGCTGCACGGCACCAACAAGCCGTCAACGTGGCCGACCGCGATTGTTCCGGGTGCGCTTGCCGCATCGAACACCGCCGTTACCTCATCCTTCACCGACATCTATGATGCGGTCATGGGCGACAACGGCGCGATCAGCATGGTTGAGCAAGACGGCTATATGGTCAATGGTCACGTTGCTGGTCCGCGATTCCGTGGCAAGCTGCGCGGTCTGCGCTCCACCGAAGGTATCCCCATCTTTACGCCGGATATGACGCGACCGTCCGAGTATCTGCTCGATGGTCAGCCGATCTACTTCCCGCGTAACGGTGCGTTCAACAGCGCGACGGTGGACTTCGTAACCGGCGACTGGGATCAACTCCAGTATTCGCTGCGATCCGATATCACCATGAAACTGTTCACCGAGGGCGTGATCACCGATGAGAGCGGCAACGTTCTTCTCAACCTGATGCAGCAGGACTCGTACGCGCTGCGGTTCCTCATGCGGATCGCGTTCGTCATTACGAATCCGGTCAATCGCCTGAACACCAACGCCACGACTCGCTACCCATTCGCCACGCTGACGGTTAGCTAGACGGTACGCGGGAATGTCTGACGACGAGGAATACCGGGCGCAGTTGTACCGGGCTCAGATTCGCACCAGGAACGCCGCATGGTTGGCTAGGGAACGCGCACTCAGCGGCTCACCAGCGTATGCGTTGCAAGTACGGGAATCATGGGCCGCGATACGTGACCGGAACATCGACATACCAGACATTCCCGAGTACGGGCTAGACGAAGAGGACGAATAACCATATGGCATTTTACCCACGAAACGCACGCCTCCAGGCTGCGGGGCAAGTTCAGACGGACGGCGCGGGTATCCGAGAGGAAGACACCGCGCTCGTTAAGATCAGCCTCAGCGCACTCGAAGCCGTCGTAGCTTCCACCACTGGCGTACGAACCGCTGTGACCGATAACGGTTCGCCGCAAGTCATTACGACCAGCATCAATAACCCGGTCTATCCACGCAACATCACGGCCACATCTGGCGGTACTGCGGCGGACATCAAAGCGGTTCAAGTGATCGTGGCCGGGACCAACATGAACGGCGACGCGATCACCGAGACGCTTCCCGTCTTTACCGTTGACTCGGCTACCACCGTGACCGGCGCAAAGATTTTCAAGACGGTGACGAGCATCACCATTCCGGCACACGACGGAACCGGCGCGACTACCGCTATCGGCTTCGGATCGAAACTCGGTATTCCGTACAAGCTCGATAACAACACCGTATTCCTTGCGTTCCTCAATGGAGCGAAGGAAGGCACATTGCCGACCGTCACCACCAGCGCAACCGTTCTCGAAAGTAACGGCATGACCCTCAGCGGCACGCTGGCCGGAACGCCGGTCGATGTCTATCTGATCGTCGGATAAGAAAGAGGTACAGCAACTATGGCTACTGGATTCGATGACGGCGCATATCGCGCTGATCTTGGAGTTGGTACATCGGGCGGCGGCGTTGTGTCGCTTGCCAATCCGTTCGGTCGCCCGGTCGTTGTGACCGGCGTTGCACTGAGCATCACCACTGCATCTACCGGCGCTTCTACCATCGACGTAGGTATTGCCGCTGGTGCAACCACGTCGGCGGATAACCTGATCGACGGTCGCTCTGGCGCAACCATTGGCACTTACGCCAGCGGTGGGGCCGACGCGGGCACCAACGGCAAGTCCGCGCAAGTGTGGGGAACCACGCAATTCCTGACCGCTTCCCAGGCATCCGGCGCGGTCGCTGGTCTGGCCGGGAAGCTAGTTATCAAGTTCTACCCGGTCTAGTCCGATGGATCGAACGGCGGCAGAACTCGCGGTTAAAGCAGAGACAGACTGGCTTGGCGAACCGCCATTGTCTGAGTCCGATATTGCGCATTGCCTGAGTTATGCCGCCGTACCCGATATCACCGGCATCTACCCGGACGAGGACGACTACATCGAGACGTACACCAGGAACACGCTCAATGCGGCGTACGCAACTGCAATGCGTATGAAGGCGAACAAACTGGGTGCGGCGAAAGATGTCACCACGGTTGCAGGCGACTCACAGTCACCGGACCTACGGCGGCGGTTCTTCCTCGATCAAGCGAACGATTACGAGTCACGGCTACACGGTTCGTTCCGTTCGTATCCGTGGGCGCGACTACGAAACATCGAAGCGTATGACGGGGTGATCGTCAACTAATGTCATGGTCAATCGACGCATCCGAGATTGCACGTATGGGCGCTGGGTTCTCCAGCGTTTCCGCGCGTGTGCCAGAGATCGTTGAGCCAGGATTGCAGCGGGCCGCGACCAAGATCAGAGACAAAGCCAAGGGCAATATCCATCACAAGACGGGCAAGCTCGGCGCGTCTGGCAAGGTGACGAAGATCGGCAGGATGATCTACGAGGTTCGCTTCGAGGCATTCAATAAGGGATTCAACTACGCCAGCGCGGTCGAGTTCGGTCGCGGTCCTGTTCGTCCCATCAACGCGAAGGTACTGCGGTTCAACGTCGGCGGCAAAACCGTCTTTACCAAGTACGCAGGGCCAGCGCCAGCACAACGGTTCCTAGGGCGTGTGGTCGATTCTGCCGATTCGATTCTCGCGCCAGAGATCGCCAAGATGGAGACAGATATCGTGCGTGCTATCGAGGCGTCGTTCTAATGGCACTCTCCGATGTGGTCGCCAACTTCAAGCAGGCGTTGGAGCAAGTACCGGGTGTCAAGTCGGTAGAGCTTCCATTCCCAGACGTACAGAAGGAAGAACCGGAATGTCCGTTCATCTTCCTGAACGTCGGGGCGGTGGAGATCATGGCAAGCAACCTGTCCATGCTCATGTATCCGATTGAGATCAGTTACTGCCATACCCGAATGCCTGACGACAGACGCTATGAGATGCCGCCAGAAGTGTGGGATATGCCGCAAACGATCTTCAACACGTTAGCCGAGAAAGTCGCGCTCATGGACGGCTACTACAGCTTTGAGGTACGCGATGAGGCTCGGATAGGAACCGGCATGTATCTCGATGAGGAATATGTCGGATGCGGAATCACAGTCGTACCGAAAGAGAAGGAGGCGACGCCATGGGCGTAGCAGACGTTGTATACAAATGGGTTGGCGCAAGAGAGCCGAACGGTGAGCCGTCCGAGTTCTTCTTCGACATTCCCGCGACCGATCTGGCCGAGGCTGATGTGGCCGCGCTCGATAAGAGTCAAATCAAGAAGGTCGAGTCCGATACGGGCAAGCGACTGTACAAGAAGGTGGAAGCGAAAGCCGACACCAAACCGGCAAAGGCCGATGAGAAGGTAGGGTAAAGCCATCGGTACTAATGAAACGATCCTGCTTCAAGCGCAAGCTGGTATCGAAAGCACGCGCGGTACGGCGGTCGCCGCTACCCGCAAGGTGTACGCACAGATCGAGCCGTCCTATAGCCGTGCGCTTATGGACTTCCAGGACACGTCGGGTACGTGGTTCGGTCGGCGTCGTGCTGCCTACGGTCGTGAGAAGATCAGCTTCTCGGCATCAGACGTTGCGACGTACGAAGATGCCGCGTGGTGGTTGAAGATGGCCGTCGATGGCACCGTCACTGGTTCCGGCGACGCCGGTACGCCGATTGCCTATACCTACCAGTTCACGCCATCACCGACTGCCGACAACCTGAAAGCCATGACGCTCGAATTTGGTGAGTCTGGCAATCAGTACGAGTCGGATCAGGTCATGGTTAATTCGCTCACGCTGCGCATGGACTCGGACAACGACTCTGAGCCGACGTGGATGATCGAAGCCGATCTCATGGGCCGTACGTGGGTCGATAGCACATTCACCGCTGCGCTCTCGGATCGTGCGACTGAGCCGATTCTGGCGCGTGGTACGAAGCTCTACATCGACGCATCTGGCGGCACGATGGGTACAACCCAGGTGACCGGAAAACTCATCAGCGCCAGCTACACGATCAACAACAACCTGCACTACAAAGCGTTCGCGGAAGATACGCGCGGTTACGCGCCGAACAAGATCGGGCGCGGCGCGTTGACCGCTGATGCCGAGATCACGTTCGAGTTCGATGATGACGTTGAGTTCGCGAACTACCGCAACGAGGCCAGCGATACCGCGCCGGTGTTGCGGCTCGTGCGACTGGAACGCACCGGCTCGCAGATTCACGGTACGTCTGTGGTGAACAAGACGTTCCGGCTGGACATCTGGGGTTACTGGTCTGCATGGTCACGCTCCGACCGTGAAGGCAATTTGATTGCTACTATGACCTTGAGCGGGTTCTACGATACGACTGCTTCGGCAATGTTCAAGGCAACCGTTATCAACCAACTCGTTACCCTTCCGTAATCGCTCTAAGGGGGCACAACTCCAGCAATGGAACAGCACAAACGGTTTGTCTATCGGGATCGCTGGCGGTGGATCGAAGCGCCGCCAGCGTCCGCAGAAATGGACATCGAAGGATTCGCCATCGAATGCCGCGTATCTATCAGCAATGCTGAGGTGCGCGGCTTTCAGCAAGCGGTACAGGAGAACGACGGCAAGCGCCTCATGCGGACTGCCGACTATCTCACGATGCTGGCAGAGATCAACAAGGGCCGCGAGGCGATCCGAGAGAACGCCGATCTGACACCAGAGGAACGGCGCAAAGCGTTCGAGGCAAGCCGCGACAAGAACGCAGCCGAGAGCGACAAGTTTCGTGACGATCTGATGCTGATTGATCGTGACTTGTGGGAACTCGCCGCGCCACATATCCGGGCGTGGAACGCCGCAACACTAGACGACAATGACGAGGTAGTCGATGTTCCCGCGCCGTCGATTGGTGGCGTGGAATCGTTTGATGCACTGGACCCGCAGATGGCGTCATGGGCCGCTCACGTTATCGTGGACGCCTACCGCCAGGGAAAAGCCGTGAGCGGGCCATCGAAGCAACCCGCAGATACGCAAGAGCCTACGTCCGAGCCGAAGGACTCCAGCGAGACGGAAAGCGAGTAGCGTTTCCGTCCATGCCGTATGCGTTGCAGATGGCGTTACGGTATGACTGTAGCAACCTGAGATGGTGGGAGTGGGACGAATGGGCGGCTGATGACGCCGACATTACGATCACTCTCCAATACGAATACCGAGCCGAACTCGCAGACGCGCGAGAGCATGACCGGCAAGGGGCGGAACACAAAGCCGCCACAACGCAAGGAACGTCAAGCCGTGGCAGACGCGCATCAGCACCGAGACGAAGAAGGTAGGGTGCGCTAATGGCGAAAGACGTATTCGTACGCATCAAAGGCGATGACGATCTCTCGCCCAAGTTAAAGGCAATCGGCGCGACTGCGAAGTCAACGGCGAAAGACTTGGACGCTACTGGCAAGAGCGCCAAGCAAGCCGGAGACGACGCCAAGCGTGGTGGTGATTCATTCAAGGACTACGGCGATGAGATGCGCAACGTCGGGCTTGCGGCGGGCGTGCTTGTCGCTGGGCTTGCGCTCTCTGGTCAATCGTTCCGTGACCAAGAGATCGGCATACGGAATCTTCAACGATCCTATGGCGATGCTGCCGATGATATGCAGCAATTCGCCAATCAGATTCAAGAGACAACGAACTTCTCAAACGATGCAGGCGTGCAGGCGGCGAACATCGCCGCGACGCTTGCCCGTAACTACGGGTTTACGGCTGATGAGATTCAGCGCGTCTTGCAGATCAGCGCCGACCTTGCCGCTACGTCTGGGCTTGGACTAGAGGACACCACATACCGTGTGGTTGCTGCCTTGCGTGGTGAGGCTGAGGCGGCGGAAGCACTCGGCTTGACCATGAACCAAGCCGCCATCGACTCGCAAAACCTCACTCTCTCCATGAGTAATGCTGAGGCCGGCCACTTCCGACTCAATGCGCTTGTGACGCAATCAGCGTTCGCGCAGGGCGCGGCGGCAGAGCAAGCGGACACGTTCTACGGTTCACTTGTCGATATCGGCCACGGAGCGCAAGACGCGGCGCAGGCGTTCGGTGGAATGCTGTCTGTGCAAGTGCATGGCGGACGCGCTGCCGCCATCCGCGTGGCAGTGGTGACCGCCGTTCCCGATGGCGCGTCGATCTTCGCGTCGTGGTGCAGTTCGATGATCTCGGCGGTGTCGAAGTGCGGCGCCGCCAGCTCGGCAGATCGGAA
>OFRC01000279.1_pt1 | contig 14592 bp, 25 predicted proteins | sample 1543051 | NCBI WGS metagenome assembly OFRC01 (sample SAMN07774231, study PRJEB24372) | wastewater metagenome
AGGTATATATGACAGCGCAAACAGCAAGATTATTGGTAGATGGGAATGGTCAGATTATTCCTAATCAGTATTATGATGTGGCAACTAATAGCTTTAAAGCGAGTGAAGGCGGAACAGGCATATCTGTTGGCGGCACAGCGGTTAGCTCTAGCAATCCGTTGCCTGTCGCACAAGCTGATGGACTAGCAGTATCAGGCACAGTAACAAGCGCGGCTGTATTGTTCACAACATCAATGCTGAATTATGAAAGTATCACTGTTCAAGTAACAAGTGCGGGTACAAGCTGTACCATCATTTATGAGACGAGCGATGACGGTGTTAGTAATTGGGTAGGTGCTAGTGGTTTAGTTGCAAATAACACAGGACAAAATCTACTATCAATCACATCAACGGCAACTGGCATGTCCCAATTTGCACGAAAAGGATTGTATTTTAGAGCGCGTGTCAGCACTTATGGCTCTGGCACAGTTACAGTTATCGGCACACTTTCTAAAGTGCCAGTTGCTCAATTTTCAGGGGTTTATGCATACGGTACAGGAAGTGAAGGCGGTGTTACAATCAGCAATCTAACACCTGTCGGGGTAGAAGCCCGCACTTCTAGTAAAACACCTGTAAATAATGCTCAATTTGTACGCCCGATTGCTACAACTGATGGCAGATTAATCACGCGGTTAAACTCAATCCCCGAGAATGAATGGCAATACGCAGCAGCAAGTGGTGGCATTGTTAATACAGCAGATAACGTACTAATTGCGGCGGCAGGTGCGAACATCAAAAACTATTTAACAGGTTTGAGTGTTGCTAACGCTAACGCCACAGCGTCAGAAATAGTTATTAAAGACGGTGCATCAACTGTAATTTGGCGTATGTATTTAGCCGCAAATGCTCCGATTCAAAGCATTAGATTCAGTACACCGCTTCAATCTTCTGCAAATTCCGCATTAAACGTGGCGTGTATCACAACAGGCACTCAAACCTACATTAACGCACAGGGGTATAAAGCACCATGATTTATAATATTCTGACTGAACAGAACGGCAAGTTTGTTGCTACGGGTGAAACAGTTGAATGCGAGTTTGAAGAAACTCAGGCAGTCATAGACGAATTACAGTTAGAGCGTGGCTGTTGTTGTGCGCTAGAAGCAGTCAGTGAATAGTTACAGCGTGGCTGAACGTATTAACAGCGATGTTAATGCGTCAGTCACTTACAAAACTGATTTAGCGCAATACAACACACCTGAGCATTGGTGTTTACCTACCGCTTTTGGCGACTGTGAAGACTACGCGCTGTTGAAACGTAAATTGTTGCTAGAACAAGGTTGGCCTAATGACAAACTTGGATTATGCGTGTGCTATATGCCTGATGGACAAGGCCATTGCGTACTGTGGGTAGAGACAGACAAAGGTAGTTTTATTTTGGATAACAATTATAACTGGCCTGTTAGCCCGTTAGACACAAATTATAAATGGGAGTCAATGCTATGCAGTGGAAAATGGTTAAAGTTATTGGCTTGGCAGTGATGCTATCCGCTTGCACGACAAGTAACACGCTAAAGCCCGTGCTTGGTGGGGAGTCATATACCCCTATTGGTTGGGTGCAATACTGCAATGATAATCCAGGTGAGTGCAAAAATTGAAACTACTCGCATTAGTACCAATCCAGTAGGGTTGGTTGTTTTTTCTACATGATTATGCGTCACTTTTAATATATTTTTGATTTATATATCAAAAGTGATAGCTATACGGTGTTAGAGTTTATTTATCAACTCATCAATCTCAGTCCTGCGCTGCCCCGCCAACCGATTAATGTCAGCCCACACGCCATCAGGTATTGGCCTCTCATTAGCAAGCCATTGCCTAATACGTCTTGAGTCCGTACCAAGCGCATTGCCAAGTTGGGTTTGCCATGTTTGGCCATAAAGTGCGCGTCCTGCCATTTCAAGTTTTGATGTTTTTGGCGCAATCCATGCGTTACCAACAGGGCTATATCCATCTTGATTTAAGTAACCATTTGCACAAACAATAAAAACCATTTCGCCATCATTAGCGTTTCTTGCCGATTCAAAAGCCTCTGTTTCGGCTTCTTTGCGCGTTAAGTCAGTTATTTCCCACTCTATAACAGCATTTGCATTTTGCAAAAAAACAGTGTGTTTCATAATGTCCTCCAAAGCCTGACAAAAGTCAGGCTAAATAAGTTTAGATGCGTTTTTGAATTTCAAGGTTTAAAAACAAAGCCAAGTGCATACGACCGCTTTTGTCGGCTTTTTTTGCTTTTTCAAAATTAGCAACAATCAAATCTGCGATAGCGTACTGGTCTCTTAATCCTGTTTCTTTAGCAATTTTTTTAACAAGGTTAACAACAGCATTTGCGGCTGGAGTTACAACGATTTGTTGCAACACGCTAGGCGACATTATCAAGCGTGCATTTTTTTCTTTGTCAGCTAGCTTGCTTTCAGAAATAACTATTTTCAACGCTGCACCAAAAGTAACGCGGTAGCAGTCACCTGCAACGTGAACGCTTTTGGCTAATTCGTGGGCTTTTTTGAAAGTGGTAGATTTGTTCATTTTGATTCTCACTTTGAGGTTTGGGTATCGCACTGTGCGTCCCCTATGTCTGTATTATGTACCTATAATTAGGTACAGTCAACAACTATTTGCATATCAAATCAAAATAATTTAATACCGTAAACACTCTAACATTGCGTCAAGTTCGACAAATACCCAGCCGACAATGGCTTATCTTTTGACGTTTGTGATTACAGTTTCTGCACAAATCAGCGCGGGTATTTGCGCCTTACGCCTGTGTTAGATATGGCACATCATGCAGGGCGCATCAAACATATCATCATGTAATAATTTGCTTTTTCGTTTTGTTTGCACCATTAAATCCAAATTTTTTCTAGACCATTTCATGCTAGTAAAAACATTCTTTTTAATTTCTTGGCCTAGTTGCACAACCTTAATTCGTTGGCTTTTGCCAAAATCATCAAAAGCAAACGCTTTGGCTTTCCAAAAATCCCCCCCCGCTAAACAGGGGAAACAGCCAACACGTTCAAAGCCCATTTTATACAGCGGCGATTGTTCACCATCCAAAAAATCGAAAACATCTTCTGTCTGCCAATCAACAATCGGCAATCTAATCATTACGCCTAGTTTCGCCAAATACTGCGGATATTTTGACGGCATAAACAAATGGGGCGGGTAAATGTCATCGCAAACAGTACCAGCATATCGTTTTTCGCGCTGACTAGATTCTGCTTTTCTCATACCATACCAAACTTCAAATCCTTGACCCTGCTCTTGTGCCAGCTTCTTGTAAAACGATTTACCTACTTTTATTTTTAATTCGTCAGTACAAAAACGCGCCGCATCGCTTGGGAATCTGCCGTATTTTCTAACCAATGTTGGCACATCGCCATTGTTTAGCTTCACAATCTTTATGCCGTACATCTCGCTAATTTTGTCAACGTGGGCATAAGTTAAAGGGTGCTCAAACTTAGTGTCACAAAAAACACCTAAAATTTCTGACTTATCAAACTTCTGCAAAGCGAGTTTTACACAGCACTGGCTGTCTTTACCGCCGCTAATCGGGACAACGCACTTAATTATATTCATCGTTGCAGCCATTTCTAACTCTACGTCAAGTGCGACAAATACCCAGACTTTCATCTTATCTTTTGACGTTTGTGATTACAGTTTTCTGCGTATATCGGCGCGGGTATTTGCGCCTTACGCACTTAGTTAGGTTTTAAGAGCAAGCCAACTCGTCTTCTAAGTCGCCACCATAAAAATCATAAGGTGTCTTTTCTTTATCCTCCACCTTTTGGCGAGACTCTGCGGCAACTTCACGGCCAATATCATCTAAAACCTCATTTATTGGCTTGCCTGTAAAAACACAAATATCATTTGCTGCTTCTAAACGTTTTGCAACTTCTGCTAAAACAATATCCGCGTCACGGTCAACTTCGGCAGGTATTCTCATTCTTAACTCACTAAAATTACCACTTGCTACGGCATCAGCAAGCTCTTTCAAACGTGCAACAAGCACAGTTGTTGGCACTTCTTTCGGGTCTTTATATTTTGTACTCATCACTAATTCTCCAAACCTAACTCCAACTTCAAGCGCGATAAGCACCCAGCCAATTATCGCGTTTTATCTTAAAATTTGAGTCAATCGTTAATAGTCAATTGTTGTGGGTGCTTACGCCTTAAGTTTAGTGTTAGATTTAATCAACAATCAATTTCACGCAAAAAATACCATGTGTCTTCATCAGATATTCTACCCCCACCACTACTTAAAACGTGTTCTGCTATTTCCTTACTACCGACATGCTCTGTAACTTGTTCAACAGTTGGCTTCTTACTAAAAACAGCATCAAAATACTCACCATATTGGTCGTACTGGTTTTCTTCTCTTGTTAGTACCCAAACTTGCATCACAATTCCTTACGCCTAGTGTTAGATACTAAAACGTAGTAGGCTGTGCAACTGCTCGTACCGCTGCCATAAAGCCTTTTTGCAGGTCAGTTTTGGCAATAGCAACCCACCGTTGGTCAATATCCGTGATTGTTTGCAACTCGGCAATTAGCTCGCCAACTTCGGCAGCCTTAGCTTTAATGTTGTTCATTGCGTTAATTTCATCTTGGCTTAAATCACGGTAGCCTTTAATCATAGTATGTTGGTCTTTCATGGTTCATCTCCGAAGCGTCAAAGGTGCTTCATGCCTATAATTCATCGTTAAAAGTTAGCGCATCTAACATCAAACTCAACAAGGACAACGCCCCACGCTACAACTTTATAAGTCATGCGTTTTTGTGGGTTGTTGCCTGTTAGTTTTGGTGTTAGGCTTTACGCTAAACCGCCACGTTGATTATTCAAAAATATAGCAGTAGTTAGTAAATCGCCAAACCAGTTACCGCCATTTTCAATAACCATTTTACCGACTTGATTTAATGACCGTATCTGCCCTTCCGTAAAACTTAGACCATCATCGGTTGGTAAAACGCAAAAAACAGTTTTTCGTGGCCGCTTATTACTATCATCAACTACCTCTGCAATAGAGTAAACGCCTGTCATTTTTGGGGTAATCACATACAAGCAAAAATCACATTCTTTGCGCTGTTTTATTTCTTCCGCCATGCAGTCAGGTGTCCAGTCATCAACAACAGGGTTAAAATAATCAATCTTTAACGCTTTAATTAGACCATCTCGCCAAGTGCTTTCATTGCAAGTGCCGCCTAAAAATACCTTCATAATTCACCTCGTTCAAAAATAGTTAAATACCCACCACGCTTCTAACATCAAACTCAACAAGGACAACAACCCACGCTATAACTGTATAAATCATGCGTTTTTGTGGGCTATGCCTGTTAATGCTGTGTTAGATATTAACTACGTTAGGCAGTCACTTCTTCAATCATCGTTAAATCACGGTCTAGTAGTTCACACCACACATCACCTCTGGCATCTGCCTTTTCAAATTGATGCCAGTAACCGTTCCCACTAAAGTTTTTACCAATATAAATTAAAATCTCTGGCGAGCATTTAAACTTATACGTTTTTCCAATAACCATCATTCACCTCACCTTTAAAAATTCATCGTAAAATAAGTAGTTACAGGCTTTTACCCTTAAAGTAGTCCTCTCTAAAGGTACCTAGATCCTCTTGATACTTTTCAAGTAGGGCTAGTTCTTTTCGGAGAGACTCTATTTCTTGCTCAAGGTCAAAAACCTCATTGTTTACTTCATCCTGTATTGAATCCCAAGCATCTTCCTCTGTCTGATGATAAAAATCTAAACTGGTATTTATACGCATACCTGTACTTGGCTCAATAACTATGAGGGTAGGTAGAGAGCAACCTTCTTGTATCCCCTCGAATATCACCTTATAGGGCAATAACTTAGGGGATAAGAAATTCCCATTTTCATCTTTAACCGTGTTGGTATGCCATACGGTTTTATTGCTTAGTGTAGTCATAGATAGTCCCCTATGATTTGTTAGGGGTTTAACCTAACATTTTAACAATACTTCTGATTTTTTCTAAATCAGTGCTCTTAGATACTTTGTTTAGAGCCAATGCTTTTAACTCCAGTAGCTCAAGGTCGTCTTTATACGACTGCTCATTCTCGAAAATCTCCCAATCCCCATCAAAGAAAGATCTTCTATCGAAATAGCCTAAAGGTATCTTTGTTTGTCCAGTAACACCTAAGTACGCATAGTCTCTACCAACTTTCTTAACGGTAACACTTTTAAACTCAAGTTTAGAGTGAAACCTTTTGACAGCAAAGAGTATATCTCCAGTCACTGGGTTTTTCATCGTATCTCCTACTGTTTAATAAGCTCGTCAACCAGATCATCGAAGAGTCCCTCCCCTCTAATGTTTGACAGGTAAAGCTCTCCGAATTGACGTACATTTAGAGTACGTAGTTTCTTATACCTAGCTTGGTCTCTTTTGGCTTCGGATAACGTCTTAAGGCAGTAAGCTGCTTCTCTCATAAGCGCAGTATCACTACCCCAAGCTATCTTCTCCCCACCCTCAATAACACCGGCTTTGATTTCAAGTCGTTTAACTAAATCATCTATAGCACAGCTCATTTCGTTATTACTCATCTCAATATACTCCACATATTACTTAGCCAATGCAGCTAGTCCACTGTTAACCCTATCTTCGTAGTAGCTGGTTACTGGGTCATCTACTCCTCTTATGCAATTAAAATACTGATACCAAAAAGATCCTATATGCCCTCCTTGGAACTTCTCGAACCCTACAGACGAATTCTTTCGGAAATAGGCATTGCCGTCAGGGGTGAATAGGAGGTGTTTTCTCTCTATTCCAAAGTGCTTGGCCAAAGCCGCTCTACTCTGCCCAGTCCAAACCACGCTACTGAGATTGGCTGAAGGAGCTAGGCAGCACTCACGTACTTTACCTATCGAGGCCAAGTAACAGACACCAGACCCTTGACACAAACTATTATTCAAATCGCAGTGTTTAGTCATAAATACCTCAAAAAAGAGGGCTTACTCGCCCTCGTAGTCTCTCATTATCCCTATAGGTAGGTAAGGAACCCCTTTCTTAGTCAATCGCTGATATTTAACAGTCATCGCTTTACCGATATAGAAGAAAGCATTGGCTAAATACATCTCTTTCTTCTCCGCGCTTCCCTTAGTAATAACTTCAAAGGTTAATCCGTTATCGGCTTTGCAAGTGAATACAGCTTTACCAGCAAAAGTACCTTTCCCCTCATTGATGGCTACGATTGGGAACTCCATATCAATCATGTCTTTATGTTTGAGTAGGTCATATGACCTAATATCCCACTCATAAAGAGATCCGGCTCTGCGGTACATACTACCCTCGAACCCCTCTGATTTGAACGACTCGTGAAGTTTATAAAACTCTTGTAACGAAGAAACTTCATAGAAAGGGATAAACTCTATAGGGCTGTGATTTGGTAGCAACGAGATACGTCTTTCTAGCTCAGTGAGTCTTTCCTCCACCGGTGTATTAGCGCGTGGTAAATCAAAGCAATGAGCTTTGATAAGTTTCTGACGATCTCCCTCCAATCTAGGATTCTTAATCAACGAGACAATATCCTCGAAGTGAATACGGTGTATAGGGGCTGTTGGGTTTATTGGGGAAGTGTCATGTGCGTATAACTCTGCTCCGATCTCTTCGCCCACATCAAGCACTTCTCTAAAGAATTGATCCATGTACGAGAAGTTAAGGAACCTAGCGGTAGTACGTGAGAAGTAATGTATATGCTCATCACTTACTCGTACTACTTTGCAATGAATACCCTCAAGCTTAGGTTGTATCAAAGCCGGCCAAGTTAATTTATCTAAGCACTTAGATAACTCATGGGCTTTCATAGGGAATCTAGGGGCTACGAAACCCTGTAATGTTTCGGAGTATCCTAAACGCTTATTCTTCTCCCACGCTGCTTGAGCTTCCTTAATTGCTTGTAAGTGAGGGGTAGTTTCGTTAGCTCGTCCTACGTTCTTACCTTCTTTAATAACCGTAACGAACTCCGTCATCGCACCATCAATGTAACCGGTGACGACAACGATATCAAAGAAGGGTATCATCTCGTTTGGCCTTACCCCGATGCTCCACACCCGATCCTTTCCAGATGAGGTCACCTTGTAAAGAGGTGGAAATGTCTTTAGGTTCATCATTAACTCTCTGTATGTGAGGATGTTCTGCGTACCAGAACTCCTCAATAGCATATTTGTTTATGTAAATAACGCCATCAGTAGCATCTGATGGAGTCATTACCAATCCGAACTCTGTTAGCACATGAAGTGCTAACAGAGAGGTACTTTTATCAGATGGGGGTAAGTGCTCTATCTGTATAGCAAGCACTTTACCTTGATACCTATTACCCACGACTCGGCCAAGACGGAGTACATCTTCATACGCGGTGAGTACAGAATAGTTCACTGTCTTGGCCGAAACCCCTGACCTAGAGATACTTGTACTAATAAGAGAATCTAAGTAACCCTTCATCGGGTAATACATTTCTCTCAATTGAACAAGGCTGCTCTTTAGCGTTTGTATATACTTACTAATCACTTTCGCCCAGACGATTATCAGGGTGATATTCAGTAGTGCCAAAATACCCAAGTAAGATGGGTTTGAGGGTAACTCCACGCTCTTTCTCCAATTTGTATCGGTCATTGATGGTTTTCAATGTCTTGATTAATAATTTAGACATCGGTGGTAACTTACTACCGTGATACGCTACTAGATTTTTATAATCCACAAGAACCCTACTGATTGGGTTTACGCTAAGGGATCTAGTGATTTGCTTACGAACCCCTAATGAGTCTGGGTAAGATAGCGTCAACACTATACTATCACTACTATTTTTACTCACGTAAACATTAGGTGTCGCAGGAACCCTCACGGACTTTTTGTGAGGAGGCCAACCCTCTTTCGTCGCTTCTTCCTTGAATTCCTTTTCAATTTCCTTGGCCAGTTTCAGTGTCTTTTCCCATCCTCCCTGTGCGTTAATATCCATCCATTTACTTCTATGTCTGAAACGTACTTGAACAGCCTCTTCAAAGTAACCTTTGTTCTTACGAACCAATCTTGAAATGCTCATAATTCTTCTCCAGGGATGTAGTGAAAGCGACATGCCCTCACTACTCCTTATACCTGAAGTCTACCTTTCATTAGTACGGTCGTTAGTCCTCATGAAATGTAGATCGCCGTTCCTTATCTCTACGCTATAACTTGAAGGAGAGATAACTATAGGTTGTCCTAGATGTTCTCTACTGTCGGCATCTAACTCCCTCCGCAAACTCTCATATAGTGTATGTCTAGTCTGTTCAGTGTTAAGGATGCCTACTGAAGATTGCATGGCACTAAGAATCCTCTCTTCAACGGTAGCCATGTCCTGAGTAGCTATCTGTTGTGCAGTACTCACTGTCCTGGTACTCACCTGTAACATTTCCCTAATGAAAGGATCGTTGTTAAAGTCTACCTGTAGCTCTGAGGCAGAAGTAGACTGTATAACTGCGTTAGACCATCTATCAGGATTTGTCATCATACGGTTAGGGTAGGGCGTAGGTACTATATCAGGACCCCCCATTATGTAGGGAGTAGGTACTACCTCACGACACCTCATTGGGTATTCACTCGGTACCGTAGTATCCACCCGTTCGCTAACACGACCTAGCTCCTCCATGACTGCGTCTATTTCATATTTATCCATTGTCATTACCTCTTTAATGTACCGAAGTTGATGCGGCTAAGATTGATAGACATTCCTCTTGGGCTACGCCACGGTATGCTTTTCGTAACTGACCCCAGTTATATCCAATCTCACAATCACATCCAATTTTAAAGTCTAACCAATCGAATCTTTCTACTGGGTAATCGTCTAGGCATTGATAGCCCATCTCGATAGCTTTCGATAGATTTTCTATTGGCACTTCCAGCTCAATTGAGTCGTAAACGGTGCACGTTGCAAATCCACCTAGCTCCTTAATACGTTCTGAGAAGTAAGTAAAGGCTATAAGACCGAGCGTAGACGCAGGGCCTTGGATAAGGTTATTTTGCGCGTTACGGAGACTGGCATTATATACCGGTGAACGCTGATACATAGGCAATAGGCCATACTGCATTTTGCGTTGTCCGAAGACTGAAAATACCCATTTGTTGAGACGTGCTTTCTCATGTGCATCGTCGATAAATTGTTTAATACGTGGATATACTAAGAAGTAAGCGTTGATAATCTCTTGAGCTTCGTCCATAGTACATCCGATAACCATAGCAACACCGCCTACGGAAGAACCATATAACAAACCACCTATTGTTTAGTACGTCCTAGATCCTTGTACATCTATCCATTTCTGGTAGAGCAGACTATATTACTACCTTCGCCACCACGCGGTCAGGTACTGAGCATTTCGGGAGCTACTAGCTCCCTACTCTCTCTTTCGAGAGTGTCTAGTTTTTTATGGCCAGTTTATGAGACATACTCGGTATTAAAGACACGTAAGGTTCAACTATCTTAATAAATTTACGTGCTTCTTTAGTACCACATCTCAATCTGTAATGACCTCTATTTAGAACTTGAGTAAACTTTACTCCCCATACCTCGTAGAAATAATCTATCAAAACCTGATTATTTTCTTTAGTAGTATGAGTGTTTATTATGAGGTCATTAGCAGTGACTACTCCGTCCTTCTTCTTTTGGCTAAGACCACCATCATCCATATACAATATAGCTATATGGATAGGCTCTAACTTATTAAGAAGTTTTCTTCTGTACCAATGATGAGCACCTGTACTATATAATATCCTCCGATACAGCTTGGATATTCGAGTAGTGCGTATGCCAAAGGTATAGGCTGGAAACCCGTTATTATTTACCAAAGAGACGGGAGTAAGTGAAAACCCAGCTCTTTTTAGTAATAACCACTTCCACTCAACGTAGTCTCTACATCTACCGCAGTGCAGTATTTTAGAGTATCCGTTGGGATGTATATATCCATCCCCTATCATCATTGATAAGAATAGTAGTCTACTTTCTCTGTTCATAAAAATCTCCAGATGCTATTGCACTGTTTATTTGACTGTAGTCTTTACACATTTAAGAGCTTAATATCAAACTCTATTTAGCTCGGTATTGTCTTCTCACCGGTTCAAAGTGAGTAAGGTTTCCACCGAATTAGCCCAGTTCTTCACCTACACCTTTCAATGTAGGGCCTCTAGTATGTCAAAGGTCACTGCTTTCGCATTCTTACGATACCCCTTGTACTCCTTATGGTTTACATGATCTTCATCGTCAACAGCCTGTACCAACTCATCGTAAGGAATATGGTACATAAGTGACGCGGTGTAAGAGTGGAAGTCCAATCCCTGAGTAATGGACTCCAGCATTTTTTCATCTTTACATAACGCAGCTAGTACCTTAACTTCGCAAGAGGAGAAGTCGAAAGTCAAGAACGCATAACCGTCCTGAACCTTATAGCACTGTCGAATGTTGTACCCATGCTTAGGTGATGGAATATTAAGCAAATTCGGATCATTACCAGAGATACGATGGGAACTAGTGCCGTGCAAGTTGTAGTTCGGGTGGATACGTCCATCGCGCTTTACGTTCTTCTCGATGTACCCCTTGATGAAGTTACCGTAAGCTCCACTGACATCACCATAGATAGCCCAGTCCTTTAGCCAAGATAACTTATGCTCCTTGAACATTTCCTTCAGCGCGTCCCCACTGGTGGATAGGCTTCCACCCTTTGTTAATACCGTAGTATTCAATCCCATTTTATGGAACAGTATTCGCTCACCCTCTTTGGCAGAGTCGATGTTGAACTCTTCTCCGACTGCTGTGAATATCCTATCCTTAAGCTCGGACATCTGCTCTTCCATTCTATCTTGGTAAACTCGATTTAGGTCACAATCGTATAGTAGTCCGTTATACTTAAGCTCGATCATAAACTCCATTGCTTTTCGTTTCACTTCCATATGTTCCTGGAAGATAGACGGGGCGGCCATACGAGAAACACGTCCACTAGGTGCTGGTAAGATATACCCCACCGGTTTGGATGCTATAGGGTAAAGCTTTTTAAATAACTCATACGTAACGAAGGTGTCTATTCCACCATAGGTCAATAGATCTTGATAGGGAAAATCTTCATACGTTAGAGAATTAGGGTTCAGTAGTGGAACATCTGACATAGTAATCTCCAATTAAAAAGGTAGGCTGAATTAGCCTACCTTTGCTTATACTTGATCTAGTTGAATTAACTAGACAGAATGGTGTAATAACTTAGTTAGTTGAGATGCTTTGGAGAGTAGTTCAGTACCTCTACTTCCAGATACTGGGTACATATTAACTGCATCAAATTCACATACGGGGCAAGACGCTACTCCTCCATACCCGAACTGAAGTAAAATAGGTTTACTCCAAGCAGGTAGATTAGAGATCTTATCCTTTAGAATACTTTGGCAATTTGGACACTCTCCGACGCAATGTATCGAATCCTTAGTAGGTTCTTTTCTTAGCAAAATTTCCACAGTTCACCTCGTTAAAATAGTGGTATCTGCCCTTCGTTGACTGGACAGGATTCCACTGATGTAATTCCAATCTCATTTCTAGTTATCTTTAAATTAACTCCTCCTATTAGTCTGTTACCTAGAATGTCTTTGGCTTTAATGTAGTTTTCAGTGTTAAGTAATCCTAGCTTTTTATACTCAGAAACGTGTACTTCTGAATCACCCTTAAAGAAATCTTCGGGGCTGTTAGCGTGGATAAGTAAACACATCTCTATAGTCGGGAAGTGGAAAGAGATCTTCTCATACGGTTCTGAAGTTAAGAAGGTATCTTCTAGTCGTATGTTCAGTTCGTCATCCACTTCTATCTTGTGCATACCTGTAATATCTGAGTAGATAAACTGGAACCAAGTAGTGTTTTCAGGGCTGGCGACTGATTGAACGTAGGTAAGTATGGTATCACCAGGGGCTGTGAAAAAGTAATGACAGCTATCTTGAAGTCGTATTTGATTGGCAGTGTTCATTTTCTGATCTCGAAAGTTGAGAGCCAATTAAAACACATTAAACGACATACCTTCAATAGGATCTGATTGCCACGGTAAGGCATCTTCCTGCTCGTCTTCCTCGTCAGCAGTACCTTTGGATAGGGCGAGCTTTAATTGCTTCGCTGCGGCTCGTTTCAACGCTGCTATGTCGATCTTATCATCATACCCCCCTAGCTGTAACTCAAACAGCATATCATTGGTGGCGGTCTTTAAATCATACATACCCTGTAGTCCGCTATTCATACTATGGAGTAATAACATCGTATCGAAAGCGACTTGCTTAGGATGTAGATTATGAACTACTTTAGCGAATAGGATGTCGAATGCTATGTTATGTCCAATTTTCTCCGTTTCGGTAGAGGTTAAGATATCCGATAGGAAGGGGAATACGTCTGCTGGGTTATAGCAACGATTGTCTCTATGCCATAGGGGTACGACGACGCTAATTACTTTATTGTCAGAGGGTCTTTTATAAGTGAATTGATGACTCAGGGTTCTGGCATCTTCAGACCAAGGGTCTAGGGAAGTCGTCTCACAGTCCCACGCAAGTATTGACTTTGAAGGTAACGTAGAAATCTCATCCCGTAGAGCCCTTACTTGATCTACCGTCGTAGTAACGAATAACCTTTCTCGAACGAACTCGGCTACTACATCATCTACATCACGTATGGTTACTTCCCCTCGGAGTACTTGACCTACTTTCTTGAAGTCACGTTGGAGTATATCTAGGAAGTCAGTACCCCAGAAACTACCTGAAGCATTTTGACGTATCATTGCTGTAATCCTAGGGTGGATAGTTGACATGACGTTTACTTCTACTCCATCCACTTCTATCTTATCGAAGAATCCTCTTCTTGGACTCTTAACACCTAGACCTTTAGAAGTATCACTGCCTAGAGAGATGATAAGTTTAGGTTTCAATGTAGATACCTGCTGTTTGAGATAAGGGCTACACCTCCTCAACGCACTAATGGATACACTAGGTTTCTCAGAGGGTCTGCATTTAAGCATGTACTTGAGTCCGACCTTGGCACCTTGAAGATGATTCTCAACTAAGTAGGAAATGATCTTCTGATGTAGATCGTCATCAGACCATCCGAATTTCGTCTTACCGTACTTAGTTCTCATATCTGGGGACAGACTTGGTAATACGATAAGTACATCTACAGTAGCCTTCTGCTGTCTAAAGTCTACTTGGCTAAGATCCCTATTCTTACAAGGTAATTTGCAAAAAGTATCACAGTAGTTTTGACATGGTTTAGAGAAATCCTCCTTAGCTAATATCAATTTCTCGATAGACGGTGTTGATAACCCTGTTTCATATAACTCCTGTAATGACATCGCCTCTCTAACTTTCTTAGAAAGTACTTTCTTTTTTACTATCTCAGTCATAGCTAATCTCCAGTTGTTGTAATTACTTATATCCTTTTACGTCCGTTACATTAGAAAGAATTGTGTCTTTTCCTTTACAATCAAACACTTAACCCTGTCTGTTACAAAATCGAGCCTCTGTTACAAAATCTGTTACATCGTGAATGCT
>OFRC01000283.1_pt1 | contig 14429 bp, 22 predicted proteins | sample 1543051 | NCBI WGS metagenome assembly OFRC01 (sample SAMN07774231, study PRJEB24372) | wastewater metagenome
TGATTGGGTATTGTTCGTAGGAACTGTCTATGTCATATGGCGCATATTTAAGGAGTCGTAATGACAAACCACTATACGGACGTATGTGAGAAAGAAATTGAATCCCTGCGCCAGCAACTCGCTGAGTTGAAGTCTGAACTCAAGGCTATTGGTAAAGCTATTGATGATCCACGCACTGATCTAACAATGACTATGAGCGAAGTCATTATTGACCAGAAACAGCAACTCCACGCAGCACAGGCCGACAACATCCGGTTGAGAGAGGCGCTTGATTACGTCGTGCTGCAAATACCGGAGTTCGCATCCGTTCCCGGAATTGCAGAAGCACTCGCCGCCACTGCTGACTTGTCCGGTCTGGTGCTGTGCGATGCGGAGCCTGCTGGGTATGAGGTAGAAACTATGGACAAGAAAAAGATGCTTATGCGCGTAGCCTGCTACCTAGTCGGACATAGATCAGAACCACTCTACAAAGTGAGGAAGCAGCCATGAAAACGAACAAAGAGTACCAGTTACTTGAACAGCAACTCGCCGCGATCAAGAGTAAAGACGCGGCGCTTCAGTCCGCAATATCCGCCCATGGGTATGAGTCTGGGGACTTGCATGACGCACTCGCCATCCAGTCCGACGACAGCGCACTGCAAGCCTTCGCTGAAAAGGTGCGGGATCAATGCGCTCACATCATCGAAGCACAGGATGTTGATCCATCATTCAAACACAGAATGGCTGATGCCATTCGCTCAATCACGGAGCTACCGAAATGACCTATCCAAAGAAATCACGCGCAGTATCAACTGTTGGCGGTCTTATTAAGCAACTTGAAAAACTTCCAAAAACAATGCCTCTTCTGGGAAGTTTTGGTAGTTCTGTGCTTGTTCAGGTCTATAACTATAGCGATAGCGCCAGAGAGTTAGGGTTAGACCTGCACTGTGAAATTATTGAGGCTGACCAATGACCACACGCGAACAGATCATCGCTGCGGCGCTTAAGGCTGCTCCGGGATTTTATATGGACAGCTTTGATGACCACGATGAGGAAGATTGGGCAAGGATTGAACGCTTCTACGCCATCGCCTTCGAGGCTGGCCGTGCAGCCGAACGGGAAGAAACAAATAGACGACCATTACCAGACAACACCACACCTTATATCCGCGCAAGAGGAGATATGAAATGAATGATCTAAAGCTTTTGGCGGAAGCCGTAGCCGGATGGGGAAACTGTACTGAAGCATGGCTCGACACATCGGAAGATGATGCTAATGCAGTGTTTGGGCATATTGACGAGGATGGTAATACCTACCCTGTTGCGGTGATTGACTGCGAGCAGTATTACGCAGGGCATGACTCACTCAAGCTGGCAAAGTTCTATGCGGCTGCGAACCCAACCGCCGTGCTTAACCTGATAACAGAGCTTGCAAGCCGCGATGCGGAGGTTGCTCTGCTTAAAGCTGACAACGAATATCTTTATATTGCAGCAATTGAGCGCGACCAACTCCGCGAGCAGGTGACTCTGCTGCGGGATGTACTTAGTGATTTCGATAAGGCGGCAATCAACAGCAAGTCGATTATCGGATTTGCAGGGCAATCATTCAAACTGATTACCAAAATGCGTAAGGCACTCGCCGCCACGGAGCCGAAGGAGCAATGGAAATGAGCACCACAATTGAATCATCGTGGGAAAACGAGCGACTGAAAGAAGAGATCGAATCCCTGCGCCAGCAACTCGCCGCTATGACCGCAGAGCGCGATGCCTACATGCGCGACTATGGAAATGAACAAGACCGCAAGCGGGAAGTTGCTCAGAAACTCGCCAACCGCGAGAAGCAGATCGTGATGCTGCGCGGGTACTTGTCCGACATGCACAAGACCGCTAACCACTATGAGGTGTATTGGGTTGAGAGGATGGTCGAACAAGCACTCGACGCCACCGCCGACCTGTACAGTTATGTGCTGTGCGAGCGGGAGCCTGTAGCGGAAGTCAAAAAGCACACGGGATCGCTGAAGGACATGGCGATTATCGTGTGGTCTGGAGAACAACCAGCAGAAGGAACTAAACTCTACGCACCGAAGGGGTTGAAGAATGAGTGAAGACCTGATTGAACGGCTGCGCGAACTGTCCGCAAGCCGAAAACCGCATTATGGAGGTGCCCATGGGCAAATAGTCGGTATGGAAAGTTACCGAATTATTGCCAACGGGTTCGCACTTGAGTGCGTAGATGAAGCCGCCGACCGCATCGTTACGCTTGAACAGCAACTCGCTGACCGAGAGGCAGAGGTTGCTGACCTACGCAACGACAGAGACACATGGAAGGCACGGGCAGAGTTTAGCTATCGAGAACGTGACAAACTCACTAAGCGCGAGGTGATGCTGCGGAAGCAAGTCTCTGCCGATGTAGCTCAGATTTTAAAGTTGCTGGATGTGATTGATTCGGTCAGAGGCCCAACCGGGGCGACTGAGGGAATACAGGAACATGCACAGCACATAGAGAAGGTGGCACTCGCCGCCACCGCCGACCTTGATGGTCTGATCCTGTGCGAGCGGGAGCCGGTTGGATATATCTTCCAACATGAAGACACTGGAAGGACAATGTGCGTAGAGGCACAACAAGTCGAGTGGAACTTTGAAAAGAACAATCCACGCCTGTTCAAGGTTGGACCACTCTATGCGCCGAAGGGGTTGAATCATGGCAACTGAACAGGACTACTGGAATCAGATGTACGCGAACGCCTGTGACCAGAACGAGGTATTGTCCCTGCGCAAGCAACTAGCCGCCACGGAGCAGAAGAAGAAAGGAAACCAAAATGATTGAATGGAAAGTATGGATGACCATGACCACGGGAGGACAAGTTGCTATATCCCTGTGGTCATTCAGTTTTGAAGATGCATCCAATGCAGGAGCACGACTGGCAGAGAGCCTTGGTGCCTCATCACACTGGGTCGAGCAGATAAACACGTAACCCCCAAAAACAAAAGGAGAGCTGACGCTCTCCTTTTGTCTCGGTACCCTTTCTTGAGTGTTGGGATCACTCAGGAAAGGGCACTGTACTACTTCTTACTTGGCCCAACCAACCTTATTGAAGATCGCAACCAGGCTACTGATGATCTTGCTGATCTGTGGCCAGATCTCACCGATCGAATCGTTACCCACTTCCAAGATCTCACGTACAGCAGTCAGCTTGGCTTCACCTGCACCTGCACCAGGGATGGCCTCTTCAATGGTCTTGATGAGGGTGATGATCAGAGGTAGCAGCTGGACAATCAGAACAAGGTTTTGCATGGTATTTCCTTTAGAGAGAGCACTTCAAACCACCAACGATCCCATCAGGGTACGTTGTCATAGGGGTGTTGAAACCTGGGAGCTTCAGACAACTCTCCTGCTCCGGGATGCACTCCCGAGTCAGGACTTTTACGGCTGGGCCACAGACCAATTTTGTCCGTTGATGCATAGGTTCCGTAGACATTGAATAGCCCAACAAGGGCAGCGATACCACCAGCAATATTTCCCAAATCATCTGCAGTTACCTCCACAGGCAGAAAGACCACCAGGGCACCAAGCAAGCCGATCAGGGCATTGAACAGGTTCTGACGATTCTTGAAAGTCACAGGATCAGCAACGCTGACCCCATAACGAAGCACGTTAAGTGCGGCGAATACTTTCTTCATGAAACACGACTCCTTTGCCATCCATATTCAAAATCTTCCTGGCTGGGACGTTTCTCAGCCAGTTCTATGTAACGGGCGGACTGCAGTCCATTGAGCATCTTGAACAGAACACGCTCACCATCAGGATCACGATGCTTCAGGAACGCACGCAGTGCATCCAGGCTGAGCGTTCCGAGGTAACCATCTACCTGCATATCAGGGAACTTCTTTCCCTGCAGGTTGAGCACGTTCAGGCATCGCTGCAGAAACATTACTGCAGTGGATTGACCCATGTTAATACCAGTGTCGAACATCTCTTCTGCGATGATGGGACTGAGCATAGCTACCCGATCGAACTTGGGTTCAATCCAGTACCGCTGGAGATAGATATCAGCAGCCAGTTCACGGGGGAGATCTTTCATCTCACCCTCATACCCGAAAGCACGGGCAACACGTTCAGTAATACCCCACCGAGTAGGGCCACCACGATCAGAGGGATGGTCAACGAAATCACCTTCCCTGGCAATAACTGCATCGATGTAGGTAATGACTGATTGCAGCATCAGATTACCCTGTTGATCAGGAAGGCTACGGTAGCACCGGTACCTGCCCAGATAATGATTGCCAGACGGGTCATACCTTTGATCTGGCTCAGCAGATCTGCCAGGACTTTGGCAGTGGCCCTGGCTTGTTCTTCAACAGCTTCGATTCGATTGAATGCTCTGTTGAGTGATTCCGAGTGGGTGGAGTGTTTGAGTTCCAAAATTTCAACCCTACTTAACCCAAGAATAACGGTATCCAGTTTACTGTCCATTTTGTTCATCATTGGGGTTATGTGATCCTGCTGAGTTTCCAGTTTGGTAATACGCCCGATGTATGGACAATTAGCTGAGCAATCGGACATGTTTGTACACTCAAAAGGAATTGTAGGGTCTGCCATAAATGGCCTCTTAAATATTTGCCCGTCACCGGGATTTATTGAACTGGATTATAGTATGCCGAATCTACAAAAGAAACCTCTTCTAATGAATACCCCCCTCGCGGGGGGATAGTTTCTACTTACTTCGATACTCGTCAGGTAAATGGTTTCTGTCCTGTTCCGATTTGAAACTCTCCTCACAGTGATTATTATCAAAGAAGAAGAGTGTATCGATCATAGGTCGGAATACCTTGCCTTGCCATTTACCTGCCTTTTCAAGTCGCCATGCAGCAGCACTGGCAGTTTCATCTGGAGAAGCATGACCCAGTGTTCCGATCGAGAACAGGAACTGATCCAGAGCGATCATAAAGTTCAGACCTCGAGCCATGATCAGATACCAGCTGCTTGTATGAACAGGTTATCTACCTGCTCAGGGGTCAAGCCAAGGGCGCCTGCAAGCACAATAAGCAGTGGCCAGTCACGTTGAAGGTAGGCAGCGAACTCCCACTCAATACGAGCCGCTTCTCCTTCTACACCAGTCATCCCTGCGATCATCGCTTCGACTGTAGGGAGCAGACCGGCACCTAGCAGGGCAAGCCTAGCTTGACGCATGGACACTTCCTTCGGTACCACTACCTCAGCGATTGCTACAGGGAGATCCCCAACCCAGTCTTCAATCGTACCTTCTCCAATAACCGAGAAGGGGAGATCAGCCCCATCACAGTGATACCGATCTGTCAGAGTTTGAACTTCCTGATAAGGGCCAAAGATTCCAAGGGGGGTTGTTAGTTTTTTCATTATGCCATCCTCAATCTACGAATAATGGTTTTCTGTCCATTATTATATATTCCACCTGAACTCCATAATATGGAATTGGATTGTCTTACTCCAGAAGCAGTTCCTACAAATGCAGAAATAGAAGCTACTCCAGCGACAGCTCTTCCATTGAATATTGCCACTTGTGGTGAAGTAAGACTTTTACCAAATGCTCCGCCGTAGGATGCACCTAGTAGTGTATCCGCAGCCAATACATTTTTATAAGAACCAAGTTGATTAGGGACATTCATCCCGTTACCCGTATTTGTAGAATAAAACCCTTCCACTGAAATCAAGGATGGGTTATTTCCTGAAATCCCGATCGCCATGAATTTACTGACTGTATTGGGGGTTGCAGCACATAGCCATAATTCACTGGCGTTAAATCCGAGCACTCCTGCATACACAGGAGTATCGAGTAGCAATTCTGTACCTGCAACAGCAGTTCCTACATTGTCTGTAAGAACATTGATACTTAGAGCACTGGCAGATATTCCAGAGGCCACAATGCACTGATCACCGATCTGATGCATGGCATACAGTGTGGTGGATACTGTTGCTCCAAGAGACACAGTAGAGGCTGTTGCCGTAGTACCACTGACACTAAAAATTACACCATTACACCCGGAGGCATTCAATCCAACTATAGCAAATCGACCGCCTGAAAGAGTACGGCAAAGAAAACCAGTTGTAGCAATGACCGCACCGGAGTTTGCAGAAGTTCCAGGAGTTAGCGTAGCACCGCTTACCGTATAAGGATGAGCAGTCACTGGCCCATTAGCAACCTGGCTCAATACCAGAACCACTGAGCTGGTGATCGGATACATGATCGGAACGATCCCTGTACCAGTCACTGTGGCCTCACTACCAATAGTAACTGTGGTACCTGAGATAGTCAGTGCACGAATCCTTGGTGCATTAGTTTCCCGGTTATAGGAAACCACCCAGGAAGTACCTACTGCAACAATCTCTCCCATCCCAGATATGGTGGCAGCAAGTGTTGCTGTAGCAGCAGTATTGACTGTGATTGTCGTACCAGAGAACGTAAGAACAACCGCTTCAAATCCAGTGGCTACATCAGATGAAACTACCATCACTTGGTCAGTTGCAGTTTTGATTGCAGATACATACGCCGAAACTGCTGCTGTCCTTAATAGAACAGGTGTGCCGAATTGACGAGCAGCATGATCATAAACAACCGCGTGGCAAGATGTATTGCCAGAAATAATCAACAAATCGCGGGAAGTATCCAATCCAACATACGTAAGAGTTTGAGTTCCAGATCCAATGGCACTTGCAAAAGAAACCACGTCATTCACATCGGTTCCAGCAAGATCACTGCCCAGAATATCCCACACACCTGCTGCTGTTGATTTGTCAGAGAGTGAAATAAGTGCATAACGAGAAGTCTGAAGGAAACCAAGTAAGGTACCGGTACTGTCCTTGACCATCAGCGGGTATTTCCCAGCATTGTTGATCGAGAACAGAGGAATACCCTTGGTACAGGTTGTCGCATCAGGAAGCGTAACTGATTGACCCCAACCGGTAGGCGCAACGTGCTGCATTGCTGGGCTGCTCGCAGTAAGCACAATATTCCCAGATGCTGCTTCGCCACCTACTCCACTGGTCAGGATGCCTGCAATAGCTAAGGCAGTTGCCGTGGAAATAGGCTTATCCATATCTGACGTGTTATCCACATTACCCAGGCCAACCTGAGATTTGGTTACCCCATGCGGATTACTGGAACTACCGATGTGCGCTTGGATATTGGCATTCTTGGCTTCATACGTGGAAGCCAGCGAACCCAGACCAATATTGGTACGAGCTGCTGCTGCATCGGTCAAACCAGCCAGGTTATCACCTGCCTGTAGAACCCCATTTGCTCCAGCAGCTGTCCAGCGTAGTTCCAGGAATGCCAGATTCACGTTACTGTTGTATGCAAGACCACCCACCTGCCCAGTCAGTAGCTCCACATCACGCTCGATGGTCATCACATCACCAGCGCGTGCAGTGACCTTCACCACTTCTACCTCTTGCTCAACAGCGTAAGCGTCTTTGGTATAGATCGTCAGCAGGAAGAAATCACCCCCTGTAGGGGTAGGGAACTTCGAACCCTGTCCAGCCTCACAGACGAGCGTTGTGCCACCCTGGGCAAGACTCCCTGAGATGGCAGAGATGGCATTATTGGCAAATAGTTGTTTTGGCATTTCAGTACTCTCTCAGACGGATTTTGATTTCATCCTGCTTAACCCGATTTCGGGCAGTGGTTATGGTGCAGGTCACCTTGTACACTTCACCTGCTGCACCCCCAGTTAGCCAGACCTTGGTGAACTTGGGTTGGACTACATTACTGGAAATGGTCATTGGGGCTACAGGAGCTGGCGTACCCAGGAACGTAATGTCAAAAACAGCCGAGATAATGTCATCGTCTGCATTGAGCCACTTGGAGTAATCAAAGTCATAGTCCAGAGTGTCATCAGGCTGCTTGGTGTGAGTTTTCAGTATGGCCATTAGATTCCTTTGGGTACCACAACAGTTCGGCCATCAGGCTCGATATAAGAAATACGTTGAGCAGCTGCACGGGTGCTCGAAGATCCATTCAGATGGGCAGTGGTATCACAAACCGCATCTATCGAAGCAGCCAGTTGAACTACCTTACCAATCTTTGCAGTAGTTACTGCAGAAGCTGTCGTGGAACCAGCAAGAAATACCTGAGTCAGTTTGGTCAGCTTGGCAGTGAACAGTGCTTCAGCATTCTGAACTGCAGCCAGGGAAACCTTCTGCACCTTTCTGAGATTAGCTGTAGTTGCTGCCACTGCATCCTGGGTGCTGCCAAGGAATTTCTGATGCCACTTGGTCAGTGTTGCTGTCGTAACTACAGAGACAGTCCCGACTGCGGAAAGAGCCTGTGCAGCGTAGCGCCTCAGAACAGCAGTTAATGTTGCTTGGGCAACGAGAGTGCTCTTGAGCATACGCCCCGCATTAAGCGTGGCTGTTGCCTGAATCCCAGGAGAGAAGGATGCTTTAAGCATCCGTCCCACATGCAGGACTGCACTATATGTAACCTGACAAACCTGAGTAGCTGAAACGAATATAAAGCCAGAAACCCCTCCCGAACCGAGAGGGGCTGAGTTGAATACGTTACTAGAACGATTCATTGGCTTGGCTTACAGAAGGTTGAGCACCAGATCACCAGGCCCAATAATCGGGAAGTCATCCACATTGAACGTCTTGCCCACTGCAAACGCACCTGAGTACAGTAGGTTGCCTGCCGTCGCTGCATCGTAGATACCCCAGTGGGAGATCGAGACTTGAGCACCAGTCACTGGATTGAATTGCACTGTCGCGTTGTTCTGCGTAGCACCCACCGTAGGAGAAGCCCAGGATCCGGTAGGTTTGCGACCATACCAGGCGCCAGTTACTTCATTGGCAGTGACGTTGGCATCCGTAGGATCAGTAACAAACAATGCCAAATGACGGGAAGCATACGGAGTAACCAGGGTATCGTTGATAACCTGATTGGCGAGGTAAGTAGAGAAACCAGACATATTTAATTCTCCAAATTCATTTAGAAAGAAGCTGAACAGATTTTACTGTAATTAGTTTAAGGGTACTACATATCTTTGTTAATTAAACTGGTTGGATTGGCCAAACAACATCAACAGGGTAACCTTGTTGTTCAGTGATATCTCGAAGTGATTGACGATATGCTGCCCAATACTCTTTAGTAGTCAATGGAACATCAGGGAGCTGAGTCCAATCAGAACTGAGTAATAGGGCCTGCCGCTTCTGTAAAACATCCTGTCTTGCTTTGACAGTATCCATCTCCCATGTAAAAGATACAGGATCAAACGTATGCAGCTTGCTGGGTTGTAATGGTGCAGACACCAATATCCCATCCACTACCTTATCCAATCTTGGAACCGCTGGGCCTTCTATTGCATACTCACCCTCACCAAGAATAATGGGCATACCTTCCGGCAAGGTCATTACATATTGAACTATGCCGTCATCACCATAAACTGAGTAAATCATCGTCTGCACCCAAGGATAGAAACATTCAAACCATTTACTGCAAGTGTAGTACTTACAGTAATCGAACTATTAACGGCATCAGACACCGTAATGAAAGTCTGTAATCCAGCTTCCATAAAGGAACTGCAAAGCTGTGATCCACTATTATTTATTACCATGGTATTCGTGTTGACCCCCAATACCCATGGATTGGAACAAGACACCATCACAATGAGTTTGGTGCCTGATGGGATATAGCCGTTATAGTTGAGTGTGGCAGAAGCAACCCCATCACCAAAATTGGTTGACATGGGTATCGTTACTGCATTGCCTGCGATTTTCAGGGTATCAATATCAGCATCCCTGATCCTGGCCTTGTCGATATAAACTACACCCCCACTGATCACAAAAGGTTTCACTTTGTTGACCGTGCGACCTACCCAGAAACGATCTACATCGAATCCAGCATCTACGAAGGTGCCGTTGTTGTAGATACCAAAGCCACCGACCAGACCATTCACATCTACCTTGGCCGTGTACAGGGCACCGATTTCGGTCACCTTGCCATTGGTGGTGTTGATCTGGGTTTGCATATTTGTCTGCACAGACGAAATATTGTTACCCAGTACTGTTTGAGTAGTTGTAATCTGGGATGCCAGGGCATTATCCGCAGTAGTACGTGCATTCGTTTCTGTCTGAACTGCAGCCGCAGTCGTATCTGTCTTGACGACCATTGCATCAAGCCGGGACGCCATTGCTGCATCCATCTCAGTACGTGCAGCTTGCTCCTGCACAATCACCGCTGCGTTATTTTCAGTTACCGCTACCAGGGAATTTACCTGGCTGGCAAGTGAGTTAACTGCAGTCGTTCTGGCTTCTTCTTCAGCCAGAATAGCTGCTACGTTATCTGCGGTATTGGCATAGAGAATACCTACCGATGTAGCCAGCGACTCATCTGCAGAAGTTCTGAGAGTTACCTCCTCAACCAGTGCAGCTGCGTTGTCTCCCATACCCACAGCCAGTGCATTGACTGAAGTGATCAACGCTGAATCCGCGTCCCTGCGTTCGGTGATCTCCTGCTGGATATAGGTAAGAGCCTCCCCTGACGATGAGGAGACTGCAGCCAGGGCATTCGCAAACTCAGCATTGCCGTTGATCCGATCTAGGATTTCCTGGGCAAGATTCCTGGTAATGATATCCAGTTGAGCGATCTTGGTTTTCAGGGCTTGAGCCAGAACACCTTCATCGATCTCACCAGTCAAATATTCCAGCGTGAGTTCTTTCAGACTGAGTGGCTCTGCTGAAGCAGGGCCGATCGGATCACCAACCGTGCCATTCACTGAAACAATCTGAATCCAGTAGTAGTACCGCTTGATATCTTCTTCAGCGATTGCATCGAAATAGGTGCTACCTGAGACGATTGCTTGCTGTACTGCATTCGCAAAATTGGAAGAGATTCCACGATACAGCTTGGTATGAATAACAGCATGAGGATTATTGTTTGGATACGTCCAAGATACCCGAATTCCACCAGCTACCCCTACTGCTGATAGAACTACATTATTATCGGGATCCCCTGGCTTTGGGCCAGTCCATCCACCTGTTCCACAAGTAACTTCATCGCAACAAGCCATTTGATTTCTCTCAGTATCAATTACCCCCTAGTTTATCACTCATTAACCAAAGGAAAGTCATGCCAATTCAAGTCAAAGTAATCGCAGACAGTACTCAATATGACAATCACTAGAAAAGAAGTAGCTGAAGCTAGACAAACTGCCAAGGACTTCGGATTAAAAAGATATGTGGGATCTCATTGCAAGAATCACCCAGACAATAATATTCGCTGGGTAGCAAACGGGTGTTGCGTCTTATGTACTATGGCCAGATTGCCAGCGTACCGAAAACGTAACGCCACTAAGTTACTAGAAAGTCGGAAGGCTTGGGATAAATCAAATCCTGAAAAGGCCATGCTGCAACGATCAAGACGACGTGCAAAGGATCTCGGTCTTGAGTTTAATCTGACAATTGACGATATCGTAATTCCTGAATGCTGTCCGATTCTCGGGATGAAGCTAACCAGGACTAGTGACAGCAAGGACGACTCACCATCACTTGACAGAATTGATAATGACAGAGGGTATACACGCGGAAACGTAGTAGTTATTTCGTTTCGGGCTAATCGAATCAAAGGTAACGCAACTATCAACGAAATCAGAAAGGTAGTGGAATTTTATGAACAATATTGAAGTAAAAGTTATCGCAGACAGTATCAGCCCATCCTTTAACCGGATTACGACACTCCAAGTCAGATTTCCCCGTTTTATTCTCCCGGAGTTCAATACACATCGCGTGTTCAGTCGAAACTTCAGTTCTAGTCGGGCTATCCCTGTTAAGAAAATGATCGAAATGGTTCGCCAATCTCCAGCTCGACCTATTCATTGGGGTGAAAACCAGCCAGGGATGCAGGCAAGTAAAGAGCTACCTGACGCAAAGAAGGTTGCCGCCAAGATGCTTTGGGGAAACGCTGCAAAACGTGCTGCAGATAGTGCAGAAGCAATGATGGAACTTGGTCTGCATAAACAGGTGGCAAATCGTGTGCTTGAGCCATTCATGATGGTAAATGGCATAGTCACCGCTACAGAGTTTAATAACTGGTTCGAGTTACGTATGCATCCCGATGCTCAGCCTGAGATTCAGGAACTCGCAAAGCAGATGTATGCTGTCATGGCCGATTCTGATCCAGTCAAACTGAAGCCAGGTGAATGGCATCTGCCTTATGTGACTACTGAAGACCGTTATGCGATCAATGCTTTCGGATACCCAAGTGATACCCTGATGAAAATCAGTGCAGCCCGTTGCTGCAGGGTTTCATATCTGAAGCATGATGGTGCCAAACCATCGATCGATGATGACCTGAAGCTCTGTGAGCGTCTTGCAGGTGCTCGTCCGATTCATGCATCGCCATTCGAACACCAGGCATCTCCCGATGTGATCACTCCAGGTAATCGTATGGTAATGGCAAGATGGAAAAACCCTGAATTGCACGGAAACTTCGTGGGTTGGAAGCAGTATCGGAAATACATCGAGCAATCCTTCAAGTGAAAAAACTTCGATTATGTCTACTCATGAGGGGGCGTTTACCGTAAACTGACTTCCCCTTATTGATTCAACCGAGAAGCCATTTGAGTCACAGTCCCTATATTCCTGAGAGATTGTGGCTCTTTCTATTGCAGGAATATTGAGAAGAAAGATTTATGTCCCAACAAAATCATTTACCTACACCACTTCAGGAGTATGTCCATAAGAGTCGATACGCTCGTTGGATGGACAAGGAAAATCGTCGTGAGTCCTGGGAAGAGACAGTCAATCGGTATGTTGCATACTTTGACAACAAGTTCCCAGGGTATCCAGCAGACTCCATTCGGGGTGCCATCCTGAACCTGGATGTGATGCCATCGATGCGTGCATTGATGACTGCAGGCCCAGCCCTGGAACGTGATCCGATGGCTGGCTTCAATTGCACCTTCACTGCAATTGATGATGTGCGTGCCTTCGATGAGATCCTCTACATCCTGATGTGTGGTTCCGGTGTTGGCTTCAGTGTTGAACGTCAGTTCATCGCCAACCTGCCTACCGTAGCAGAGCAGTTCGTGGATACCGATATCGTGATCCATGTGAAGGACAGCAAGGCCGGATGGTCGAATGCCTTCCGAGAACTCCTGGCACTGCTCTACTCGGGTACCGTCCCGAAGTGGGATACCAGCAAGGTTCGTCCTGCAGGGGCCAAGCTCAAGACCTTCGGTGGTCGAGCCAGCGGACCCAAGCCTTTGGTCGATCTGTTCAAGTTTGCCATCGCCACCTTCAAGGGCGCAGCGGGACGTAAGCTGACCAGCATCGAATGCCACGACCTGGTATGCAAAATCGCAGATATCGTCGTAGTCGGTGGTGTCCGTAGATCTGCCCTCATCTCTCTGTCCAATCTCAGCGACGATCGTATGCGCGGAGCCAAGAATGGTCAGTGGTGGAACGATGAACCGCAGCGTGCCTTGGCCAACAACAGTGCCGCCTACACCGAACGGCCACAGATGGAACTGTTCATGAAGGAATGGCTCAGCCTGATCGAGTCCAAGTCTGGTGAACGAGGCATCTTCAATCGTGCTGCAGCCGTCAAGAAGGCAGTGGAATCAGGTCGCAGGGATCACACCAAGATCATTGGCGTCAATCCTTGTGCCGAGATCACCTTGCGTTCTGCAGGCGTCTGCAACCTGTCCGAAGTGGTTATCCGTAAGGATGACACGCTGAGTGATCTTCTCTTCAAGGTACGGATCGCTACCATCATAGGTACCTACCAGGCCATGCTGACTGACTTCCGTTATGTGCGGAATGTCTGGAAGAAGAACCAGGAAGAGGAACGTCTGCTGGGTGTCAGTCTGACGGGCATCATGGATCACCCGATTCTGAGTGTGACCTCTCCCATGGCCGAAGCTTGGCTGAAGGAGATGAAAGAAGAAGCCGTCGCCGTTAACAAGGTCTGGGCACACAAACTAGGTATCAACCAGTCAGCTGCCATTACCACGGTCAAGCCTTCCGGTACGGTATCCCAGCTGGTGGATTCAGCCAGTGGTATTCATCCCCGTTACTCGCAGTACTACATCCGGACAGTCCGTGCCGACAAGAAGGATCCTCTGGCTCAGCTCATGCGCCAACAAGGATTCCCAGTCGAGGATTGTGTATCCAAGGGTGACACCACGGATATCTTCAGCTTCCCTGTAGCTGGCCCAGATCACGCAGTGATGCGGAATGACCGGTCAGCTCTGGAGCAGTTGGAGCATTACCTGATGTACCAAACCCACTGGTCTGAACACAACGTCTCCATCACGGTGTACGTCAAGGATCACGAATGGTTGGGTGTCGGTGACTGGGTGTATCGCCACTTCGACAAGCTGGCTGGTGTGAGCTTCTTGCCACACTCGGATCACAGCTATAAGCAGGCTCCCTACACAGAGTGCTCGAAAGAGGAATACGAGGATCTTCTATCTCGT
>OFRC01000286.1_pt1 | contig 14357 bp, 15 predicted proteins | sample 1543051 | NCBI WGS metagenome assembly OFRC01 (sample SAMN07774231, study PRJEB24372) | wastewater metagenome
CAATGGCCAGTTGCTCGTCCACCATGGTCTTGCTGGTGTTCTTGAGCGCAGCCAGGTAGGTGTCGGCATAGCCGGTAATGTCGCCACGGGCCTTGGCATCGCCACCCTTGGCCAAGGCCAGCTGAGTGGAATACGACGCCCACGCGGTTTGTGTTTGGCGCATAACATCGGCCACGCCGTTGTTGGTGCTGTTCAGGCGGTCCAGCCAGTCTTTTATGCCGTCTTGCCAATTGTTACCGCCACCCGCACCACCGCCGCCGCCAGCCGATGTGCTGCTGTTGCCGGGGTTGGTTCCGCTTACGGTGCTTTGCATCCACCACGGCCAGGTCGATTCATCGGTGGGCGACATTGTGGAATTGCCTGGCCCAGACGTGACCAGAATGGGCGCAATCATATTTGCGTTGCTGATGATGTGCGCAAGTTGCTCGGCTGTGAACACGCCCGCGTCATACAGCGCCTTGGCAGCATCCACCCAGGCGCGTACGCCCTCTTTTGTAACGCTGTTGAGCTGGTCAATTGACAGGTTGATGCCCTGCCCAGCCAGGTCGGCCTGGATGGATAGCAGCTTGGCTTGGCGCTGTTCCTCTTGCGAGTAGTAATTGGAGTAATACGCCCCCATCGACTCGTTCAATTTATCCAGCCCGCCAAATGCCGCCACCAGGCTGGCCGCCGTGGCCGCCCCGGTAACCGATACCGAAATAAGCGAGCCATCCAGCACACCCAGCCAACTGTTCACGGTGGTCAGGTCGGTGGCCAGGCGCGCCATGGTTTGCGATGCAGTCTCCCCCGTAAACGCCAACCCCTGCATTGCAGGGCCCCACGTAGTGCTCACCAGGTCATCGGTAAACTTGCCCACCGCCGCATCAATCGCCGCGCGCTGCTGCTCGGGGTTCATGCCGGTAATGCTCACCTCAATCTGCTTGGCAAAGCTGTCCGCAGCATCAGCACTTAGACCCAGCGCTTGCGCATACTGCTTTGCACTGGCAACCGACGTTGCAACCGCCGTATCAAAGTACCGCGAAATTTCGCTGTTCGCATCAGACCACGCGCTATTGTGTGTGGTGCCACCGCTCAAAATCCCGGAACTGCTTTGCGTAAAGTCGTCCCGGTTGGCCACAGCACTGACGCCGTGTGCATTGGCGTTTGCTACCAGGGCGCTTCCGTCTGAGCTGACGGTGTAACCAGTGAGTGATCGGAGTACGCCAAGGCCCGCAACAATTGGCCCAAGCGCTCCAATAATCGTCCCCAAACCCGCCATGGTTGACCCTGCACCCAACATGGAACCACCCGCTGACAAAGTGCCCCCCAAACCGTTTGCAAACAGGCTTTGTAACCCGTAGCTTGCGCCAGTGCCAAATGCTCCAAGCCCGGCCCCAATCTGCCCCAGCATTCCTGCGCCACCAAACATGCCAGACGAAGACGCCGCCCCCATCCCCGGCATCCCCATACCACCCAAAATGCCGTTCACTATGCCCATGACCGGCTGCACCGCAATCTTGATGATCCACGACTTGGCAGAGTTGGTGATGTAGTCACGGAACGACTCCCACATGCTTTTGCCGGATTCAAAGCCGCGCATCAGGCTGTCGGTAAGGGCGCGTTCAATGTCGTTGGCAGTTTTTTGCCATTCTTTTGCGGAATTGTTTGCAGCGTCTACACTGGCCTTTTCCAGCGCCATTGCCGTCTCGCGTTCGGCCCCGCCTTGCTTTGCTTTGGCCAAATCGCGATAACCTTGGGCTAGTTTTTTAAGACCGTTGTAGGCCTCTTCATCAAGATTTTTATCTAGCGCTTTGATGGCTTGCAGTTCAAGATCGGTTGCCAACATTTCCAACTTTGCAGCATCCAGCGCGGCGATAGCTTCTTTGGACAAGCCCATGCGCGCTGTGGCTTCGATCTGCGCTTGTGTGTCGGCCTTGATTTTGTCCAGTCCAGTGGACAGGGACACAATGTATTTTTCGCGCGATGTGGCGGCATCCATGGTGGCTTTATCAAGCTTCTTTTGCTCGGCTTCGGCTTGCTCGCTGGCGATCTTGCTTTCATACAGCGCGGCGACATTCGCCTTTTGCTGTGCGGTGAATTTTGCCCATGCAGGGCCATTCGCCAGCGCCACAAATTCGGTCTGCGCTTTGTTGTAACCGTTTTGTGCGGCCTCTGCCTCGGCAGCGGCCTTGGGTAGTTCTACGCCCAGCTTTTGAATCAGCTTGTCGTATTCAGATAGGGCGGCTTTTGTTACGCCCTCAGATTTTGCCGATCCACTAAACGATAGTGTTTTACCGTTATTGGCTAACGTCTGCTCTGCGATGGTCCCAACTTCTCCCAATCGCCGTGGATCATTGAACACTGCGCGTGCTGTGGCCGCTTGCTTATTTATTTCAGCAAATTTCTTTTCAACCGCATCAGCAAGGCCCAAGGTAAATTTGAAGTCGTCATTAAATTCGTTAGCCGCCGCGCCGATGGCCCGCGCACCAGCCAGGTCGCCGCTGGCCAGAGAAGCCGCCATTGCCGCAACAGCGCCAATATTGTTTCCGAGGATGGCGAATGACGCGCCTGCCCGATAGACTACATCGGATAATTGAGCAAAAAAGATGGCGGTCTGCTGGACGACTGAGACCAGCTTTTCGTTTATTTCTCCGTTGCTTGAGGCGTTATTCAGACCGACCATCGCCATCGCGGTTTCTTTTAGAACCTCGCTCAGGCCGTTGTATGTCGGTATCAGGCTGGTGGCCAGCGCCTGCGCTTGCAGCGATAGCTCCGCACGCAGCTTGGCTTGCTTGTCCGCATATTCGTCGGCAAGGGCGATTTGCGCCGATGTGAGAATGTTTTGGCGTCCGCCTTCTTCACCAAGCGCCTTTAAGAATGGCAACAGTTCTGCCCCGGACTTGCCTAGCAGGGCCATTGCGACGGCGGCTTTCTCTGGGCCTTCTTTGAAGCCGTTCAGGGCTTTGCCTAGCGTCTCCAGTTGGTCTGCAGACTTGAGGCCTTTGAACTCTTCTAGGTTCAATCCAAGCGCCTTTATCGCGGCGCCGGCTGCCTTTGATTCGTCGTCTACGCCAGTCAATCCTTTTGTAAGCTTTGACGCCGCGCCAACAACCGCTTCCATTGATGTGCCTCCAACAGCGGCTGCCACAGCAAGGCTCGCAAGATTGGCGCTTGTGTCGCCGGTCTTTTCCGCCATGTCTTGAAAGTCGCCAGCCATCTTGGAAAACTTGTCGAACAGGGCGTAAAAGGCCGCGCCAGCAGCTACCGACGCAACGGCTATACCGACCATGGCCGTCTTGATACTGTCACCGATGACAACGCCGCGCCCGTACGCATCGTTCATGGCGCCAGATGATTTGGCGGCGTCCGCCTGTGCTTTCTCTACCTTGCGCAACTCGTTCAGGTATGGTTCAAACTGGGCAGCATCCAAACCCTTGGCTTGGATTTTTAGCTCTAATTTTTCGCTTGCGGTTTTACCAAACTGCTCCAGCGACTTGGTGCTGCGCTCTATCTCGTTGCGGATGCTTGCTCCGGCCCTGGTGAACTGTTGCGCGCCCTTGTCTGCCCCCGCGCCTATGCCGTCAACCGCGGTGCCTGCCTTTCCTGCCGCGCCCGCAATGCCGGTGGCCATCTTGTCGGCTTTGTCGCTTACGCGATCGAAAGCAGTTTCAGCACCTTCTGTGCTGACTACGACTCTGCCGGTGATTTCGAGGTCTGACATTAAGTGGTCTCAGGTTCCCCCGCCTTGCGGCGGAGGGGGTTGCTTTGCAGTTAGGCGTCGTCGCTCATTTGTATGAGCGCGGCGGCTTCCATCGTTCTGACGTCCGAGAATGTTGGTTCCCAGTCGTCGGGGTCTAGCCGGTCAAGTAGCGGGTACAGGGCTTCGTATCGCAAGCCGGTGCGCCCGCCCATACCGCTGGTGTTCCATTGGGTTTGCAGCGTGCAAAAAATATTGAATGCAGGCCAGTTTTCTGGCCAGACTTCGACCGCAGCGGCCTCATTGGCTGCCACTGCGAATATGTTGAAGCCGACCATTGCTATGGGCGGTGCTGTGGATGCCGCCTTTGCGTAGAACGCGCGGGCGGCAGCTTCTAGGTTGTCAGCTTTCCCTCGACGCACGCATCGCGGTAGGCGGCCATCAGTGCGACCGAGGCGGCCGGGTATTCGTTGGACAGGGCCAGCAGGTTTTCGCGGGTGAGTTCAAAGTCTAGGTTCCACGAATCGAGTGCGGCCAACAGGTGATCGGCGTTTTTGTCGCCCATCTTTGCGAACAGGGCTTTGAAGTCGGGGGTGCCTTCGGTCTTGGCTTCGCCAGCGTCTTCAAACATCTTGTTCATCATCTCGCCAAACCCTGTGCGCGTGCGGTATTTGTAGGTGGCTTTGATTGCGCCATCAGTGCCGTCTGGCGCGGTGAACTTGACGACGATTGGTTTGAAGTTGGTGGGCGTTTTGCCCAGTACGATATTTGCCATGGTTATTTTGCCTTCGCAGAGAGTTGAAAATTGCCCGTGCCCAGCCCGTGCTCCCTGCGAAGAGAGACACGAGCCGGGTCGGTGCCTGGGGTGGCTTGCGCCGGGATTAGCTTGGGTAGCCGACGAACAGGCCCAGGAAGCTCAGAGTCAACTTGACGGTGACTGCAGAGCCCTTGGCGATGTTGGGCATTTGCGCCAGCTGCGCATTGCCGTAGCCGTAGCCGGTTTGGCCGCCTGCCAACAAAAACTTGAAGGCCACGGGCTGGCTGAGAGCGCGACTGATTTTATTCAGCGCAATCTGTGAGGCCTGGGTGGGGTCGTAACCCAGCGTCAAATCAAGGCCAGACGCCTCAAACCCGGCTGGCATTTTGATTGCGTTGCGCTTGGCCAAGGGCGCAATATCGACGTTTTTTGCACCGCCGCCGGATGGGGCAATGTCAAGCACCTGAGCAATCTCTACCCAATTGGTGACTTTTTGCAGCGTGCCCGTGCCCGTGCCTGTGGAGAACCAACTGACGTTGCTGGAGTCAAGCCCGCTGACGTTTAGCGTATTGGCGGCAACGCTGGCGGCTTTCCAGACGGCGTTGGTGGCGTCTTCCCATCCCGACATGAAAAGCAACTCGTCATTGTTGGCAAAGCCGTGCGCGGTTGATGTGACCACGGCCGGGTCAGCATTGCTGATTGCCGTGACTGGCACCGCAGTGCCAAACGTGGTGGAGAAAAGGAACTTGCTGCCTTCTGCTAAGAGGTACATTTGGGTCTTTCTCGCTCAGTATATGAGCGTAAGGTTTTGTCCGCAACGGACGTAAAAAAACCCACCTCCATTGCTGGAAAGCGGGTTGCTGTAAGCCCATGCGGGCACGAAAAAGCCAGCGGATTAGGCTGGCCTTTTTGTTTGGATTCTTTTAGTGTGTGGCTCTTGCTTCAGCAGATAGGCTTTCCTTGCTGCTGATAATTTGGCTTTGTGCTCTTCCGAGAACTTCATTCCTTTTTTGGCTTCACTCAGCTTTTTCTTATGTTCTTCAGACAATGGCATCCACACTCTTGTCTTTGCTGATTCGACTAGCTTTTTTCTAGTTTCTTCACTCACTACTCTGCCTTTAAAGAAAGCAGACATTTTTTCTCGGTATTCTTTGCTTCTGGGTTTCCTAACTGCAATTTGCGCTTCAGCAACTTTTTTCCTAAAGTCATCAGTCGCCCACAACTTCTTTGCTGCCCTACTCTTAGTGGCCTTGGCTTCTTCTGTTTTTGCAGCTACCTTCATACCTTCAGTTCGGCGTCTTCTACTTTCGGGGTTGGCCCATGCTTTCAACTGGCTATCACTAAGTCTTTTTAAATACTTTGGATCTCTTAAATTCTTCTGCATTGATTCTTTAATCTGAGCCATTAACTGCTCTGAAAGCTGACCCCTTGAACCACCTGATTTGATGTTGTATCCGTTCGGTGCAGAAGATCCAAAATCACGAATTAACTTTATTTCTAGAGCGTCTAAATCGTCTTTATTAGCGCCCCACGCTACAACTTCAAATGAAAAGCTTTCTCTCCCGTACAGTGCAATCGCAGAACCAAGCGCTTTACATCTACTGTTCTTTGAATTGCAGTGTGCAGACCACCTAACAGAGACTCTCTGGATTGTTTGGCCCACGTACTTTTTACCGTTTACTTTGTTAGTTATCAAGTAAATGCAGCCATACCCGCTAGAATTTGCATAAGCCATGCTGTTGTTCCTTTCCAGAACAATGATTTGGCTAGAAGCCTCCTTGAATTCCCGTCCTTGGAGGCTTTGCTATTTTACCAAACCACACTGTTTTTGTGAACAGTTTTAATCACCTATCGGCAAATATTTCAAAGAATTGCTGACACCCGTAAACGTCTGGGGCTTCTTCATCTCGGTCAACTGGTTCGCCTGTTTCGGTTGCTACAAATAACGGGCAAGCGCGAATCGCGTCAGCAACTTCTTTATTGATCTGAATCGCCTCCAGTAGTGTCTTGGACCACACGCTCACCAGAATCAGCGGCTTACGTTTCCCAGAAGATGTGTTGTCCAAATAGACAAAGCTCTCGCCGCCTTGCCGATCCCAAATAATGTACGGATTTGCAGTTCCGTTAGGAGCTTTACGCGGGAATACTCGCGGACACTTCGTCAACAGCAGGGTCTGCAGGTCGTTTTCAAGGCTCATTTTTTTGTTACCTCAGCCAGAAAGCGGCGTTTGATGGCATCACGCACCTGGGATCTGGTTTCTGCCACTGAGCGGCCAATAAATGATTGCGCGGACGAGTGGCTGGTGCCCAGCTCAACCATGAAGCCATAGGGCGCCTTGGACTTGTTCCAACTCACCTCATACGCGCTGACATCTTTGAATGACCGCGACTCACTGAACACCTGATAGATTGAATCGCGCAGGTTGCCCGGGCTGTAGGGGCCATACACAGCGTTGGTGCCATAGAACATGTGGGTAGCGTCCGATACGGGCGCATGTTGCCTGGCGCGGTCATAAATTACCTGCACGCCGGCCTGTGCCGCAGGGCGCGTGGCGGCCTGCAGTTGGGCGGTGGTGGCTTGCAGTTGTTCTTTGAACTTGGCCACGTTCATGGTAATGGCGGCTGGCATTAGGCTACTACCTCGCAAACCAGGTCAATAAACTCGTGGCGGCGCAGGTCTGGCATGACAGCGCCAATTTCATACACCACCGCGTCCACCCACACGCGCATGCCGGCGGTTATGCCTGCGATCCAGCGCACGCGGATGCTGGCCTTGACGATAGATGTGAGCGTGTTGGCCTTGATGGCCTCGGCACCACTGGTGTGGCGCACGTTGGCCCACAGGGTGGCAAAGGTGTCCCAACTGTCGGGCAGCGGCTGGCCAATGGCGTCCACGCCGGCGCCGCGCTGCTTGATGACGATGCGGGTGTTGAACTGGGCGGCGTTCATAGTTTGTAGACCCGGTAGCGGTCCAGCAGGCGGTCTGCAAAGCCCAGGGCGACCATAGCGCCGTTGGCGGTGCGCTCGGCTTCGCGGTTTTCGTACAAGCTGCCAACTGCCAACTTGATCCAGGATTTTATGCTCTCTGGCACGTGAGCGGCGTCTGCGTACCCGGCGGCATAAATAACGCGCACGGCATCCCCCTGCGCCATGGTGGAAGGCCACGCTTTGCCGAATGCCGGCACGATGGTGGCAATGCCGTATTCGTCGGCATTGCTGAGGCGGTATTGGTCGGGCGCCAGGGTCTGTTCGACGCCAGTGGTGTCGTCATACTTGATGCTGGTGACCGCAGTGACCGGAATGCGGGTTAACTCGACGACGCGGGGGAATGCGTCAAGCGTGAGCTGCCAGGCTTGGGGCATGATGGCGCGGCCCGTGTGATGCTCGGCTGCATCTGTGGCGGCCTGCACCAGGGCGGTGATGAGGGTGTCTTCTGCAACGCCATCTACACGCAGGTGCAGCTTGGCATCGTCCAAGGTAACCGCTGCAACGCTGGGTGCTGTTGTTTGTTTGAGTGCCATTATTTCTTGTCCCATCCGTACACGCCCGGCTCCCAACTATTGTTGGCCGTATTGCTGATCCAATGAAAGCCGCCGCGCGAGCATTTGGCACCGACTTGGTACAGCGTCTCGTTGTGACCATTCCAAACAAGCCACTCTGGCCACTCATCCACAGGCGGGATCACCGCGCCTTTTTCGACCCACTGGCTGTTCTGCGTGCCGGGTTGCCACACGTTGTAATCAACGCCGGTAACCCAAGTCTTGCCGCCATTGGTGCACTCGTCCGGCTTGCCTGTGAATGTGTTGAGCAGCCGATAGGCGCCAAACTGGTCCAAGGGTTGTTCCCATGGTGCCGCAACACCTGGCACGCGCGCACGGCGGATACCAGTGTGGTCATGCTATTTGCTCCTTATGCTGCGGCTTGGTTCTGCGGCAATGCGGCGGCGTAGGCTACGGCGGCGGGGTCGCTGTCAACGTACCCATTGGCCTCGGCATCGGCAACATCGGCGGCGGGCAGGTAGATAACATCGTTGGCAATACCCAGGTGACTGGTAATGAGCAGGCGCACTTGGGTTACGTCGCCCGCATCATCGGAAGCGGCTGCAGTGGCGGCTGGTGAATGGTTTTTTTTCATGGGGATGCTTTCAATGGGTTTGGTGCAAGGCAACCACCTACAACTTGCGCTGGCGGTGGTTGCTTTGTCTTGGGGCGTACCTTTGGCGGAGCGCTTAGGTTGCGCTGTGCTGGTAGACCTTGACGCTGTTCGCATCCAGCAGGTTGCCGCCGGTGCGGGACCAGGCCAGGAAGCCGACTTGGCCCAGCTTGGCGTAGGCCGAATCGTCGAAGCGGAAGAACGTGATGTCCATCGCATCGCGAATCAGGTAGCGGCTAAAGTTGCCGAATGCCATTGATTTGGCGTTGGCAGCAGGCGCGGCCAGGTCGTTGTTGATGTAGACGGGGTAACCCATCAGCATATCGGGCGTGGTGTTGCCGCCGCCAATGCCGGCGTCGTAGCTTGGCGTCCAGATGGGGCGGCCGGCGGTGTCTTTGATCTTGCGGATCACGCGGCGCATGGTTTGGCTCAGCATGAAGCCAGGCGCAACACCGGGCAGCTCTGGAGTGCTGCTGGGCACATCCAGATAGGCGGCGTCCAGCGAGTCAATCAGGTCCACCAGATCGTCATAGATGACGGTGAGGGTTTGGCCTGTAGTACCGGTCTTGCCGACCGATGCCGCAGTCACCATACCATAGGGATCGGTAGTGCCGCCGCCTGTGGTGTAGCCCACGTTGGCAATGCGGCCAATGCGGTCTGCTAAGCGCTTGAAGACCATGGCTTGGATGTCCACCTGGCTGTCTTGCATCAGCTCGTAGGGCACGGCCACGATCTTGCTCGATGCCTTGAACACGTTGACGGCCACGGTGCCAAAGGTGGGGTCCGCTGCGGTGGCTGTGGTGTTTTGCGCAATCCACTCGCCAGTCTCAGACGTACCATCGGATGTCGGGTACGACAGCGGGTTGCCCTGGTCAGTGGTGATTTGGCTGGCTACGGCACGCATCCAGCCGTAGGCCTTGAGCAGGTCAATCAACTGGGATGCAACGACCGATTGGACCGAGTAGCCACCTTGGGTAGTCGTGGTGGTTGACATGGTGTTGCGCACAGCCAGGGCTTCGTCCACGCTCATGTCTTTGAACGATTTGCGCAGGAAGACGTTGAAGGCTTTTTCAGCATCCGACTGCGGTTTGCCGTTTTTGCTGTTGCGGGCAATGTTGTGGTCTTCAACATCGGTGAAGTTTTCGTCCTTGTTCTGGGCGATCATCTTTTCATGGGCGGCGATTTGGTGCTGGGTGCGCTCGGCTTCGTCCATTTGGTTGTCGAAGGTGGCTTGGTCTTCTTTTGACCAGGTTTGCGCGCCTTTGTCGGCCAACAGTTTGTTGGCGGCCTGGTTGGAAGCTGCGAGGCGCTCCCGGAGTGCTTGGATGCTCATTTTGGTTTCCTTTAAGAATGAGTCAGACATAAAAAAAGCCGCCTGGAAGTGGCGGCCTGGGCATCGAACGCGGGAGCGTCAGATTGGGGCGATCAGCCGCAAGCGGTTGCGGTTGATTTGGATTTGCTGGGCAGCAAGGGCGCTAAGGTCTGGCTCTGGCTGCTCTTCTTTTTGCTCAGGCGCGTTGGGGTAGGCGCTGAGGTTCCAGTGGGCTTGGGTGGCGTCGCTGGTTTGCTTGGTGTTGGGGTCGATGGCGTCGATAAACTTGGCGTCCAGCGCTTCTTGCGCAGTGAACCAGGTGGTGGCGTCCATCCAGGCCACGACTTGTTCGGTGCTGGCGCCGGTTTTGCGGGCGTAGTCGGAAATGATGGTGCCGTCGATCTTTTCGAGCAGGTTGGCCGTGTCGCGCAGCTCGGCTTTGTTGCCCCAGGCCATGGTCCAACTGTTGTGCACCATGAACAGGCCGCCATCCGTCATGCGGACCTCAGAACACGCCAGTGCCAGGTAGGTGGCAGCGCTGGCGCATACGCCATCAATGTGGGCCACCACTTTGCCGGGGTGGGCAACCACTGCGGCAGACATGGCGCGGGCCTCAAACACGTCGCCGCCGGGGCTGTTGATGTGCAGGTGCACGGTTTTGTCTTGCTGGCCAGCCAGCGCCGTGATCAGCGCTGTGGCGCTGGCGCCCCAGTAGCTATCGATTACGTCGTTGACGTAGACGTGTACATCGGTTTCTGTGGCATCCATGCGGATGGCAATGGGGCCTTCTGCACGGGCGTTGTCTTTGAGTAGCTGCAGCAGTTTGCGGTTTTTCATGCGGGGGCTCCGTTGGGAGTGGGTGGGGTTGTGGTGCCGCGCTGGGCTTTGAATAGTTCGTCGCCACCTTCAACCCAGGGGAGGTTTTTGATGCGGCGCACTTCGTTGACTGTCATGTAGGCGTCACCCGATCCAGGGCCACCAAGGGCGGTTTTGAAGGCTTCGTTTTGGGCCTTGCTGTCGCCGGTAAGCAGTGCATCCAGCTCAAATTCAATGAACTGGCCTGCGTTGCGAAATAGCTTGCGGTTGAGCTCTTCTTGCCAGCGCTTTAGCATTGGCTTGACAGTGAACTTGACAAAGCCAAGCGTGATTTGCTCAATGCCGGTGCCCCAGCTGCTGGCCTTGTCGCTGTCGCCAATGATGATGGGAGGCACGCCCAGCGCTTGGCAAATGTCCTCACGCTCAAACCGGCGGGCTTCGATGAGCTGCATGTCAACCGGGCTGATGTTGAGCTCGTTGATCTTGCCGCCTTCGGTCAGCACCAGCGGGAGTTTGCGGGCGCCCAGGCCGGTGTAGGTGGCGACAAAGCTGTCGCGCAGTTGTTTGGCTTGCTCGGGGCTGAGCTTTTTGCCATCGGGGTATTCAATGGCAATTTGTGGCATGGCGCCCTCGCCTATGGTGCGGCCGGTGTATTCGCTGGCGGCCAGGCTGTTGCCCACGGCTTGCTTGGCGGCGTGGGTGATGGCGCTGACGCTGCGCAGGCCGTTGAAGCCAAAGCCTGCAAAGTGGAGCATGTCGTCTTGGTCAACGGTGGTGACTTGGGCGGTGAATTCGTCCACCACGTCATACACCACGCGCAGGCCAGACGCCGCTTTGACGTAGCGGGCGCGCACCAGGTCGGGGTGGTGGGGCAGCAGGCCTTTAACTTGTCCGCCGCCGGCATCGCTGCCGCGCACAATTTGGGTGTGCTGGTCGCCACGCAAGTAAACGCAGCGCACAATCCACTCTTTCCAGCTGGCGGCGGTCCACACGGTGTGCGGTTGCTCGTTCAGCAGCCACCACAGGGGCGAATCTTGCACGCGCTTGCGGTCGCCATTCTTGTCGTATCGAAATTGGCCAACCGGCAACTGGGTCATGGCGCCGGCCAGCTTGCTGAGGCACGCAAACACGGTGGTGACTGCCATGGCAGTCTTGTCGTTTACCGCCATGCCGCTGGCTGTTGGCAGCGGCTGAAACAGCGCATCCATCGCTGTGGTGTCGCTGCTGACGGTGCTGTAAACGGCTGAATTTTGCACACGCACCAGCTGCGCACCGTTGCCCACATCTTCCATGCGCCGGGCAGCGCCCGGGCGTGAGTTGGCCCAGTTGGCCAATACGCGCGAGGTGTGGTGCGTGGCTTGCAGGTTGAAGGTGTTCACAGTATTACGAAGCCTTGTTCAATGTTGTCGCTCTCAGCGCTCATGGACCCACATCCGACTGCCATGACAGCCGCAACCATCAGGTCTATTCGGCCGGTGGCTTTTTCTTTGCTCAGTTTTCGGTTTTCTGCGTCATCGCCTACGGTGACCGCGTTTGCAGCACACCAGGTGAATACCGGGTTGCCGGGGTGCACTACGCGGCCATTCAATAGGGCTGTTTCAAACGCCTCTATGGCTGGGCTCATATCTTTGTAGCCCTGGCCAACTGCTTGCATTTCTGGCAATTCAATAGAGTTGTCGGATGCCATCGCCTTCAAATCTTCAATACGCCAGCGGTCGTAACCGACCATTACGATGTCGAAAAAGCTGCTTAACTCAGCCAACTTTTTCACAATGACTAGTTTGCTGATTGCCCGGCCTGGCGTTGTCTCCAGATAGCCAGCTGCGCGCCAGGCTAGGTATGGAACCCGGTCAAGCTCTTCTTTCCGCTGCAGCCCTTCTTCTGGCAGCCAGGCGAAGGGGACCAGGTGCCAGGGTTCCTCTTCTTCTACCGGTTCAACGTAGAGCACCAGGCCGGTAAGGTCGGTGGTGCTGCTAAGATCGAGGCCGCAGTACGCACGCCGGCCACGGAAATCGCGCCAGTCGTATTCACGCTGGGCGCCAAGCCATACATCGGCGCTTATCCACGGGTTGGCCGCGTCGGTCCACTGGCAAAAATTCAGGCGTCGAACCAGCGCTTCTTTGCTGGGCATGCCGCGCGCCTCGGTTACTTGCTCTCGCAAATACTTGATTCCCGGGAGCTTTGCGCCCTGCAGACTTGGGTTTACCTTAGACCAGCACTTTTCATCGTGAAAAGGGTCGTCTTTTTCATCCAGTGCGCAGACGTACCCAAAGAATGCGTCGTCCTTCAATGTTCCCGCTGACACTTTGGCAGCGTAATCGTGATAATTCCAGCAGGTTGAGGTCTTGCTCGCGCCGCTGTTGGTAATCATAAAAATCAACGCTTGGCGGCGACTCTTGGTGCCAGCGCGCATCATTTCAACCACCGTGTTATTGCGATGTTCGTGAATCTCGTCGATCAGGGCGATGTGGGGACGCGGACCAGATTGGCCATCGTCGGCGCTGATGGGGCGGAAAAAACTACCCTTTTCAAAATAGGCCAGGTTCCAGACGTTTTCACCAACGCCAGACCGCTTGAGCCGCTTACTCAGCTCGGGAGACTGTTTCACCATGGCCACGGCGTCTCGGTAAAGAACCATGGCCTGATCTTTTTTGGTTGCTGCAGCGTAAATCTCGGCTCTGGATTCACCGTCAGCAGTGAGTCCGATCATTCCGACACCAGCTGCCAAAGGACTCTTGCCAGATCCTTTTGCCGTTTCTACATACGCGACCCGAAATCGCCGGTAGCCATCAGATCCTTTCCAGCCAAACAAGCTGCCGATGATGAACTGCTGCCAGTCCAACAGAATAAATGGCAAGCCCTCAAACGCGCCGCCGTTGAGTCGAAGCACATCGCGGTAGTAGCCAATGGCGAACGCTGCTGCCTGTTTATCAAATATCAAACCACGCTCGCGGCCACTTTCCATGTCGTCAAGATGGCGTTTGCATGCAGCCCGAACATGCGGTCCCGCAATTTTTTTACCCGCAACTACAGCTTTGGCGTATTTTGAAACCGGGTCACTTAAAGTAACCCGCCGCGCCGTTGTCGTTGCCAAACAAATCTCCTTGCGGCTGCAACGCAATGCGCGTTCGAGCCTGCGGCGTCATTCCAAATTTATCAAATACTGCCATCGCCTGCTTGAACGTCATGCTTTGAATCAAGCACCAAGGGTTAATATGCTCGCCGGCATAAATGGGATTCCCATCCGCATCAGCGAAGTTATTTCCTTCTTTGTCTTCTGCCAGGCGGCGCTTCACTGCATCTTCACCAGTGCGCCTGGTGGCCAACCGGTACTGGGCAATGGAAACGCATCCCATTGCAAATGCCTGCACATCAACCTCAGTTAAGAGCTTGTTTTTTGCGGCCATCGGCGCCATTTCGTCCCATACACCAGCAGCATCAGGCGGGAGCCACGTGGGAGCCGTCAAGTCCTGCAGGTAAATCGGGTCAGGCTCTTGCTTATTGAGTGGTCGTTTGCCAGGGTTACCAGCTACCAACTTCAACGCTGTCGGTTTCGGTGGTCGTCCTCGCATTTGCTACTCCTATAATCAGTCCTGCAACTTACCCCCCTCCCCCCATCCAATACGCGGTCTTGCGCAAAGAAA
>OFRC01000287.1_pt1 | contig 14323 bp, 28 predicted proteins | sample 1543051 | NCBI WGS metagenome assembly OFRC01 (sample SAMN07774231, study PRJEB24372) | wastewater metagenome
GAAAACGATTACTGCGAGCATATCTGCGACGACTGCGAGCAGAGCGCCGCTGAGCGGGCTTACGAACGCTTTTGCGAAGATTTCCACGACGGCGGGGCCACTAAATTTCGCTCGCCGCGGGACATCCAAATCGAAGCCATGAAACTGAAGTGATGGAGCGGGTGATGTCGGTGCAGACAAAAATTGCAGAAGGCGGGCAGATCGCAGAGCAGACGGCTCCGGGTGTGAGTGTTCCTATCTCCGCGCACCCATCAAATCTCGATCCGACTGCCGAGCTTGTTTCTGGTGCGCGGGAAGAATTGAGTATCTTTCGCGTTCGTGGCGGTTTTCTCGCCTGTCGGCAAGGCGAGGCCTTTATTGTTTTATTCCCAACGCAGGATGCAGCCCGCGCCGCCCTCGCCACCGCTCGCGAGGTGCAATCATGAACGCAGATCATTCCGTCTTCGTCGCTCACAACGACTACGGCAAGCTCGGGTTTGAGGCCGTTGTCGATCTGTCTCACTCGCGCAAAGAGATCGTCGCCAACATCGTCGCTGGCGAGATCAGCTTCACCAATGTGTTTCGCATTGACGAATACAACGTCGCGGAAGGCTGGGCGCGGGATGTGACTGCAGAGATCATGGCGGAAGTTGAAGCCGCTCGCACTCGTGAATACGAGGCCGCGTGATGACAAGCCAGCAAGAAGCCGACCGCGCCCTTGCAGAGCATTGGGCAGAGCGTGACAGGAAAGAGCGGGAACAGCGCCAGCAAACACGCAGGGTGATTGTTGTCGGGGATCATTCACCTGAAATCTATCGAGGGGAAGCGGCATGACGTTTCGTGTTGGACAGAAGGTGGCTTGTGTTCGCGACGGCAGATCGTTGTTCACCGGCGCGCCATCAGGGCTTGTTGCAGGGCGGGTATATACAGTCACGAAGGCATGGCGCGACGATGTCTTCCGCCACCCGGTCTGCTTGATTGCGGAAGTCGCCCCGGCTGGAGGGTATGCGTTCGACGCCCTTCGCTTCCGCCCCGTTCAAGAACGCAAGACAGACATCTCCATCTTCACCGCCATGCTTAATCCATCACAGGTGACTGTAGATGCTTTGAATACTGCTGATTTTGCGAGGGAGAATGCTGGTTAGCAGCAAAGCACCATCGCGGATCAGTTGAGAGAACACGGACTGAGTTGAACATTGAAGGGGTGATGAAGATGGACGCGAAGCTCAAGAGGAAATGGCTGAAGGCGTTGCGTAGCGGTGAGTATCGGCAAGGGCGCGGACAACTCGTCACAGGCGACGGCAAGAACTTCTGTTGTCTCGGTGTTCTGGCAGATGTGATGGGCTGCGAATGGCAAGAGAGCGAAATGGATTGCGATTCGTCTCTCGTTCCTATCTTGCCAAAAGATAGACGTCCTCTCGCGCCAAGGGGTGAGGATTGGCTCTCTGCAAAGAAGACCGGGCTGTCCCACAAAAAACAAGAGCAGTTGGCGGGCATGAATGACGAAGGCGCGTCGTTCAAGCAGATCGCCTCATTCATTGAGGCCGCACTGTAACTCACTCCCCGACCCCTCGTAGCTCGCAATCTCTCATTCTGCGGTCTTTACTGGAACATCACATGACCATCTCATCCTCAGAGCGCGCTGGTGAAGCGGGGCGGACGGCGAACGAACAGCATTACTATGCGACTATTCGCGGTGAAATGCTCCAAGGCTCACTCAGGTGGCTTTCCGAATGCTACCGCGAAATCCGAGACGAGAGCTGCGAGGGCAACACGACGTTCCGTCCCGTGAATGTGTATCGTTGCGGCACGGTCGAAGCTATCGGCCACATTTCGTACAACGGTCGAATTTGGAATCGACCGGTCCATCACGGACTTGATACGCCTCTCTGTCTTGATGACAGCGAAATGCTGTTCGACAGCCGCGCCGCCCTTTCAGCAAAGGACGGAAGATGAGCGAGCGCGACGGAGGCCCTGCCTTTCCGGAGGCGATAGCTGTCGGACCCGCTGGTGATGTTTATCCCGGCTTCAGTGGCATGTCCCTGCGCGACTGGTTCGCCGGTCATGCGCTGGCTGGTCTTTTAGCACACGCCTCCGGTGAAGCGCCCGAAAGCGCCCCAAGAAAAGCCTATCAATTAGCCGACGCGATGCTTGCCGTCCGCGCCGCAGCCAAGGGCCGAAGTGATGGCTAGAGATACAGTGACGGTGCCGAGAGAGTTGTTGGAGGAGGCCCTTGAGTATTTCACGGGTTCTCGGATGCCAACGCCACCTTCGCCGTTCGGCGTGCGGTCCCATGGATCAGGGCCGATGGGTTCAATCGTTCGGAAGTTGAACGCCGCGCTACTGCCCGCCCTCCAATCAGTTGAGGGAGGTGTTCAGGGAAGCATCGCTACAAAGCAGGAATCCTGCCCTGAAAGTGCGCCGCGTACTGAGACGGAGATTGTGGCTGCGCTGCGCGAATGCCGCTGCGACAATCCGATGGTCAAATGCGATCACACGGGCATTCGCTGCACAATGTGCGGAGAGCATGCTCGCACCGACGCCGTGTTTAATGGCGTCACGAAATCTGACGGCGGTGCTACATGAACGTCTGTACGATTTGTGGTTTGGAAAAGCAGGATTCGGAATTTCATGTCGAGCCACGTATCCCCAAAGGGATCGCTGCAGCCTGCCGCCTCTGTATCAAGGAGAAGCGCAAAGGACGCCACGCTTCTGGAAAATCTTATAAGCGCGATCCGAATAAGGAACGCGCGCGGGGCCGGGTTAGAGACGCCATTAGGCACGGCAAAATGGTTAAGCCAACCGTTTGCGAATGTTGCAAGACAGAAACGCCCGCTCATCTTCTTGATGGACACCACCACGACTACGATAAGCCGCTAGAGGTTCGCTGGCTTTGTAGATCGTGCCATGGGCTAGAATCTTTGGGAGTTAATCATGCAAAATGATTCTCACCCAAAGACGTTTGACGGCGGCGTGGAAGGACACGCAGTCAACTCCTGCCACATTGACCATGTGGTACGTCATGCACATGAGCATGACCAAGGGCGGTCGGCCCTGAGTTCACCGCCGAAGTACAAGGCAGCCGGTATCAAGCCCGGCCCGTCAGACCAACTCACCAAGACTCCATCAGCAGACCACGATGCTGGCAATCTGCGCGGCTTGGCTGAACCCAACCACCAGCCTCATGCAGTAAGTCAGGGATGGCAGCCTATCGAGACTGCGCCGAAGGATGAAAGAATCCTGCTTGGGGGCTTCTACGCAAGCGGCAATTTTGATGTCGAGGTCGGCGCTTGGGTTTTTACACACCGCCGCTGGCCATACATCGGGGACAAGTTCCCCACCCACTGGATGCCTCTCCCCGCTCCACCTTCCCCGGCCAAGACGGGAGGGGCGGAATGAGTGCGCATCAAGATTTCGCGCGCGAAACGTGGCACTTGAACGCTTTCAACATGTGCGAAGTCATTGTTATCCGAGAGGGCGCGGACGCTCGCGGGCATCGATACATCGACGGACGGCATCAGGTTCGAGTTCATCTCTATGAAAATGTACAGGCTGCTGCGAATGCTGTTCGTCAGCACAATGCGGCACTGTCAGCAGTTGCGGAGACGCGTCGAGCCATGACCGCTGTTAGTGATGAGGCAGGAAGGGATGCCTATCTGCCGTTCGACGCGCCGCTTTGGCAGCAGTACGAGCACCGCATTAAATGGCTGATGGCTCGCATTGGAATGCCAGACAGCGTGTCTCTTGCCGAAGCAATGAAGCAGCTTCTCAATGATGCTGAGTATATTCGGACAAACCGAACACCAGCAGCCGCCCTTTCCGCCGCCCCGGTCGCACAAGAGCCTGTGGCGCGTGACAACGAACGGTTCAAGCGCTTTTCGAATGACGAAGTGGCCACCATTCCAGACGGCTATAGATCACCATTGTCTATCAAAACATCAACCGAACTGATCGCAGAGCAGGAAGCGAGAGCGGTTACCCCGCCAGCCACACCGGCGGGCACTCCTGCAAATCGAGGCGACCGCGTTATCTATTGGCTGAAACGATACCAAGCCGACGAACATCTCGACGATGATGCGTGCGAAGAACTGGACGCTTTAATAAATGTCCTTAGCAAAGGGGTGAAAGTTCAACCATCGGCGGGCGTGGGGGCGGATGAAATAGCGCGGGTCTTTGCGCGCTGGAAAAATTCTAAGAACCTGCACGAAAGCCTAGCAGCACAAAACATCGAGAAAGAACTGCTCGCGCTTCTCTCACGGGCGGGGGATCAGAGTAACTCCACTCAGAAGGATGGATCGCGATGAACCCTAACCTAAAGAAGGCTGTGTCAGCCCTTGAGCGTGCCCGCAAGGGGATGAGGGATGCGCTCAGACGCGAGCAAAGAAGATGTCCGCACAGACAAGTCATCCACTCGAACTGGCGTGGTAGCGATTGGGGTTCAGCGTTCAAGGCGCGACGACTGTGTCTCGATTGCGGACTTGAGGAAGAGGCCATGAACTCTGGATGGGGCGATAACGACAGCGACTTCCGGCGACTGAAAACAAAAGGCTTCCATAAGGTGGTTGAGTCCGACGCGCTGTACCAAGCGCGGCTTCCAGAGGCGGACGTTAATGGGGAACTCACACCCTGACCCCCGAGGCTAAGCAAAGGAAAGAGCTTTGCTGCTCCCCAACCCCTACGGAGATTTGAAGATGGATTCAGCAGATCGCTCCACTCAGAAGGATACATCTTCCAGTGCAGTCACATCGTCACTGAGTGATCTGATCGCGCGGCTTGAGAAGGCGACAGGGCCGGATCTGGAGTTGGATGAGCAAATCCAAGCTGCGATTTCTGGCGCGACTTTAGAGAAACAAGCTGACGGGCGGAACGCGTACCATCGTGACGGGTTTTGGATCTCTATCGGCAAGGTGTTGCCATACACCTCATCCATAGACGCGGCGATGACGCTGGTGCCGGAGGGGTGGCGCGTGAACAGCGGTGACTTCTCGGTTGAGGGCCGGTTCGCTTGGATGCTGACACTAGCTGGTCAGCCACGGACAGAATGGTTCGCGCGCCGCCGAAGCATGACGGACGATTACGACGGCGACCCGCTCTACATGTCTGGACGAGGGAAGACGCTATCCATCGCCCTCTGCATCGCGGCACTCAAAGCCCGTTCCCTCCCCGCAATCTGACCTCACGTAGGAGATTTGAGAATGGGTGAGAATTCAAAAATCGAATGGACGGACCACACGTTTAATCCGTGGATGGGCTGCACGAAGGTCTCGCCCGCGTGTGACGGATGCTACGCCGAGGCGATGATGGATCATCGCTATGGGAAGGTTCAATGGGGACCGCATGGCGAGCGCGTCCGTACAGCACCAAGCAACTGGAAGCAGCCGAGCAAGTGGAACAAGGACGCTGCTGCTGCAGGCACTCGTCCGCGTGTGTTCTGCGCCAGTCTTGCTGATGTGTTCGACAACCAGGTGCCGCCGGTATGGCGAGAAGACTTGTTCGAGCTTATCGCGTCCACGCCGAACTTGATCTGGCTGTTGCTCACGAAACGTCCGCAGAACATCGTGAAGATGGTTAGGGCGTCCGGCGCGGTCGCCGGGAACGGCACTCGTTACCTGCCACGTAACGCAGCGCTCGGCACTACCTGCGAGGATCAGGAACGTGCGGATCGCAATCTGACAGAACTGCTACGCGCCGCCGTGGAAACAGGACCGGCATTCACGTTCGGCTCCTTCGAACCATTGCTCGGACCGATCGATATTTCAACATACCTCAGGACCGTGCCGGGGTTGGACTGGGTGATCGCTGGCGGCGAGACAGATCAGGGAAAGCACAAGGCCCGTCCGGTTAACCCCGAATGGGTGCGATCGCTCCGGGATCAATGCGCCGAAGTCGGGACGGCGTTCCACTTCAAACAATGGGGCGAGTACGCACCGAACTGGCTCAACGATGAGAACGGAAAAATCGCCGGTTCTGAGTGGATCGACCGCATGGGCAAGAAGTCTGCCGGTCGATTGTTGGACGGTGTGGAATACAACGGTTTCCCGCAGGTGGCCCCATGACCCACTCACACCCCGCCCCCTCGTCCATCCGCGATGACTCAATCTGCGAATCTTCGCCTCCCCCAAACAAATCCAGCGCGGATATAGGAGAGAGAACATGGACGCCTGAACAATTTTGGGAGTTCGCAGCGGCTTTCCTTGGCGACCACGAAGCAACCACGTCACGCACCATGATCGAAGACCGTGGCTTGGTTCTTATTCCAGCCGCCGAGATCGAAAGGCGCGACAGGCTCATATCCGCTCACCAACAGCAGATCATAGACGGCTCCGCAATGTTGGCGGCAAAAGACGCCGAGATCGAAAGGCTCAGGCTAGGCTATCGCGCGATCATGGAGGGCCTGATTGCTGGCCGCGTTGGAGGCGATGATGTTGTCTGGTACGACAACATCGAGACGCTGTTCGACTTCTGCGATGTAATGATCAATGGCAATGAACCTCGCCAGTTTCACGAGCTAAAATCGCTGGAAGACCGCGCCCTCACAGCCGAATCCGCCGTAGCTGCTGCTTGGGAAGAAGCGGCGAAGATTGCGGAGACATTCTTCTTCAACGACATCGGCAAACTGCAAGTCGGCCCATCGATCCAAGACGGGATCGCCTCCGCTATCCGCGCTGCTGGTGCAGAAAGAAACTCCACTCACAAAGGGAGATCGCGAATGAACGAGGATGCTCGTACTGAGTTAGAGAAAGAAATCATCAAGTCTGCGCTGGCGCATGACGGAAGATACTATCTTCAGCGGAGATATGGGAGAGGACCGAACCCACACTATGATGCATGCGCTAGCTTGGTTGGCCGCAAAGAGGCGACGTGGCTCGTCTCGACTGGCCCAGGCATTCAGCTTCAACGCGAATACTCAGTATCGGAGCTGATGTAAGCCCCGATCCATCCTTCTGCGAACCTTGTTTGAACACCATGACCAAGAAAATGAACCGCATAGCAGCCCAAGGCTGGTCCAATCTAAAACGAGAGACAGAGCAAAAGGAAGCCGCCGCCAAGCAGCTTGCGGAGGACATGGAGACGCTGCGGAAGTTCAGGGACTATCTCCTGAACAACAATCGTGGAGAGGCCACGCTGGCCCTGCGGAGCGCCGTGGATGACTATGCAGGGTTTCTGACTGGCAACCGTCAGGCCCTATGGGCGCAGGACGCCCGGTCGATACAACCGAAGTGGGATTAATCCTCCTCCGGCGTGAACTTGAACTTGCGCCGGGCGGCGGCTGTGGCCCGATTATCGACCGTAGCACGGAACTGAATCTTGCCGTCCACAACGCGATAATCAACGACGTGAACCAATCCGCACCCGCAACACTGTTCCTTGAAGCCCTTGCGGACTGGCGTCATCCACTCGCCATCTGTGAGCTGGTCATACCGGAGGCGGCTCATACCCGGATCACCTCGCCCCTGAACTGCACGGAGCGATCGTCCCAGACGGACACAAGCTCAGGCATCAGCAAACGACCGTCTTTGTAGGTCAGCAGGCAGAAGCCAGAACGCCAATCCAAAGGCGCGTCTTCTGTATAGTTGACGAATTGCTTGTAAGAAGGATCAGCTATGCACCCGGCGTCTACACCGTAACGGTCGCCGTTGTAATCGGTGATCGGTGTGACCTTCTGGGAGTGCAGGTGCCCATGGACAAAAGACATACCGCTGTTGAGCGCAGAAGCCCGCGCGGCGTTCATTCCGCCGCCCTTGGGCTTGTGCTTAATCATCGTAGCGCCGCCCTGTACGCTGGCGTTAACGCATACAGACCAGCACTTCTCCCACAGTCCGAAATGGTCCGATAGATGCACGCCCTTGATATTGCGGTAGCGGGCTGCGTTGTGCGCCAAATTCGACTCGAACCGAGCGTCATGATTTCCTAGACACCATGCCTTGCGAGCGCGCCGGGAAGCCTTGGCAATGTCATGTAAGTGGTCTTGGGCCGCCTCGATTTCCTGGTACGGCTCGGGAGCGGTTTCCCACATGATCGGGGCGTGCCGCCCTATAAGGGGGAAGTCGAGAACATCGCCATTCAGGATCACGACGGATGGGCGAGCGTCGTCTGCGAATTTCTTGAAGGCTCGAAGTGCCGTGGATTCATGCCCCGGCCAGATGTGGAAGTCGGACCCGATAAGGACCGTTCCGTTCTTGATTTCATGTTGGAGACGGTGCGGATACTTGGCCTCTAGATAGGCCTTGGATGGTGCTGCGAGCGGGGCATCATACTTGACCTCCAATCTGCGCCGTCGCCTGTACACGGCTCTCTCGTCGATCTTGAGGTGCTTGGCGAGCTTTGTTGCGCCGATCTTGTCAAACAGCGCCATGAACTCGTCGTCTGGGCACGCTGCTGGTGCACCCATCACAGCCACCCCCGCCGCGAAAACCAGATCGTCTCAGCGATCCCCATAACTCCCAAAACAATGATGATATACGCCGCAAATTCCGCTGCCGGATTTGAGAACATTTGACCCCATGATGTTGGTGGATTTAGGCATACTCGTACCGATCAACTTCACTACAAGGCAGGAACATGCGAACATCCAGCGAGAAACAATGCGGGATGATGTGCACGACTGGAGGTGGAGGCTTTCGGAAATACCATTGCGCTAGACCGAGAAGGATCAGGAGCGCGATGAATTTCATTTGCGAACCGGCATGGGTTCTTTGCGGAGGATCGACTTGATCTCCACAATGCCATCTTGGACAGTTTCCAGCTTGGTTTCCACGCGGGCCAGACGTTCCGGCTGCGTGGAAGCCAAGGTGGCCTTTTCCTCAAGGGCATTGATGCGGGCGTTCGTTGATGCGCCCCACCAAACGACGGTGCCGGTCTGGATCAGGATCGTAACGATCAGCGCGATTGGCACCCTGCGGTCGAGATGCCAGTGATTATCCTCTAGCGGATTGTTCTTGCGCCGGGTCATTTACCGCGCACCGCTTTGACGACCTTCTCAATCACGCTAGGCTTCGCCTGCCCTGTAATCGCCGTCTGCCGCTCATTCGAGCCGGTCCAGACATGGACGCCGAGGACACCGAACCGAGCGCCCCACCACGTCACAAGGATGCTGGTGGCCCCGATCAGCTCATTCATCTTGCCCGCGACAACGCAGTAGGCAATCAGCCCGGCCCAAAACGGGCACTCAATCGTCAGTTCATAGGCCATGATGGTGCGCCAGTTGCCCCACCAGCCATCAGGGCGAGCAGCGGCGGCTTGCGCCTCAACGCGGATCGTCTCGTTCACCGCGTCGATCTGTGTCTTGTCTACATCGGCCTGCGCCTTGGCCAATTCCGTGAGGTAGCTGTATTGCGCGATGGCCTTTTGATCTGCAGCAGAGAGCGCCGCTGTGACCGTCGCAGGATCGCCGTTGACGATGGCGTTATTCACCGCCTCCGGCGTTGCTTCCACACCCAGCGCATTAGCCAGTACGTCGCCAAGGCCGCTACCGATAAGTCCACCAAGCGGACCACCCAAGGCCGAGCCAATGATCGGCGCGCCCGCCTTGATGAGCGAGCCACCTAATGATTTCCAGTCCGCCATCAGTGACTACCTCCCGCCATCCATCGCAGGAAGGCGATGAAGAAACCGACAGGGAGAAGCGGCCACAGAAACACGATCAGCAAGAACCCGAGCCAGTCCAGATAAGTCACATCTGGCGATAGCTTGCTGCGGTCACCGCCCATGTACGTAGCGATGACATAGCCAATCGCTAAGTATGCGATGACGCCGCCCACAATCATGAGGGACTTCATGTTATTTCCTTATGAATTTGAAATAGAGGAAGGCGCAGACGATCAGCATCGCCGCTACTCCGACGCCGATCCAAACGCCGTATTGTGCGGTAGCGGCACCAGCTGCTGTTGCCGCCGCGGCAACAACGGCCTTGTCAGATTTGCTGACGGGAGGCTTCGCTGACGCAGGCTTCGGTGCAGCAGGCGCAAGCCCGAGAAACACCAATCGCTGCGCCTCGATCCAGTCCGCATCAGGCGCGGGATATTTCTTCCCCGCCTCATGCCATGCCTGAGCCTTCAGGAACGCAAGGCCCATGGAGCTGCGCCAGAAAGTATCATCCATGACGGTGTTTCGGGTCATTCCCGGCACGCGAGCTAGAACGAACTGGATGTAGCTCTCGACATTGTTGCCGCCGGACCAAATGGCGATGGCGTCGGAGAACCGCTTGTTCTTGTAGTTCTTGGAGGTCCGCCAGAGGTCGAGCTGGGCGCAGATACCCTGCACAAATGTGGGGAACACCGCGATGTTGTTGCCCTGCCCCGTGCCGTCGTTGAGGTTCACGGCCTTCTTTGCCGCGCCCCATTTGATGGCAAGGGCACTGCCCCACATGGCGCCGGGGTTTTTGTAGCGGATCGAGGCTGGCTCCATATCAAACCACCAGCGCCACAACGATCAGAACACCCGCCACGATCAGCGTGCCCTTGGGGTAGTCTCGGACGGTCTGCACGATGGTGTCGGCTACGAGCTGCAGGTATTTCATTGGGGATTCTCCATAGAAAAAGCCCGCACAAGGCGGGCTGGGCGGGCTGTATTTCAGATTATGTTACGGTAGCGAGTTAACCCACGCCGCTATGTCCGCGACGTTCTGCGTCTTGGTCTCGTGACCTTGGACGTATTCGATCTTGCTCACGCGGTCTGGAAGCTGATCTGCAATCGCTTTGATCAGCGCGCCATTTACGCGGGTATCCAGCGTGCCCCATGTCACAAGGCCCGATGTCATCTTGAGCGCGGACACTTCTTGCTGCGGGTTAAACGCCTTCACATCGCCAACAGAAGGAAATTCCTGCAAGGCGTCGATGCGTGTCACTGGCAAGTGCGCGAACCACGCGGCGAACCGGCCTGATATGACCGACGCCATCATTGAATGCAGCCCGCCGAAGCTGATTCCGCCCGCGATGTTCAGTCCAGCAGGGCCATGCGCGGCCTCGACGGCGTTCATGATCGTATTGATTGATGCGATGAACTTGTCGCGGTATTGAAACCCACCGTTGACGAACATGCACGATTGCGGCGCTGGAAGATTTGCCAGCACGACTGCATCGCCAGCCGCACGAAAGCTATCGACAAGCACCTTTGCGTTGCCGCTTGTCCACTGTGCAACGTCGTTGTTAAGACCGGGCCAGAGATAAAGCCGCTTGCCGCTGTTGCCTGCGGTTGGGGCAAGATAAACGAAATCGCTGACCGGAAACGTAATGGCGCAGCCGCCTGCTAGATTCGGGACGGCCTGACGGGCTTTTGCGATAATCAGCACGGCGCTACACAAGCTCAAAAAGCACAAGCTCAGAACAATAAGTCGAGGCCGCGCCGCCGTTAATGTGTGCCCAAATATGGTCATAAGCCGTTGCGCTGTTGAGCGTGATAATGCGACCCGCACTTTCATCCCCGGTGTCGGTAAATGTCAACGACCCGATCAGGTCACCATTGGTGGCAGATGCCGGATTGCTGTCTTTACCGTATACATTGATCGTAACGGAAGGATTGCCGGGGGAAATAAAGCCCCGATCATTTGGGCCATAGACTTTTGCTTTGCAGAAATTCTTCGCGGCGGCAAACGACTGCCCGACATACCCTGCAGCTCCTGACTTTGCCGCGCACGTCGCGCCGCCGACGTTCGACAAACCGTCGAAGGCATAAGCAAGCGGCAACGAAGTCATATCACCGAACGCCGTCCCGGTCGTTCGGTCAACGAGCATTTCAACTGGATCGCCAGTCGGCGGCGGCGAAATGGCAATCGCTCTCGCTGGCTCGTAGCCATAAACAATAACATCCAGCCCCTTGGCGGTGCCGTCACCGATCTGCGTCACCTTCACGCCAAGCCGCTCAAACTGCTCGAAAGATGGATTCAGAAACGCTGGTGTTTCGCCTCCGACCCCAACCGGCGCAGACAGCACATCGACGCCGTTCTTTGTGATCTGAATAAGAACCGGATTCCCGCTGACCTGAGCCGTTTTCAGGCTGGCATAAACATCCGTCATGATGAAGTTTTGCGGTACGGGAAAATCCAGCTTTTCCCCCACGGTAAGCGCGACAGCAGGATCAGACGCGGGAATGATAAATTCCATTAGATCAACTCGTACATTTCGAGTTCGGCACAGTTACAGGAAACAGCACCGCCGTTCACATAAACCCAGATGCTGGTATAGGTATTGGTCGTGTCGGTTGATGTGACGGCCCTGCCAGCGCTTTCGTTCGTTGTATCGGTGAAAGTTACCGACCCAATGCTTGTGCCATCGGTCGCGCTGGCTGGCGTTCCATTCTTGCCGTAAATCGTTAGGGTCGTAGATGGATTGGTGCCGTTAATGAAGCCCGCATTGCTTGATCCGTATACGACAGCGCGGCTAAATATTTTGCCCGCTCCATAGGTCTTTCCTACGTACCCCGGCGAGGCCGAGATACCTGATGCGTTAGTCGTCGTCTCCGACGTTGTCCCGTTAAACGAAGCGGCCAAGCCGCCTAGAGCGGTCATATTTCCGATGTTCGTTCCGGTCGTTCTATCGATCAGCGCTTCGCTTAGGCCGTCGATAATAATAAGTCGCGGCATCAGAGCAGCGTCCGCGTGTAATTGATTGTGAAAGACATACCAACGCATGATGACACGCTGCTGATCGTCACGTTGATGTCGTCGCCAGCAACGAACGTGTTGCTACTCGCCTGTGCCTGATCGTTCTGTGCGGAACTGACGCTATTCGCCGTGCCCCCAAGCGCCGTCGAGTTGACCTTGAATGTGGCCGTGCAGGTGCCGCTCTCTGACTTTGTACTTACAGATGTAATCGTGCCACCGTGAGGTATTTCCACGACAAGCAAGTAGGTCTGCGCAGCGGGTGATTTTATGTACCCTGAAACAAACTCCCCCGTCTGCGACAGAGCCGCAGCCGAAAGATTGGTTCTCGCACCAGAAGCGGTGCTTGATCCGGTGCCGCCATCAGCAACAGCAACGTCCGTGCCGCCAGGATTATAGTAATCGGTGCCAGCGGTCGCGGCTGAAAGAACGCCTGATGCGGCTTTTAGCAATCCAGTGGTAGACGCTCGCTTAATGACTTTGCCTGTCGTGGAACTGAACAGCGCAATTTCGCTATCAACGGATGACGCGGGGCCAGTGACATCACCCGTACCGGCTCCGTCCGCTCCCTTGTTCCCGGATCGATACGGCGTGAGATAAAGCGAGTCTGCCGCCGTGAACGATCCAGCCCCGGAAACATAGGTGACCGCGAATTGCAACCACGTTGTATTGTCGGTGACGGAGGTTAGCTGATAAAGGCCCAGAACAGCGCCGCTCCCCTCCTTGCGAACCTCAACGTAGCCCTTCACCGTGTTTGTGCTGTCATCCCACGTCGCAATGAAATCTGAAACATCGACTGCATCGGAGTTTGTCGCGTTCACAGCGATGGCGGTAACAGATGCGAGTGTCGCGTTATTCAGGCGCAAGCCGCCAGATGCAGGCTCAGCCATCGAAGTCGAGGACTCGAAAGCGTAGCGAATGCCAGCATCGGCACCGCGCGGGATGGTAAAATCGAGAACAGCATCGCTCGATGTGCCAGAGTTGGAAGCCGTCGCTGATGCGCCAGCCGCGCCGGTCGTGGTCGTTCCCGCCGTTATGGTCGCAGCCGTACCGGCAGGACCATCCGGCAGATTATCGATCAACGATTGGACAGTGAGTCGCGAATATACGCTCGTAGAAGGCTCAAATACCCAAAGCTGTTTTGTCTCGGGGCTTGCAAGCACAGTTACAAGTGAAAGGTCATCCCACTTTGGGGAGACGGTCCATACACCGTTTTCCTTGATAACCTGAAACCCGCCTTCGGCTGTGACGGTCGCGGGGAAATTTACTTTGGCGCGAAGTTTTAGCGCGGTCATATAGCAACCCTTCCGTCCAGCACCGACAAATTCCCAACGAGGAATGATTCAGTCTGGTCTGCATTTTCGACTGTCGCGCCAAGCTCATACTGACCGGCGCAGAGTGATGTCATTTCCGAACGCGGAATGAAGACGCGCAGTACGCTGTCTTCAACGATGGTGATCTTTCCATTGCTCGTTGTTGCACTGATGATTGGCCTGCAACCAGGCTCTGCGATTTCAAAGACTATCGACGCGGTCGAAAGATCGACTGGATCTCCAGTATCCTCATCGATGATCTGGAAGAGTCGCTCAAAGTCAGCGCGATTTGAAGCTGGCGCGATGGAGCCTTGGTACATCTGTCAGGCCCTATAGTTTGCAATATACGGTGATGAGGACTGACGGCTGCACCGTGTTGTGGCCGCCGCCGCCCGCGTCAGCGGTCACGCCGACCGTAATTCCGGTTGTTGCC
>OFRC01000288.1_pt1 | contig 14317 bp, 29 predicted proteins | sample 1543051 | NCBI WGS metagenome assembly OFRC01 (sample SAMN07774231, study PRJEB24372) | wastewater metagenome
TTGGTGTATATTAATTATTTTTTAGGGGAGGGCTTTGCGCAGCGCAGCGCCTCGCGGATACCCAGGCTGACGTTGCCGTCGCCGAGCGCGGCGGCGACAGCGAGCGACAGCGCGTCTAAATACACGTTGACGCGCTTGCCCGTGCCCGTCCCAAGCGGGCGGCCGGGCAACATGCCGAGCGCGCCCGCAACCTTGCGGCCGTCGAGATTGCGCACCGCCCCACAATTGACCTGGGCATAGCGCCCGGTGCTCTGAAACCGTACCAGCGCGCCGGTATCGTTGCCGTCGCGGGTCACGGTGCCGATCGGTGTCGCCCCGTCGGGCAGCGTCTCGCTGTAGAGCCGCCAGTTTCCGGCGGGGTTGGCCGTCAGCCGGCCCCTGTTTTCGTGAGTCATTTTCGCTCTCCAAAATTAAAGCCCCGCCGGGGCGGGGCATAGACTTAGCGGAGGTGCATTTCGCCGGTTTCGACCTCTACATATATTCGGTCGCCGTACTGGCTCTGGCCGTCATACACTTCAGCCCGCGCCCAGCGACCACCGCGCCTTTCTTTGCCCAGCCGCAACTTGATCGCGCGGATCGAGCGTTTGCCGGTATAAACCTCGCGGGTTCCTTGTTCGCCTTCACCTGAAACGATAACGATTTCGTTCGTTTGGATGGCCTGAGTAATGGTATCCATTTTCTTTCTCTACCCCTGATTCCGCGAGGTGCCGGTTGGGCGTTGTGCCCTTCGATGGTTAGTATTATACACACTAAAACAGATGAGTCAACTATTTTTGGTGTGTATATTAATTATCAAAAAAATCCCCATCGCTTTTGTAACTCGCCGCCAGGGCTTTTTGCTTTTCGAGGGCCTTTTCGTCCTCCGTTCCCGCTCGCTTAATCACATCGGCGATGGTTTTAGCGGCGATGGCGCGCCAGCCGGACACATCCACGCTCAACCCTCCTCTCCCGGTTCGCGACCCGTGATTTCCCCGGTTTCCGGGTCGAACGGCGGATCGTCGGGCAGGATCGCCGGCATCGCGCCGGCTTTGATCAGGGATTCGTTGATCAGCGCCTTGGTCTGGCGGGCCAACAGCTTGGATTTCAGCGCGTCGGCGCGGGAGTAGTCGGGCGCTTCGCCCTGCCGGGGGCCGAAGTCGTACAGGTCCTCGACGCGCCGGATCACCTCATCGACTTCAGCAGACATCGGGACGCGCTTCGACAGATTGTGGATAACGGTCTTGAGCGCCATTTCGTCCCACCATTCAACCCACGGCCCGGAATCTTTAGCGCGCGAGACGGCGCGGGCTTTCTCGACGCGCGCGACGCTCATCACTTTGAAATACACGCCGCCGTCTTTCGTCCAGATAGCGGCGTAAACGCACTTGACCGCCGCTCCGTCGTTGTCGAGCGCGGGGACGTGGCGGAAGTGTTCGCCGGCCTCGTCCACCGAATACAAAAACTCGTCGCCTTCGCGCACCACCGCCGCGCTCAACTGCCGCAGCTCGCCCGACTGCCTTATTTTTTTTAGGATTCCGGCGATCATCGGTTGGTAGCTGGCGATGTAGCGGTTCTCCTTCTTCGAGAAATAGCAGTTCAGAAACGCCTCCCGCCCGTCCGGCAGCAGTCCGTCTTGCGCGGCTTTCATGCACGCGCCAAACAGCGATTCGCGGTCGGCCTTGGCGAGATTGGCGTTTTGCTGGACAGCGGTCATGACGATGCGCACGAAGCGCTCAGGCTTGACGTGACCTGGCAGCGCCAGCGCCAGTTGCGGTTGCAGGCGCTCGAACGCGGCGCGCAGTTCTTTGATGCCGTTTTGGGCGGCGGTCATGTCGTTCATCAGGCTTCTCCTTGAGAGACCCCTTCCTTCAGGGAGGGGAGGGATAGAGAACCGTCCGAAGGACGGTCAGATTTTAAGAAACAATTTGAGAGATAAGATATAATTCTCAAATGGTTAAGGTATTTCGTTACCGCGTCAAATCCCTGAACGGTCTTTTGAACCGGCAACGCCGAGCCGTGAATTTCGTTTGGAATTTCTGCAACGATACCCAGAAGTTCGCCCTGAAGTGGCACAAGCGCTGGCCCAGTGGCTTTGACCTGAACACGCTGACCACGGGGACCAGCAAGGACTTGGGACTGCACGCGGGGACCATCAACGCGGTCTGTGAGCAGTACGCCAAATCCAGAGCGCAGAAGCAGCGCCCCTATCTTCGCTATCGCGGCAAGAAGTCGTTGGGCTGGGTGCCGTTCAAGGGCCGCGACCTCAAGCGCGAAGGGAACGCCTTCCGCTTCCACGGCCAGACCTTCCGCGTGTTCTATTCCCGTCCGCTGCCCGACGGGAAAATCAAGGACGGTTCCTGCTTTGCGCGGGACGCCAGAGGAAACTGGTTCCTGAATATCGTGATCGAGGTCGCCGACGTTGCGGCAAGAGTTCCCGTTCGCGGCGTTGGGATCGATCTGGGGTTGAAGGACTTCGCCACCTTGTCCACAGGCGACAAGATCGAGAACCGACGCCATTACCGCATCTTGGAACACCGCTTGGGTATCGCGCAACGCGCCCGCAAGCGCCGCCAAGTGACGGCCATTCACACGAAGATCGTGAATCAGCGCACCGATTTTTTGCACAAGGAAGCGTTGAAGCTGGTTCAAACCTTCGATTACATCGCGGTCGGCAACGTCAACGCCGCCGCCTTGGCCAAAACCAAAATGGCGAAGTCCGTTTTGGATGCAGGCTGGTCGTCCTTTCGTAACCTGCTCCGCTACAAAGCTATCGAGCGCGGCGCATGGTTTGAGGAAGTGGACGAACGAATGTCTACCCAGGTTTGTTCGACGTGCGGCAGTACGTCGGGGCCGAAAGGTGTCGCAGACCTCGGAATAAGAGTTTGGGTATGTGGCGAGTGCGGTTCTAGACATGATCGCGATCAAAACTCCGCTTTAAATATCCTTCTCCGTTCGGGACATCGAACGCCAGTTGTGGGAATCCCCGTCCTTTAGGGCGGGGAGGATGTCAATTGCGATCCTTGAGCCGGAAGGTCCGGCGGGTTTCTTCGATGGTGAATCGGGCGGCGATGGCGGGATGAGCCAATGCGAGGGCCTTTCCGTCGAGCCGCTTTCTGGTTTCTTCCGCCCAGGTGCACAGCCGCCGGCCATCGGGACCTTCGAGCGCGGCGTGCGGACCAATCCCGCTTTTTATCATCAGCTCGCAGGTTTCGGCCTCGCGTTCGAGCCTCGCGATTTCGCCGCGGACCCGCCGCAAATTCTCGACCTCCAATTCCAGTGCGGCGTTGGCGGCTAAAGTTTCGCCAGTGGAATGCGGCCAGCGCCGGGCCGCGTCGGCGAGCGTGATGCAGTCGGGCGGCTCGTCGGTTTCCACATGCCGCCAAAATCGCAAAACTCCCTCCTCGATCGCGCCGAACAGTTCGGCGTCCGGCATAATTCGGTAAATCCGAATCTCTGGCCCTGACAGCAGCGCGGCCACGTCCCACGCTTCCCATCCGGTCAGCCTCAGGTAGCCGAGGCATTGGGCGATGTAGTGGGGCGGTATTTGGTCGGTGCCTTCCTCACCCCATTCGTGGCTCAAGAACCGTCCTAGGCTGGTTTTTATTTCCAGCCCCCGGCGCTCGGTGGAGCCGGTCAAAACCCGGCGGTCGATATGGCCGACCAACCCGACGCCGCCCGGCCCAGTCGAGCCGAGACGCGCGCTGAACTCCTCATCTTCAGGGGCTACGGCCAGCCCGGTTTTTTCGGTGTACAGCTCGGCCACGATGGGCTCCAGCCTGTTGCCCAACTCGATTTTCAGATCGCCGGAAAGGTCTTCCGGCTCCACCCGCCCCGTCTTTTCCTCCCACAGCCGGTAAGGCGTTTTCCACGGAGACGCCCCGAGAGCGGCGGCGATTTCCGAGCAGCCAAGCCGGCCCCGATGCGATTCGGCGATGGAGATCACAGCCGATCACCCGTCACCGCGCTGGCCGCGCGCCACTGGGCGGGGCTGACTTCCACCGCACCCAGCCGGTGATTCCAGGCCGCGCGGTCACCGTGTCGGACGAACAGCCGCTTGAAGGTGGCTAGCGAGGTGGTGGAGGGCACCACCACCCAGCCGCCGTGATAGCGAAATTTGGTAAATCTTCGCCCGCTCATGCCGCCTCCCTCCCGGCCAAGCGCGCGACCGGCGGATAAAAGTTGGCTATGTTTTCGCCGGACAGCCTCAAGAAGCGGGCGGCCGTTGTTTCGGCATCGCGCTCGGACGCGGCCACCACCTCGACCGAGGCCGAGGCCGAGCAAGCGCGGCGACGGTTTCGGGTTTCGAACTTCACGGTGTAAGTCTCAAACGCTTGCGCCGGTCGCGCGGCGGGGGTAATCTGAGTGTGCATTTTCTTAATCTCTCTCGTTCGGGCCGTCTGGCGTGTCACCGCCCGACGGCTTTTTGTTAAGCCGCACGTCGCCATTCGCCGTCGCGCGCCATCTGGTCCGCCGCTTCTACCTCATCGGCCTCTTCGATCAGCCCGCGAAACAGCGCGAGCTGCCACGGCTCAAGCGCGTCCGTCACGTCCCACAGCTTGCGCTCGAATCTCGGACACTCCACCATCTTCACGATCTCAACCGACTCGATGTCGATGGCTCCGCTGTCCGGGTCTCGCGTGTATCGGACGATACCGTCTCGCTCCGCGCCGGCCAGTTCGATCTTGGTCTTGAATTCGTTCATGAGAACTTTTTCTCCTGTTCAACAAAAGATTCCGCGATTGAGAGCACGATAGCTTTGTTCTCCTTCCAGTACGCCAGAGCATTACGGTTCATCGCGTCTATTTCCGAGTCCGAAAACTCTCGCCACTTTTTCGTCTCGTGGAACTGGCAGCCGATCCTGATGTGAGATGGCGTGATGTAGGAAATCCATTCGCCAGCCTGATAAACTTTAAGATTGGCCCCTCTCAAGTCGGCATCGCTCAAGTCGGCCCCTCTCAAGTCGGCCCAGCTCAAGTTGGTCCCGCTCAAGTCGGCCCCTCTCAAGTTGGTCCCGCTCAAGTTGGTCCCGCTCAAGTTGGCCCCTCTCAGGTCTACAACTTCAGTAGCCGCCTTCAATATCAGTTCCCTGTATTCTGGCTTTACGGTTTCTATATTCATCGCCCGAACCCCATCCTCAAGCTCTCCCTGAACAGTGCGGTTCCTGCGAAGCCGATGCATCCGGCCATCACTAATGTCTCAGTCGCGCCGTACACCAGCGCATGTCCAAACAATGCGGCGAGGGCCGCGTAGGCGCTGCCGACGATCAGCAGCAGCGCTATGGCGTTGGCGATCAGGACCGTTTTTCTGTCGATGAAATGCCCGCTCATTGCCGCGCCTCCACCATGCTGATCACCCCAAGCCGGGTCAGCAGCGCGAAGCTTTCGACGCAGCCCTCAACTTTTCGCGCTTGGTCTTTTTTGTGCGCTGCAAGCGCCGCTTTCAAACTCTGATCTCGGCGGTAATCCGCCCAAAATTTCGTTTCTTCGTTCACCGTCGTTCTCCGCTTCTAAAAAGCCCCGGCCGAAGCCGGGGAACACCACTAAGGAGGAGTTTCGCCGGGCCTCGCTGCCCGGCTGGCCTAGGCATCGCGCCTTGGTTGATAGTATTACAAGCTTTCTTGTATTAGATGTCAACAAGAATATTTGTAATTTCACATGAATTGACATCCTCCCCGCCCTGAAGGGCGAGGATTCCTACTGCACTTCAGCGAGTAGCGATTGATGCCCCAATCGGAGAATGTTCAGCGCGGCGTTCACGTCGCGGTCGAGAACCGCGCCGCATTCGCCGCACACCCATCCTCTTACCTCAAGACCATTTCGACCTTTTGGACCGCCTATTGCGCCGCAACAGGAACAGGCTTGAGTTGTGAAGCGTTCCGACACTTCACGGTACACCACCTTCCGCGCAATCGCTTTGTATTCGAGAAGGTGGCGGAACATGGACCATCCGGCATCGTTCACGGATTTCGCCATGTTCGTTTTTGTCAGCTTGGAACTGGACACGTCGCCGACAACGATCAACTCGCAGTCGTTGACCAGCTTGGTCGATTCCTTGTGGAGAAAATCGAGGCGACGGTTGGCTATCTTGGCGTGCAGGTTCCGCACCTTGCGCGGTTTGCGCTTGCGCTGAAATTCGGCCAACCGCTTTTGCTGGTTGCGATACCAGCGTGGCGCTTCGATCTTGGAACCGTCCGAACACGTCGCCAGCGTTTTCAACCCCAAGTCGATGCCGACTTGCTTGGTTCCAACGGTCGGCTGTTCGTCCGGGCAATCGACGGCGAAATTGATGTACCAGCGTTTTCTGGCGTCTTGGCTGAAGCTGCCCGACTTGATGGGACCAGGTATTTCCCGGCTGTTCCAAAACCGGAACTCTTGACCCGAGTAGCGAACGGTATCGCCGTTGACCCTGATTCCAACCATCTTGAAGGGAATCCAGCCCGGCGAACGCCGGCCGCGCCAGCGCAGCTTGCGCTTCTTGAACTGCTTGCGGCGATCGGCGTACTGCTCGCACACGGCCTGAACGGTCTGGGAATGCAAGCCGAGTTCTTTTCCGCTTCCCGCCGTCAGCTTGTTCAAGTCGAACCCGGTCGGCCATCGCTGGTTCCAGCGCAAGGCGTGTTCTTGGGTTTCGTTGCAGAAGTTCCACACGAAATTGACCGACCGCGCCAGCTTGTCCAGCTTGGTGCCGTCGGTTGCATCCTTGATTCGGTAGCGGAAGGTCTTTATCATTCGGGCATCATATCAATTGGTCTAATGCCATGCAAGACGAACTCAGGCGAGGAAGGCACGTTGTTTATCGGATTCACGCGCATTTGGTCTTTGTGCCGAGATACCGCCGCAAGGTGTTTGATCGAGATGCGCTTGAGCGGTTGCGCGCCACGTTCGCGGCGGTGTGCGAAGACTTCGGCGCGACTCTGGACGAGTTCAACGGGGAAGTGGATCACGTTCACCTGTTGGTTCATTACCCGCCCAAGGTGGCGGTGTCCGGGCTGGTTAACTCGCTTAAGGGAGTATCGGCGCGGCGGTTGCGGCAAGATCGCCCGGACCTTGCCAAGCGGTATTGGAGCGGTGGCTTATGGTCGGCGAGCTACTTTGCCGCATCGTGCGGCGGTGCGCCCATCGACGTATTGCGGCAGTACATCGAACAGCAGCGAGCACCGAACGAGTGACCGCTTGCGCGGTGCGCTCTACATCCCCGCCGTGAACAGCGGGGTCTTCCGCGCGAATGCGGGATAACCGATACCCTACAAGCGCGCTTGTAGATTTTCAAACGAGGGTTCTTGTTGACAGGCAAACAAGAATGCTTGTATAACATAGGCATGGAAAAAGCTTTGAAGTTGGAATCCCTACAAAGAGCCGTCGCTATCGCTGGCGGACAAGTGGCCCTTGCTAAAGCCATCGGTTTAAAGCAAGGCCATATCTGGTGGTGGCTCAACAAAACCAAGCAAGCTTCGCCCGGTTACGTCCTCGCCATCGAAGAAGCGACCGGCGTCAGCAAGCACGACCTGCGCCCGGACATCTTTGGCCCCGACCCGAACCGCGCCGACCTCCAGCCCAACCCCATCCTCGAGCGCCGGGAGGTGGCGGCGTGAGATTCCCGACCATCGGGAGGCATCATGACCTTCCGTGACCCAAAACTCGCCCGCTACAACCGCGTCCACGTCAGTTTCAACGACTACGAGATCGAGTGGCTAGAAACCCTACTACACGAATCCGGCGGAGAGCTGGCCAGGCTGGTTCACGACCTCGCCGTCGCTCAACTCGAACGCTACGCGGAACAGTACGGACTCTCGCTCGATGCGGCCGTGAAAGAGTTGGTCGAGAAGCAGAAACAGAAGCGGAAATCCAAGGAGCGCCCGAATTGACCGACCTCGACAGACTCGAATTCCTGATTTCTTTCTTGCGCTGGTTCGCGAGCAATCAGCAGCCCCCCGTTCCAGCCCAATCCCCAATCTTGCGGGTGCGGGCGGAATTTTCCGACAGTCCAATCATTGTGAAGGGTGAACTACCTATGAGTTTTCGCATTGCAACAAACCAATCCATCGTCCTGCGCCTGACCGCCTCCGACCGCGCCCAACACGCCGCGCCGGTCGAAAACGCGGTTTGGTCGCTGGCCGATTCCGCGCTGGCGACCCTAGAAGCCGCCGCCGACGGCATGAGCGCCAAAATCTCGGCAAAGGGCGCGGCAGGAACCGTGGCGGGCGAGGTCCGGGCGGATTCCCGCATCGGCGACGGCGAGAACATCCTCGTCGGCGCGTTCGAAATCGAGATCGTGCCGCTGGAGGCCTCGCAGATCACCATTACCGCCGACGCCCCGGTTGACATCGAAGCGACCGGCGGCGGGACCGACCCGGCGCCGGTGGATCCGAACGCCACCCCGGACCCGGCAAACACGCCGATCCCCGACCCCAACGCGCCCCCGGCCGACCCGACCGCACCGGCTGTTCTGTAACCGCGCTGATCGAACGGCTTTGGAAATGGCTATAAAACCGCACACTGACGCCGCCCGGTTGCTAAGCCGGACCGGCGGAGGTCACTACGGGGCCGGCGGGCCAGCTCACCGTGCCCGCGTTAAGGACAATAAAAAACGGGTTCGTCTTGAATCCTCCTTTTTGGTGATTGTGTTTTACCCGCCCCGGCCGGGCAACGCCGGGACTGATCTCCTCCGCCAGCGGTTGTCATTGACAGTTACCGCCGGCCTTGCCGGGCGCTCATTCCATCGGCGCGCTCGGCTTTTTTATTCCCGAAAAAAAGCCCGGCTGGCGCTCGAACGCTCGCCGGACGCATAAGGCCGACTGATGCCTGCCCGCGCGTTCCGCCTCAAAGCCCCGCCACCGCCGGCCGAAGCGCTGGAACAGGCGGCGTTATTCCGCTGGCGGGACGTGGCTAAAAAAATGTGGCCGGAATTGCAATGGCTTTTCGCCATCCCCAACGGCCTTTGGCTTCCCGACGCTTACGCCCGCACGGCGCTGGAGCAGGGGTTGACGCCGGGCGTTTCGGACGTGGCTTTGTTGGTGCCGCGCGGTGGCTATCACGGGCTGCTGATCGAGCTGAAGCGACGCGACGCCACCCCTTGCCGCTTGAGCGCCAACCAAAAAGGTTTCATCGAATTCCAGCGGGCGCAAGGCTATCGCGCCGAGTGGTGCAAGGGCTGGGATGCAGCCAAGAATTTGATCGTTGAGTATTTGGAGACACCATGCCGGGATTAACAGCAGATCAAAAGAAGTCACTCGATGAGTTGATTGTAACGTATGGGACCAGCTTAAACCGGTCGGACGACGAGGCCGAACTGAGGAAGAGCGTCGAAGAAAAGGCCGAAAGGCTCGGCATCGACAAAAAGAATTTCAAGCTACTTGCCAAGGCAGTCTGGAAAAATCAGAGACAGGCCGAGCGAGATCGAATCAGCGATCAACTTGACTTGTTCGACCTGTACGGCGATTTCGAGGACGATCAGGGTAAGAAGAGGCTCGCGAAACTCAAGGATCAGGGCCTCGTGTCTGCGACTTATACGCGAGGAGAAGCGCTGCAATGAGCCGGATTCGATCAATCAAGCCTGAATTTTTTTTGGACGAAGAACTGGCCGAGCTATCGCCATTGACTCGCCTCTTATTCGTCGGTTTGTGGACGCTCGCCGATTGCGAGGGGCGCTTAGAGGATCGTCCAAAACGGATTCGCGCCCAACTGCACCCCTACGACGACGGCGACACCGACGCCATGTTGCAGGCTCTCCACGACGCTCGATTCATCAAGCGCTATTCAGTGAACGGAGTTCGATACCTAGAAATTCGCAGTTTCAAAAAGCACCAACGACTTTCGGGCAAAGAAGCCGATGGAGAAAGCGCGCTGCCCGGACCAATAGAATCTAATTTTATCGATAATAATCAAATAAATAACATTGAAGCAACGGGGAAGCAACGGGGAAGCAACGGGGAAGCGGCCAATGTCCAGGAAGGGAAGGGAATAGGAAAGGAAGGGAAGGGAATAGGAAAGGAAGGGAGTGTATCCGCGCAAGCGCGGAGCGCGCGCACAACGTCCACCCCGCTGCCTCCCGACTTCGAGATCGGCGAACAAACCCGAGACTGGGCCGAGCGAAACGGCTACGACCGACTGCCCGACCACCTCGAAGCGTTCAAGGGCAAGGCACTCGCGAAAGGCTACCGCTACGCCGACTGGCAGCAGGCTTTCCGAAACGCGATCCGCGACGACTGGGCCGGGCTGCGAAAACCGACGGCGGTCCCTGGGGGTGGCCGCGAGCCTGGCAAGGTCTACACGCCGGCCACCAAGCACGCGGCGCTAGCCGAGCACAACAGCGCCGTTTTGTCGCAATGGCTCGACGCCGACAGCGCGCAACCTGCGCCAATCGTTTTGGCGCACAAGGAGCTGGCTCATGCAACTCACTGACAAAGCCGCGTTCGGCGTGCTGCTGACCGGCTATCTCCAAGAAATCTACGAAAAACCGATCAGCCCGGCGCTGCTGAGCGTCTGGTACGGCGCGTTGAGCGGCTACCCGCTGGACGAGATCGAAGCGGCGTTTGCCCGCTATGTCGCGCACCCCGACGATTGCCGGTTCGCCCCCAAGCCAGGCGATATCGTGAAACACCTGGGCGCGGCCGTGGCGGCCAACGACGGCCGCCCGTGCTCCGACGAGGCGTGGGGGACGCTGCTGCGCTTCGCCCGCGACGAAGCCGAAACCGGCGTGCTGTCGGAGGAAATGCGGGAAGCGTGGCTCGCGTGCGGCCCGATCCTGGACGAAGGCGACGAGGTGGGCGCGCGCCGGTGCTTCATCGCGGTGTACGAGAGCCATGTCCAGGCCGCGAGGGAGCGCCACGAGCCGGCCCGCTGGACGGCGACGCTCGGCACCGACCGGCAGTTGCGCGAGGAGCGCATCGGAGAGGCGGTCAAACTCGGCCGGATCGGCCACGACCACGCCATCTCGCTGTTGCCCGGCCCGTCGGCCACCAGCATCGAGCAGGTCGCCGGATTGCTGGAGGGGCCAGACGCGACGCCAGACCAGCAGCGCGTTTCTCGGCAGTTGCGCGGGCTGCTGGAAATCATCCGCGCCGGCGGTTCGGATGCCGAAGACCGCCGGAGAGAGGAGCGCGAGGCGCGCCAAGCCCGCGAATCGGCCGAGCGCGAAAAGGCGCTGGCGGCGCTCGAATCGCGCGGGATAAAACCGGGTTCAGCCGGAACCGACGAGGCCGCCGCATGACCGCCTCCGCCACCACCCACCGCGCGGACGCGAAAACCACCGCCCGACTGATCTACCAGCACCTGCGCAAAATGAAAGAGCCGGTGCTGTCTGCCGATCTCGTGCGTCGGCGCTACACGGGGTGGACAAACTTCGACGCCGTGATCGCGGCATCCGGCGGCTGGCTGCAATCCGACGGGGTGAGAGGCACCGTCAGGGCGCTTTCGCGCGAGGAGCGCCAATGATAGACATGGCCGAAATTGGCAAGAAAACTGGGCAAACTTGCGATGTAGCGGGCATTGCGCTACCTCTCCATTCAGAGAGCTTGGAGCGGCAAGAATCTCCACAGATTGACGAATTGCGCCATTTCCTCGAATCGCTCCAGCCCGGCGACAAAGTGTGGGCGCACGCGCCGGCCGGCGATTTCCTCGCGACCGTCAAGGTCATGGACGTGGACAAGATCATCCTCGCCACCGCCTGCCTTTACCAGCCCTGGACCTTCCACGTCTGGCGCGACACCGGCGGCAACGAGAATTCTAACATCTTCATCAAACCGCTCGACGCCGGTCCCGGATGGCCCGCGCCATGGACGCTGTTCGAAACGAGCTGGGAGGCCGCGTGATCGCGAAAGCCGTTTTCCAAGCCGACCGCATGAACGGCACCGAGCGCGCCTACGCCGAGGTTTTGGCGGAGCGCCAGTCGGTCGGCGAAATCCTGTGGTTCAAGTTCGAGCCGTTCTCGCTCCGGCTCGCCCCGCAAACGTTTTACATCCCCGATTTCGCCCTCGCGCTGGCCAACGGCGAGATGGAAATCCACGAAGTGAAAGGTTTCTGGCGCGACGATGCCCGCGCCAAGATAAAAATCGCCGCCGCCATGTTCCCGTTCCGGTTTTGCGCCGTCGTGAAAGAAGCGAAAAAGCGCGGCGGCGGATGGGGTCACGAATGGTTTTGAAACAGGAGACAGACGTGCAGAACATTTTTTTCGACCCGCCCGCACCGCACCCGTTTTTGACGCTGCGCGGCCCGGCCAATACCCCCGTTTCGGAGGTTTGCCCGCACTGCAAGCGCGAGATCGCCGCCCACGGCTTCGACTGCGACGGCCACCCGATCCGGGTCATGGGGACGTGCGTGGAACACGGGAAAGTGACCCCGATCCGCAGCGCCGTGGTCAACCGGATGTAGGTAAAAACATGTATTGGACTAACGGTTTGTACCTAGGTAATAATACCTACACGGCAGCTTTGAAAGGGGGCGCTGATGTTCGGTGACGACACGCTTTTCTTGCAGCGATTCCTGACGTTCGCCGGCTTCGAACCCGGCCCTGCCGACGGCTTGTTCGGCGTGAGGACGGCCGCCGCGCTGGCGCGCTTCGAAGACGCTTCCGACGCCGCCTCGGCGAACTACCGGCGGCTCGATTCCCGCACCGAAACCGCGATCCGAACACTGCTTCCGAGCGCGCAGGCCGAGGCTCGCCGCTTCATTGACATCGCGCACTCGGTCAATTTCGGCTGCGCGGTCAAGATCATTTGCGGCACCCGAACGTATCGCGAACAAGCCGCAATCTTCGCGCAGGGCCGGACGCGACCGGGCAAGATCGTCACGAAAGCCGGTCCCGGCCAGAGCTATCACAATTTCGGCGTGGCGTGGGACGTTGGGTTTTTCGACGGCGCGGAATACGTCGACGACGACAAACCGTACCGGGTGCTACGAGATGTCATCGCGGCCCGAGCGCCGGATATCCATTGCGGCGTCGGGCCGGGCTTCACCGATTTCCCGCACTACCAGACCGCACAGAACGGGACCATTGTCGCGCTGCGCGTGGCGTTCGAAAGCGGCGATTCTTTCTCTGGATTGGAGCGCCGAATTGAAACCGCGTGACCTCGTTTTCGCTTCTTTGCTGTCCGCCGCCGCGCTCTCGTGCGAAGCGGCCCCGCTCATCGAGAGCGCCCCATACCCGGACGACGGCCCGCAACCGACCGCGTTTTACATCTCTCTGGAAAACGGCGACCCGACGAAAATAGAGGCCCAGAAAAACGCGGACGGCAACGCAATCCTGCGATGGGACGCGGGTTCGTCCGCAGATGTGAAAGCGAAGCGGCTCAAAGTCATGGCCGAAGCTGACGGCGTTAAATCACCGTACTCGGAAACGTACTTTTTGTACTGCTATTACGCGTCGGAAACGTACAAACACTGCGTGTTGGCCCCCATCAAAACGGTGAAAAAGTGATGGTTGAGCGCCGCCGGTTGTGGTGGGAATCGTTGCTGCGGCCCAGCGACGCGCGCGGGCGGGAGAGCCGGACGCTGGCGTTCGTGGGCTGCTCCTGGCTGCTGGTCAGCCTCAAGTTTTCGGCCGACGCTTTTCTGCCGATTTTCGGCATCGGACCGTTTCAGCCTCTGGTGACGATCACCGAATACGCGAGCGTGACCGCCGCGCTGCTCGCCATCTGGTTGGGGCGCGAGTGGATCGACGCGAAGCGCGGGGGCGGGCCCGATGTTTGAAGCCCTGGCCGCCCTGTTCGGACTGATCGTCACCGCCCTGGCCGGCGCGTTGGGCTGGGAGCGAAGGAAGCGCCGCAAGCTCGAAGACGAGCAAATCGCGCGCCTGAACGCGATGCGGGACGCTAACCTAGCCGCATTGAAGCGCCGGGACGAGGCCGTAGCCGCCCGGCCGCCGATGCCAGACGAACGGCCCAGCCGGTTCGACGATTTCGAGAAGCCGCGATGAACCCGACCCGACAAACCATCCTCCATGATAAAGAAGCCGGCCTTTTCGGCAATTGCTTGCAAGCCACTCTGGCGTCTTTGCTGCACATGCCTATCGATGAAGTCCCCCATTTCTGCAAGATCTATCCGGCGCGCTGGAGCCTTGGCGGTTCGTCTGCGACAAAACCGTAACCGAGAAACCATGATGAACCCGTGCCCCGTTCCGCTCCTCGTAGCCGTTGGAGCGTCACTTGCCGGCTGCGCCTGGGTCTGCCCGCCGAAGATCGAGTACCGGCCGCTGCCGGCAGCCATGATCCCCGCGCGCCCGACAGTGCCGACGGTCAAGGCGGAGGAGTTCCGGCCGGTTGCCGGTTCGGAGGATCTTCGCATCAGCCGCGACGTTTACGGCCGGCTGGCGCGCCGGAACTGGCTCTACGAGAAACACGTCG
>OFRC01000289.1_pt1 | contig 14314 bp, 13 predicted proteins | sample 1543051 | NCBI WGS metagenome assembly OFRC01 (sample SAMN07774231, study PRJEB24372) | wastewater metagenome
TCGAATCGACATTCGTGTCGATCGTGTCGATTTTCCCGTCGATCGTCGACAGAGCGCTCGCCGTGGCGAGACCCGATTGCAGTTCGGTCGTCAGATCCGCCGCGGCCGCTGCTGCAGTCATCACGTTCGCCTGCATGGCTCCGACCGTGGCATCGATCCGGCCGGAGATCAGCGCGGCCGGGATGCGGCTCTGCAGATCGTTCGTGTCGGACTGCACTGCGGCGACGTCGGCCGCGATGCTGGCGCCGGCCGGCGTGCCGAGCACGGCGAGCACGGCGTCGTCGGAGGTGCCGAGCGCCGTCGCGAGCTCGGCATTCGTCGGCAGATCGCCGAGCTGCGTGTCGAGATTCGCCGCGGCGAGACCGACAGCAGCGCGGATGCCGGCGGCATCGAGCCCGGCCGGCGTCACCGGCGCATTCTGCAGCGCGAGCGCCGTGAAGATCTGCCCGTCGCTCGTCAGCTCGAGCGTGCCGTCAAGCTTGTCGGTGACAGCCTTGATCGCCGCGACCTCCGTATCGACGAAGTCGTCGATCGCGTTCACCGACGTCTGCGAGGCGCGCGAGCTGATCGCCGCGTCGAGCGCATTCCCGACGATGTAGCCGGCCTGCCCGGCCGAATAGGCGCCCGGAAGTGCCGTGATCCACGGATCACCCGATGCGCCGGCCGCTGCGAGCGCCTCTGCAGTGCTGCCGGAGGTGCCGGAGTGTGACGCGATCGGCTCTTCCCAGACTGCCGCGGCGATCGTCGCCGCGCTCGGTGCGCTGCCGCCGGTCGGTGCGTCCTGCAGAGCGGCCGCGGTGAAGATGAAGCCGTCGCTCGAGGCGACGAGAGTCTCGTCGAGCTTGTCGGTCGTCACCTTGATCGCGGCGACTTCGGTGTCGACGTAGCCGGCCAGCGTCGCAAGGTTTGCGGCCGAAGCGAGCGCCGTCAGGCCTGCGCCTGCTGCCCCGATCTCCGCGGTGTCGACGAGGATCGAGTCGACGATGCCGTCGATCGTGTCGACGCTCGCCTGCGAGGCGCGCGCATCGAGGATCAGGTCGAGCCGGCCACCGTCTGCCCAGTCGGTTTGCAGCTCGTTCGTGTCGGCGAGGATCGCGGCGATCTCGGTGTCGAGATAGCCGGCGACGGTCGCGAGGTTTGTAGCCGTGGCGAGCGTGCCGATCTGCGTGTCGAGATTCGCGCTCGCCAGGCCGACGGCCGACCGCACGCCGGCAGCGTCGAGCGTCGACAGCCCGGATTGAATCTCGGTAACGGCGTCGGAAGCGAGCGCCGAAGCCGTCATGGTGTTCGCCGCCATCGCGCCGACGCTCGCGTCGATCCGGCCGCTCACGAGCGCCGCCGGCAGACGGGTTTGAATGTCGTTCGTGTCGCTCTGCACGGCCGCGATCTGGGTGTCGAGATTGGCAGATGCGAGACCGACCGCGCCGCGCACGCCCGCCGCGTCGAGATCATTGAAGCCGGTGACGCCGGTGCCCTTCGCGAGCACGATATTCGCGCCGGAGGTGAGCTCACGCGTCGCGACGGCCCAGACTGCGCCGGCGATCTCGGTGACGGCATCCGCGGCCAGTTCCGACGCGCCGATCGCATCCGCGGCGATAGAGCTCGCCGTGATCCCGCCGGCGCCGACGGAGCCGACGGCGCCCGTCACTGAGCCGACGGAGCCCGTCACGCTTGCGACGACCTGATCGGGGTCGATGTTCGTCGCCGACAGGTTGACGGCAGTCGTCGGGCTTCCGATGTTCGCCCAATCGAGACCGGCCTCGCCGCCGGCGGAGACGTCGAGCGTCCGCGCCGCGACGGTCGGCTTCAAGGCCGAGTCTTTCCGGAGCGAGAAGGATGCGACGCACGAGCCCACGACGCTCACCGAATCGACGGTGCCGGTCGTGATCACAATCTCGAAGTGAGAGCCGGCCGAGTAGAAGGTGCCGTCGGCGGAAGTGTCGACCGCGACATGATGAAGCCCGGCGATGCCGTCGAAGTCGGTCGTCAGCGTGATCCCGGCCGTGCTCTGCGTCGTGCTCCCGTCCTTGTAGACCGAGAGCGCCGGCGTGCCGGCCAGCGTGAACGGCGCGCCGGTGCTCGGCCGAAAGGTCGTGAACTTCGAGAATAGCGTTCCGCCCGCATCGTAATCGCCGAGGTGCTTCATGAGTCAGCCCACTAGAGGCGAGGCAGCGCCGCCGCCGCGCCCGCTGAAGATGTTGACGACGATGCCACCTCCGCCGCCGCCCGACTTGCCGAAGCCAAACGGGAGCAGAAGCATCGGCGAAGAGAATCCTCCGGATGGCGCAGCCGCGGCCGGCTGCTGCAGGGGGATCGGATACCCGACGCCGGGCAGAAGCCGCGTTTTCCCCTGTCGCCCGCCGATTCTGCGCGCCATGTCAGCCCCGAATGGTCGTGAATTGCCCGTTGTACGTCGTCGCCGTCGTCACCGGCTTCAGGATCTCGAGGAAGGCGAGACATGCGTCGTCTTGGATGCGCTCGAGGTTGAATGACGTCGTTAGTCCGTCTTTCTCGCAGCAGAAGTTAGCGATGCCGCACGGCATGAAGGCGATCGCGTGCCCGATGGTGAAGTCGATCGCGCCGCTCGCGACAGATGCGCTGCACTGCATCTGCGTCAGATTCTTGATCCCGGTGTCACCACTGGCGAGAGGCGCGAACCACGTGCCCGCCGGCTGATCAAGTCGATTGACGATGTTGCTCGAATTGCCGGTGACGCTCGGCAGCGTCGCCCCGGTGTTTCCGTCCTGATCGGTGTAGGTGCAGGTCGTCCAGTTGTGCGCCGTCGCCGGTAGTGCCGTGCGGCACTCGATCATGAGGAAATTATTCCCGGAGTAGTTGTGATCTCCCGGCGTCGTCGATTGGTAGCGCGTCGGCACGCCCGTCACGGCTTCCGTCGCCGTGCTCGCCATTGTCTTTGTTACCGAAAAGAGGCGATCGTACAGAAGCAGGGTATTCGCTGCGACGCTCGAGAAGGGGCTTCCGAAAACGAAGTGCTGTGTCGCTCCACCGCTCGGATTGTCGAAGATGAAAGAGCCGGTCGAAGCGTCCGTCGGGATGGTGCCGCCAGGCGCGGCAGCAGCAGCGGCGCCAGCGGCCGGAGCGGTGCCGACATACCAAAGGGTATTACTCGAGCCGACGACGCCGGTCGTGCCGGCCTTGTTGAAATTGAAGGTGCGATTGCCGCCGCCGAAGTAGGCAGCGAGCGCCGCGTCGAGAGAGCCGATCGCGCCGCGCTGCGAGCGCTTCACGCGCGACATCCGAGCCCGCTCGCGCCGCACGGCACGCTTCACGATGTCGTCGGCCCGGTCGAGCGCGCTCATCTCGTAGCCGGCATCGATCGCGCCGATGAAGTCGCCGTCGCCGCTGACGAAGACGCGACCCGGCACGCCGGCGACCGCGATCGGCCGGCCGGGCCAGCGCGCGGCAGGGTTGCACATTGCCGCGCTGAGCTGCGCGACCTTGTCGGCGCCGAGCCAGCGCTCGAGGCGCCCGGGGTTCGTGTGTTGCATCGTCTGCCTCAGGGTTTGCCGGCTAGTGCCGTGAGCACGTCTGCGCCCGTTGTGAAGGTGCCCGGGTTCGTGAATTGCTGCGTCGTGTCGTCGCGCTTATAAACGACGAGATCATCGGCGACGACCTCCGCGCGCGTCGCCTGCGCCGTCACCTCGAGCCATTCGACGCCGGTAACGAGGGCTTCGTATACGTTCGCCTGCAGCACCTCGCAGACGACCTTGCACGCAAGAGCGCCTGAGACCTTGACGAAGATGACGAGCGGCCCGATCGTGTCGGTATCCGTCGCGTCGAGCACGAGGTAATAGACGCCGCTGCTCATGTGCGTCGCCCCACCCGAATTCTTGTCGACGAGAGACGTCGCGCCCTTCTTCCAGAGCTTGACGTCTGTATTCGCGATGGTGAGCGCGGTCTCCGCGGTGTCGCCGTCGGTCGAGTCGAGAAAGTGACCGATCGGGATCTGTTGCGACGCCGAAGCGTGTTTGAGTCGGATCGTCATGCGATGCCCTGCTGCCGATAGTGGTGAATGAAAACCGGGATCTGCATTGCTGCGACGACTCTCTGATCTGCGCCGACATCCCATGTCGAGCCGCGGGAATCACCCTCGAAGTCCGTGCTGAATGGGTAGTTCGCTGTAGCTGTGAGATCCGTACCGACGCCTATAAGAGGAGACCCGCTCGGCAAATGGAAATCCTCCGCACCCGCCGTGACATTCGTGAAGGTAGTCGCATCGTAGGCGATGCTCTGCAATCCGGTGCTTCCGGTGGAATCGTCAGAAGCACAAGTCGTTCTAGTCAGGGTTCCGGCCGACTGCAAATATGCGTTTGCGCTCGTCGAGCAGGCGTAGCAGTTGACCGCCAGAGTCGTCCCGTTATTGCTCTTCACGAGACCGGCGCCTGATCCTCCGACGAAGACGCAGTTATAGAGGTAGGTGCTAAGGCCGGAGCCCGTCAAGTCTGCAATGTCCGCGCCCTGCGAAGCACCCAGAAAGACGGAGTTTCTCGCCACGACGACGCCAGTCTCGACTACGAATCCGCGTCTCGGGCTCTTCAAAACAAAGCATGAATCGACTTGCAGTTCGGCTGCTGCCCCGGCCGGATTGAACTGCAGAGCGGCGTCGTTTGAAGAAGTGTTTCCAGATGTCGATTCATGCTGTACCGAGATGTTTACGAGCCGAGCATATGCAGCCTCGACGATCATCGCTCGATTGAAGTCGGCAACCGCATGTAGCCTGTAGGCGTTTGCGAGCACTCCCCCGTGAGCTGGCCCGACCACACGCACATAGCGCGTCGCATCAGTCGTGCACGAAGATGGAATCGTCACCCGCGTTGTGTCTAGGATCGCGTCGCACACAATGTCAAGTTGACGATCCAGTGCTACAAGATTCGTAGATGCACACTCGGCAGCGACTGCCGCGGAGAGCGACGAATAGTCACCCCCCGCGGCCTTGACGGTAACGGTGCGAAGAGTTGCCACCTGCTTCCGTCAAGTCAGCTTAAGGCGCGACAGCAGAAGCCGCGGCGTCCGTCTCGGCGTCTTGTGCGTTGACGGAGTCCGTCGCGGCCTGAACCTTGACGACGACCGCAGTCAGCGAGTCGGCGATCTCCTGAAGTTGCGCCGGCGTCGCGCCGCCCGCATTCTGCAGCGCGACGAGCGCGTCTTTCGTCGTGTTGGCGACGATGATCAGCGTGTCGGTCTTGCTGTTGGCCTCTTCCACCTGGGCGGAGAGATCGGTCACTTTCAGGTCGAGATCGGCGATTTGCGCCTTCAGTTCGTCGAGAGTCATGATGAGCCTTTCGAGTTGCGGTGAGTGAAACGAGAATCGGACATTGATGTCCATTAGGGGGCCTTCCTGCAGAGCGTCACCTCGACCGGAGAGGCGCCGAAGAGCGCGCAGTAAGTCGAGCTGCCGCTCGTCGCCTTCCCGGCTGCGCAATCGCACAGCGCGTTCGCTGTCGCCTTGCGCCCCGGGATGATGCCACTCAGGGCACCATTCTTCACCGTGTAGAGCGTGAAAGTCCCGCTCGAAGGGGTGCGCCACGTCTCGACCGGCGGAGGGATCGGCGTCGGAGGTGTGCACGTGCCGGTGATTGCGGCGCCCGGGAATGGCGGCAGCGCGGCGCCCTGGGTGCACGCCGCGAAAAGAAGCGTCTCCCAGTCGAAGCGATCCTGCGAGCCGGCCGGCGGCACGATGCGGCCGGCCGTCAGCATCGCGTCGAGCGCGCCGAGCGGATCGGGCGACTCGATGATCGCCCGGCCAGCGGCGACCATCGCGGAAGCGTCGTGCGTTCGATACTTGTCGAGCACGGCATGCGTGCGGAGTTTCCAGATCTCGCCCGCGGTGCCGTTGAAGACGCCGGTGCGGCACCAGACGGCGTGCCATTCGCCTTTGATCGGCGGCACGATGCCCTGCATGACCTTTCCGCCCGACAGCTCGATCGGGATCCACGGGCTCTCAGGAAGGCAGATCTGCGCCGAAGCAGAGCCGCAGAGCAGAGCGAGGAAGAGAGAGACGATCGCGCGCATGTCAGGCCCATCCGCCGGGAAAGTAGGAGTTGGCAGAGGCGCCGCCGGTCCCGCCGCCCTGCTGCACGATCACGCCGCCGCCGACGCCGTCGCGGCCGGCATCTCCCTTCGGCCCCTTCAGGTCGACGGCCTTGCCCCATTCGCCGCCGGGCGACTGCTCGATCTGTAGCTTCGTGCCGTCGACCCACCGATGCGCCGGCATCGGCCCCATCGGGCCCGGTTCGCCGCGGGGACCGGCCTCGCCTCGAGGGCCACGCTCGCCGGCCTTGCCAGCGGCGCCAGGCGCGCCGGCCAGCCCCCGAGGCCCGATCGGCCCACGGTCGCCGGTGGCGCCGCGCTGGCCAGCCGCACCAGCCGGGCCAGGCGCGCCATCCTTGCCAGCGGCGCCAGGAGCTCCAGGAGCACCGTCGGCGCCGTCCTTGCCATCACGCCCGTCGCGGCCATCCCTGCCGCGCAGGGCGGCGCGCTTAGGCTTCAGCGGTGGCTCGAGCGATTCGTCGGGTAAGCGCATCGCCGAACTGCAGCAGTCGCGCTGCAGCCTCCTGGTCTACCTGCTTCTGGTGGGCGGCCTCGGCCGCGGTGCGCGCTTCGAAGGCGGCGACGGCGTCGGTCATGCCGCGCAGCAGCTCGGCGTTGGCGGCCGCGACGTCGGCCTTCACTTGCGCGACGACGGTCGACATGCCGGCGTCGATCGCGCGTTGCACGTCCTCGGCGGAAGCCGGGTCCTCTTCCTCGCCGTCTCCGCCCGGAGCTGCAGGTGCCGGAGCGGGAGCGGCCACCGGCGTCTTGCCGAACGGATCCGCGCTGGCGTCGCGCTTGGCCAGCGCCGCGAGAGAGTAGTTCTGCTGCTGGGCCATGGGCGATTCGCCGCCGGGGACCGGTGGCAGATTGAACTTTCGCCGCGACTCGTTGGGGGCGGTGATGCTGCGCTGTACCTTGACGCCCTCCACTTCCGCCAGGGTCTTGGAGTCCATGCGCAGCAGGTCGTCCAGGCAGAACTCCGTGCGCAGGTCGCTCCCAGCGATGCCCAGACCTTCGTCCAGAACCGCCTCGATCGCCTCAAAATGCTTTTGCAGGCACTGGTTGTAGTACTGCTGCCAGAGCGCCTGCACGTTGTCGTAGCTCGGCTGCTCGCCTACGCCGACCATGAAGCCGGGAACGTGGAACGAGCTGCAGATGCGCTTGTCCGACAGCTCGAGCTGCTCGGTCTGCTGCGCGTCGGTGGCGTCGATCGCCATCGATTCGAACTTCAGCGAGTCCCCGAGCACGGCCACCTTGCCGATTTTGTCGGCGGTGTAATTCGACTCCCACTCGCGCTTCAGGCGCGCCGCGACCTCGTCGCTGATCGCGGCCGGCGCGGTCAGGACGCCGCTCGGCCGCGACATGTTCTGGAAGAAGCGAGCCGCGGCGGCGTCGATTCGAAGACCCAGCGTGGCGGCCACGCCGCACGCGAAGATGGGAGACGTGCCGACCAGCGGGTGGAACAGGCACTCCATGCGGTCGTGGATGATCTCGCTGGCGGGAACCGCCGGCAGGTCCACTGGCAGACGCGACAGGTCGTCGCTGTTGAGCTGGTAGAAGACGTCGCCGTTCGGAGCCACCAGGGGCTGCACGCGAGTCGGGTCCAGGACGTAGAGCTTCACCACGATGCGGCGCGCGTCGCGCACTTTCAGCACGTAGGCGTTGCCGCGCTGCAGCTTCGAGATCATCCACGTCTCGATGAACTGCTGCCGGGTCTGGTAGTGGTTCGGCTTGCGCAGCACCGGCGAGAAAGCCGGGTTATTCGTTTCCTCCCAATAGCCCTCGTCCTCGCGCATGCGCAGCTCGAGCCCGACCTTCGCCACGTCGCTGGCGATGAGCGTGATGCACGCGTAGACGGTCGGGTGGGCCAGCACCCTGTCGACCACCACCTCGACGTCGCGCTGGAACGTGTCCGGGCCATCGCCGAACCAGGAGAACCCGACACCGCGCCCGCGTGTCGGCACTTGCGAGAGCATGCCGGCCTTGCGCAGCAGGCCGGTCACGCCGCGGCGCAGGGCAGGGGCGAACTTCACTCGGGCGTCCCGGTCACGTCGCGGCGCTGGTAGCGGCGACGGGTGGGAGCCGGCTCGTCGGCCGGCGGCGCGGTTTCGAGGGTGCCAGCCTCGGGCTTCTCCGCGGTGCCGGATTCGGAGGCTTGCGCCTCGCTGGCGACGGGCCCCAGCAAATGTGCGGGTGCGGCGTCGGTCGAAGCCTGAGCCTCGAGCGACTGCTTGCGGTAGCCCTTGCCGCGCTTGGTGGCGACAGGAGCGGGAACGGGATCGGTGATGGCGGTGGGCACCTGCACGTGCCGGGTGGCGTGACCGATGGCGCAGAGCAGCCGGGCATCGGACTCGCCGCGCGCTTCGAACTGGTCGCCGGGCTTGAGCCGCCGGCTGGCGTAGGGGAAGGCGCGCAGAGCTTGCAAAGGGACGGACATCGAGCCCTCCTGTGGAAAAGCCCGGGCATTGCTGCCCGGGCCGGTTCAGGACGTGGGAACGATCAGCTCACGACGCCGCCATACTCGGCGTTGTCGAGGTAGACCACCGCGCCGGAGCGACGCTTCTGGAAGTTGATGCGACGCACCACCTTGAAGCCCACCGACTCCGACTGCCACAGGTTCACCAGGTTCGCGGTGGCCGCGGCCGGCGTGTCGGTGGCGCCCGACGGAGCGTCGTCCTGCTCCAGCGTCGCGGTGTCGGTCATCGACAGCTCGATGCCGGAGTCGCCGATCTTCCAGATGTCGCTCGGCTTCATCAGGATCCAGTGGCCGCCGGTGACGTTGTCGCCGGTGTAGACCACGTCGCCCAGCAGCTCGCCGCCGGTCGCGCGCAGACCCGGGAACTCGACCTGACCCAGAGCGTTGGCCAGGAGCGAAAGCGCCTTGGCCATGGACGGGGTCATGATCTGCACCAGGCCGCTCGCGTTCTTCGCCGTCAGGAACGGCGCATACAGCGACAGCAGGTCGGCACGAACGGCCGCGGCGTCGGCACCCGAGGGAGCCAGCGCCACCAGGCCATTCAGGATACCGGCCGGCGAGACGCCGGCGACTGCGGCACCGGTCCCGAGGAACGTGGTGTCCACGCGCTGCGCGCTGGCTTCGGCGATGCAGTCGCGGATCCACATTTCTGCGGACGGCTGCGAGTCGAGGATCAGCTCCTTGGAGCTCACCGCGATCGCGCCGACCTTCAGCGGCGTCAGCTCGACGTCGGAAGCGTCGGCCTTGGACACCGGGATCGCCTTGGACTCGCCGACCCAGTAGCCGGTCGCGGCGCCGTCCTGGCCCTTGATGTGCACGCGAGCGGGCACCGGGCGGAGCGGCAGCTTGTCGAAGACGGTCATCGAGTGCAGGAACTCGATGAAGTCGCCGGTGTAGCGCGTGTCCGACTGCGCCAGCTCGGCACCCCACTCGCCGGAGCCGGTGCCGGCGCCGGCCACGCCCGCCTTGATCCAGTTGACCAGGTTCGGGTGGGTCTTGCCCCAGCGGTGCTGCGCGATGTCGATCGGCGACACGTAGCTGCCCTGCTTCATCGCGATGAACGCGTGCGCCTTGGCGATCGCGGCGCGGATGTAGCTCTGGCCCTTGAACTTGTCCTCCGGGTCGGTTTTGCGCACGAAGCCCATCGGGCCGCGCGACTCGCCGGCGGCCTTGGAGTTGTCGCCGTTGACCGGACGCGCGGCGGCGCCGTTCAGAGCCTCCAGGGACTTGGCACGGATCTGGTCGTCCAGCTGGTCGACCTCGGCGAGCAGGCCATCGAACTCGCCAGCCTCGTCCTGCGACAGGCGGCGATCGGCCGCCTTCGCGGCGTCCTGCAGTTCGGTCATGCGCGCGGTCTTGGTGACGCGCGTTTCACGGAGCTCCGCGAGCTCCTGGTATGCGGTTTTCATGGTGGAGCCTTTCCCCGTTGGGGTTTGTGAGCCGCTGGAAGCGGCGGACTTGCTGAACCCCGGGACGCCGGGAAGTGCGGAAGCCCGACCATCCGACAGCGCACGGTGGCCAGACGCGGCCAGCGATGCCAGATCGGCGGACTTGATCGCAAGGATGGTGGCCTGTTCGTTCGCCGGGATGGTCACCGCGGACAGCTCGAGCCAGAGCCACTTCAGGATGTGGTACCCATAGGTCCCCTCGATGCGCGCCGTCTCCTGGGCATTGAACCCGATCGACAGGCCGCGCACCAGGCCGGACTTCATCTGCTGCCAGTACTTCTTCAGCTGCTTTGAGAGGTCGCCCTCCGGGTCGTCCGGGATCGTGGCCACTTCGCCGTCGACCTCGATGCCCTTATCGGTGACCCGCGCCGCGGTGATCCAGCCGATTGGCTCGTGGGAGTTGTGCTGCCACAGGAGCGGAATGGGGAGCTTGAAACTGGCGCCCTTCGGCTCGACCACGTCGCCCATCCGGTCGGTCGCGATGGTGGAGGCGATGCCTGTGAAGCGCCGCTTGCCGCCGTCTTCAGTGGCCGCCTTGATCTCGAGCGTGGAGTAGGCGCGCTGGTTCATGGAGCATCCCTCGGCCAGCCGGCCGGCAGTTCTGACAGGCGCGAGGATACTGCGGATTCAGACGAAGAACGACTGGAACTGCTTCGCCGGTGGTGCGACCAGGCTCGAGCCGATGCCCATCAGCAACGCCACGAAGTCGTCGATCTTGTCCGCCGCGCGCCGTTTGTCCGGCGCCGTGTTCATGTTCACGTCGCGGCGCGCCACCAGGTTGGACGCGCACCAGTTGAGCACCGGGTCGCTGCCGTGGTTGAGCAGCCCGGCCGAATACGCGCGCTCCAGCTCCTGCATCGCCGGGTGGTAGGAGCGAGGGCCCTGGATGAACTCGACCATGGGAAGCCCGTCCTTCTCGAGCTTCGCCACCAGCTGCGCCGCATTCCACCGGTCGAAGCCCACGGACTTGATCTTGAACCGCCGGTGCGCCGCGAGGATGTGCTCGCGCACCACGTCGTAGTCGACCACCTCGTCGCCAGCTTCGATCAGGTACTTCGAACGCACCCAGGGCTCGTAGGGCACCAGGCCGCGCTCGGTCCGGTGCTTCACCGCGGCGCGCGGGACGAAGCGCCACCCATGCGTGAACCACCGCCCACCGGACTGCCACACCAGCCTGAATGAGCACAGATCCGAGGTCGAAGCCAGGTCGAGCCCGCCGTAACACTCCACTGTCCTCAGTGCCTCGAGGTCAACAGGCCCAGAGCACGCGCGCCACTTGCTGAGGTTGACCCAACCGCCGGCGACGGAGCTGCGGCGGTTCAGCCGCTTGATGCGGAACTCCGCGTGCCGGCCGGGCATCGCCTTTGCCTCGATCGCCTCCTTCCGGATCTCGGACAGAAGGATCGGGTTCACTTCGATCAGCGGGTTAGCCTTGATCCAGGTGGACTCGTCGAAGTCCTCGTCCGCCGGAAGCCCGGCCTCCTCGTCGGCCTCGTCCACCGCGTAGATGATCGCCAGGAAGTGGTCCGCCTCCACCAGCTCCTGCAGCACCTGCTCGGCGAAGTGCCGCAGCTCGGGCCAGGGGCCCGGAGACTCGTAGCCCTCGGTGGTGGTGAACAGAAAAAGCGGGTTGGCTCGAGCGCCAGCCGCGGAGCGGAGCACGTTCAGCAGGTCGTGGTTCTTGTGCGCGTGGATCTCGTCCAGGATCGTGGTCGACGGGTTCAGACCGTCCTGGGTCGAGGCTTTCGCGTTGATCGGCTGAAACGAACCGCCGTTCTGGTAGCTGGGGATGGAGTTGGCGAACGCCTCGAGCCCGAACGCGTCGCGCAGCGCGGAGGTCTTCTCCACCATGCGCTTTGCCACGTTGAAGACGATCCGCGCCTGCTTGCCGGTGGTCGCGCCAGAGATCACCTGCGGGCCCAGCTCGTCCTCGCAACACTGGCAGTAGAGCCCGATCGCCGCGGCCACGGTGCTCTTCGCGTTCTTCCGCGCTATGGCCTTGAGCGCCATGGTGAAGCGCCGGGTCCCGTCGGCCTTGCGGAACCCGAACAGCTGCACCACAAAGAAGACGTCGCTCTCGTGCAGCACGATGCACGGCTGCTCGCTGCCGTCGGCGTTTTTCCACTTGCCCTCTACGTGCGGCAGGCACTCGATGAAGGCGCACGCGCGCTCTGCCTCGTCGCGGTCGAAGTAGAACGGGCCGCCACGCTTGCCAGCGCGGTCCAGGTCGCGGATGTAGCGGCGCGCCGCCAGGCGGATCCACTTTCCGAAGCGGGCCCGGTTCTTTTCGTCGGCGGCACGCTTGGCGTAGGCCAGAGCGATGCCGCAGTAGTCACGACCGTCCTGGTCGCTTGAACTGGTTGAACGGGTTTTCTTGGGCACCGGCGCCACCTGAGCCATTGAGCCGGACGCGAGCACTCGGCGTCATGCCGAATTCGGCCGCGTATCGCACCATGTCGGCCATGGCCTTGTTGGCGATGCCGACCAGAGGATTCTGGACGATGTTGTCGCCGGTGGTCTTCACCAGGAGCCCTGCGGAGTGCGGGTCGCGCTCGCGCATCGAAGCCAGCGATCGCTCGGCCTGCGCCCAGCGGCCATAGGCCTGGCAGTAGGCCGCGAACGCCGCTCGGTCGAGCGAGCTAACCAGCTTGAGCGCGACCAGGGCCTGCATCATCCGCCCCCACTCCACCTTCGCGTCGTCGGACAGGAACGGCGGCGGCGAGACTTCCTCGATCACCACCGGGATCTCCGCGTCCTTCTTCGGGAGCGCACGCTTGCCCGGGTTGCCGCGAACCAGCTTCAGGTGGGTCGGGGTCGGCTTCCGCCCGCGCGTGGCCACGTCAGGCCGCCTTGCGGCGGCGCGCCGCCTTGGTGGGGGCATCGGCAGGCGCCACCGGCGCTGGCGCAGCAGCGGCCGGTTTCAGCCGCTCCATGCGGACAGCGGCGAAGGTCTGCCCGGTCGCCTCGAGCACGGCGGACTTGCCGGTAAACGCCTCCCACCGGAGCACGTCGACGTCCACGTAGCGCGGATCGAGCTCGATGGCGCGACAGTGCCGGCCGGTGACCTCGCACGCAATGATCGTGGTCCCGGAGCCCGAGAACGGTTCGAACACCGGGTCGCCAGGGTCGGAGTTGTTCACGATCGGCCGCCGCATCGCCTCAACCGGTTTCTGGGTGCCGTGCCCGGTGTCGGACTTCACGTGCTCGATGAACCAGACGGTCGACTGCTTGCGCCCGCCGTGCCAGTCGGCGGTCTCTCCGTCCTTCACCGCGTAGCCGACCAGCTCGTGCTCCGGCACGAAGCGCCAGTGGTCGTCCTCGGCGGCCTCGCGCACGCCGTACAGCGCCGGTTCGTGTTGCCAGTGGTAGTGCCCGCGCGAGAGAGCAGGCCGGGACTTCACCCAGACGATCTGCGCCCGGATCTTGAACTTGCACGCGACCAGGCTGTCCTCGACGGTGCCCGCATGCAACCCGCCGTGCCAGACGTAGGCCACGGAGCCAGGGAACAGCGCCCAGACCTCGCGCCAGTCGGCCCGGTCGTCGTTCATCACCTTGCCGGTGGCCGCGCCCTTCGAGCCGACCCCGGCCTTCTGCCGCCAGGACGGGTCGTACTCCACGCCGTAGGGCGGATCTGTAACCATCAGATGCGGCCGCGAGCCCCCCAGGGCCCGGTTCACTGTTTCTGCCTGTGTCGGGTCGCCGCAGGCCAGGCGGTGATTCCCCAGGAGCCAGACGTCCCCGAGCACGCTGACCGGGTCCTTCGGCGCCGGCGGAGCGTCGTCGGGGTCGGTCTTGCCGCCGCCGTTCGGGAGCATGCGGAACAGCTCGTCGCGCGCGAACCCGATCACGGCCAGGTCGAAGTCGGACGCCTTCAGCGCCTGCAGCTCGCCGGCGAGCAGCGCCTCGTCCCACCCGGCGTTAAGCGCCAGCTTGTTGTCGGCGATCACGTAGGCCCGGAACTGCTCGTCGGTCCAGCCGGACGCGTCGAGCACCGGCACCTTGCCGGCTGGGAACGCCTCCGGCCGCTGATCCTCCGGCGCATTGGGCCCGGGCGGCGGATAGACGCGCTTCCCGGCGCCGTACAGGAGCCTGCAGGCCGCCAGGGTGCCGTGGCCCTTGGCCACCATGCCGTCGCGGATCACGATGGCGCCGGCCATGCCGAACGCCTCGATGGAGTCGGCGATCTGCTGCACCTGCAGCGGCGAGTGGGTACGCGCGTTGCGGTCGTAGGGCACCAGCGCCTCCACGGCGCGGTAGGACACCCGGAGCTTGCCGTCACTCATCGCGGAGCCCCGTCAGACCCCGGGTGCGAAATTCGCGGGTGTGAAAATTCGAC